>JACCDN010505071.1_pt1 | contig 11348 bp, 10 predicted proteins | sample 7441691 | NCBI WGS metagenome assembly JACCDN01 (sample SAMN15323439, study PRJNA562643) | freshwater metagenome | isolation source: river surface water | place: USA:Blue River Watershed | collected 2017-08-16
CCATGGGATCACCGACAATATAATTTTCAAACGCTGTTTTGAAATTTGCAATAAATTCTTCAGCCACATTTTTGTGCACAATAAATCTCTTGGCTGCAATACAACTTTGTCCGCAATTTTGTAGTCTGGCATTAGGCGCTTGCTGAGCAACCAGTTCCATATCTGCATCCTCGAGCACAATAAATGGGTCAGAACCCCCAAGCTCAAGAACCGTTTTCTTTACTTCACTTCCAGAAGCTTCAGCGACTTTTTTCCCAGCGTATTCACTGCCTGTAAGGGTTACTGCTTTTACACGGCTGTCACGAATCAGTCCATCAACTTTGCTTGACCCAATAGAAAGATTTTGAAAGATCCCTTCAGGAAAACCAGCTTCCAAAAACATTTTTTCCATCATTTGCGCACAACCCTGAACATTGGAAGCATGTTTAAGTAGTCCGACATTCCCTGCCATAGCAGCTGGGACAATAAAACGAAATACTTGCCAATAAGGAAAATTCCAAGGCATAACAGCCAGAACAATACCAATCGGATCAAAGCGAACAAAACTCTCTGTCGCATCACTGGTGATATATTCTTCCTTCAAAATATTTTCAGCATTTACTGCGTAGTACTCACAAAGAAGTGCACATTTTTCTACTTCGGCAATCGCGGCAATAATTGGTTTTCCCATTTCTTTGGTCGCCATTTCACCTATTTCTCTCTTTTTTTCTTTGAGAATTTGAGACAATCTCAACATTTTTTCTTTGCGCTCTTCAAAACTAGTTTGTTTCCAAGAAAGAAATGTTTGCTCAGCACGGGAAATTTTTTGTTGCAGTGTATTATCACTGAGTTCAGTGTATTCTTGAAGTAATTCTTCTGTTGCTGGGTTTATGGAACGCATATATTTATATTTAAATTTCACAACTTTTTTCTTTGAGCTCTTTGGTGAAAACTTTTACATTTTCGCTATAGTCTATTGGAACTTCAACCACGTGTACTCCTTTTTTATTCAAACATTCTTCGAGAAGTTGTCCAAATTCATCAGCGTGTGTCACTCGGTACCCATGTGCGCCATAACTTTCAGCATATTTTACAAAATCTGGGTTTTGAAATTCGAGTCCAAAATTCTCCATACCCATTCCCTCCTGTTTCCACTTGATCATACCATAACCCGAATCATTGAGAATTATGACGACCAGATCAAGTCCAAGACGCAGGGCTGTTTCAATCTCCTGAGAATTCATCATAAATCCTCCATCGCCGCACAAGGCAACAACTTTTTTTTCTGGGAACAAAAGTTTGGCAGCCATAGCAGAAGGAAGTCCTGCCCCCATCGTAGCCAGAGCATTATCAAGAAGAAATGTATTTGGATTATACGCTTTATAATTTCGAGCAAACCAGAGTTTGTACATACCATTGTCGAGCGTCAAAATAGCATCTTCTGGTAAAACATTTCGCACCGTAGAAACGACTCGCTGAGGAACCAGAGGAAATCTTGTATCGTTTTCATCACGTGCAATATGTTCTTCGATTTTTGTTTTTACTTTTTGAAAATATGTGTTATCAACTTGAGGTTTTTTACTTCCACTCACCAGGGATTCTTTCATTTGCCACAGTGCATTGGCAATATCTCCCACTACTTCAAGCTGCGGAAAATAAATATTATCAACTTTGGCAGAATAAAAATTGATATGAATCACTTTTTGACCACTCCTTTTCATAATAAAAGGTGGTTTTTCTACAACATCATGACCAATATTGAGAATCAGATCTGCTTTTTCAATCGCACAGTGGAGATAATCGCCGCTCGAGAGTGCAGCACAACCCAAATACAGTGGATGTCGTTCATCAACCACGCCTTTTCCAAGTTGGGTATTGAAAAATGGTATACCAATTGCATCAACAAACTCCAAAAGCATTTTTGAGACTGTCTTGCGATTGGCACCTGCTCCCACCAAAATGAGTGGATTTTTTGCTTCACGAATCAGTTCAACCGCTGAAAGAATTGCTTTTTCTTCTGCCACCGGTCGACGAACTTTTTGCACGGGAAATACATCTACCTGGTCAGCATTTTCCGCAGCAATATCTTCTGGAAGTTCGAGATGTACTGCACCAGGCCTCTCTTCCATGGCCATGCGAAATGCCTCACGTACCAGAGAGGCAACTTGGTTAGCATTGATGATTTGCTTGGTAAATTTGGTCACAGGTGCCATAACCTCAGAAGTATTGATAATCTGAAAATGGCCCTGCTTACTGCTCTTGATTGGCTTTTGGCCAGTAATCATAAGCATGGGCATTCCACCGAGGGTTGCATAGGCCGCAGCAGTAACAAAATTGGTTGCGCCTGGTCCCAGTGTAGAGAGACAGACACCAGGTTTCCCTGTCAGGCGTCCAAAGGTCGCAGCCATAAATCCAGCGGCTTGTTCATGGCGCGTGACAATGAGTTTTATTTTTGAAGTGCGAAGCGATTCGAGAAAATCCAAATTTTCTTCCCCAGGAATTCCAAAAATATATTCGACTCCTTCATTTTCGAGTGCTTTGACAAACAGATCTGTTGCTTTCATAGGTTTATAAGGCTAAAATTTCTTTTACTTTTTTTCCGTCTTGAATTTTAAATTCATAATTATAAATAAATTCTTCTGCATTTTCTCCACGTGCATGAAATGAATCTCTCTGAAGTGCATCGCTTTCTATTTTTAAAGATTCTTTCTCAAGATACACGGTTACATTTTCAACAATATTGTTTTGGATAGCTCTTTTTTTATGACAAAAGTCAAATACAACCGCAATTCTTTTTTTATCTGGATAGAGAAAAAAAATCCTTTTGTTTGTCATCTTTACAAACAACCAGGCCATACCCCTTTTTGATTTTCCTGGAGACATGGTATATAAAGTTGTCCTTGGTTGTTCGTACAGAGTTTTTTCTTCTGGGAGAAGAATTGATTCAGTCCAACGCACTTTTCGTGATTTATAGAAAGCCAAGGCACCAACAAAAACAAGTAAAAAGAAAAAAAGAAAGAACATATATTTTATAGTTTGTTCGTTTTTTCCTCATTTTGCAGATTAAAAACACGAACCAAATACAACGTTACAAATACCAAGACCAACGTCATGATTGCTGCGTAGATAAATTTGGCCAAAATAGTATTTTGCTCAAGCGGAAACACATGCTCAATCAAAGCCTTAATTGCCTCATTCCAAGCAAGACTCGCAATAAGACCAAAGCCTGCGCCAATATATCCAACGACTTTTTCACTCATTTCATTTTTTAATGATGTCCCAGTTTTCTTTATTTTTTCTCCTTTTTTTTCAGAAAATATTGTCATAAAATTAAAAAAATTCTCTTTTTTCTCCACTCACTTCGCCATTTTGCGATGGAGAGAGTGACAGTGGAGACTGTTTCCATTTATGAGAATAAGTATATATGAGGCGAACCATTTTGGGAATACTCACCAAAATCAAAATAGTATTGATCATTATCATAACTCCACCAAGGAGAAGAAGAAAATCAAGACTTACTTGACTGACAAATCTGAGGAGCAAATGGACAAATGGTGCATCAGGGTCTTCGAGAAGTTCTTTGGCAAAAACACGAAGCACAAATTGCCGAGGACCAAAATAAACTGCGAGACAAAAAAATATACCGACAAAAAGAAAAAAAATATGGGAGGCAATTTGGAGCAAAAAAATTCGACGGTTGGCAACACTACGAGGAATATGAGCAAATTCAAGCCTGATTTGAGCGATCAAATAATCCCGAAACATTCCTACCCGTGCCTTGAATCCCTTCCACCATCCATATTTTTTTTCTTTTATCGTTTGACTTAACCCCTTAAAAACTTTAAAACGGAAACCCTTTGCATAGTACTTGGCATAAAAATTCAGTCCTGCTTCAATGCGAAAGCGTTCTTTATAATAAGCTGGAACCATATTCCACAGGCGCTTTGTTAAGACGCGTTCTCCACCGAGAAGCGGAACAAACGCCAAAATAAAGCGCAAAACATACGATTTACGATTTCGCATGGCAACAAACATCTCAACCTTTCCTTCTTGGACAGGACGAACGATCTCCTCTATCATCGACGATTTGAGTCCCTTAATATCTGCATCACAAAAAAATATAATATCGTGCTTTGCTTCTTGTACTCCACGATCCATTGCTGCACCCTTGCCACCATTTTTTTGCAATTTTATATATCGTACACTAAATTTTTTTACAATGGCTTCTGTATTATCAGTTGAACCATCGTCCACCACGATTATTTCAGCAAGTGCTAGACAACTACAGAGTACTTCAAGTATAGGACCAATTCTCTTGGCTTCGTTGTAAGCAGGGACAACAGCACTCACTTTTAGCTGATTTTTTTGCTGATCCATACATTAACTATTCTATAGAGAATAAAGAACACGAGAAGTGCTGTGAGGCCATATCCAATATGGTGAAAAATATCAATTACTCTATCATAACCTTTACCCGCGAAGTATCCTAGGAGCATAATAACGAAAAGCCAAAAACTTGTTCCTAAAAAATCAAATACCACAAATTGCCAAAATTTTATTTTTCGAAATGACAAATAAATAATCGTGAGTATGCGCGTACCATAGAGAAATTTAATAAGGAGTAAAGAGAGGTACGGACGATTCCCAATTTTTTTATCAAGTTTGGTGATGAGTTTTTGATATTTTACTTCATGTTTTCGAAAAGCCTCACGCTTCATAATCCCATTTCCAAACACAAACCAAATACAGTCAGACAAAACAGTACCAAACAAGGTAACCCAAAATACGGTTGAGAGCGACCACCACCCCTGCGCAGCAAGAAATGAAGCTGTCAAAATTACTGTTTCACCAAATAAAACAGCTCCGGCAAATAAAGCCGGCACATTATACTGTATAAGAAACTCAGTAATAATTTCTTGCATAAAATACTAGTTCAACTTTTTTACCTCGAGAAATAAAAACAATGGTATTTCTTTTCGAGATCGTTCACTGGCTGCAAATCGCTTCCCCTTTGGTCCTTGTCGATGAGAAATCCATTCTTCAAGGCGTGTAACAGCGAGTGCATGTTTACTGAGTTGTTTGAAATAATACTGCAAAGGTCTATGAAAAGAAATCGTTTTTTTCTTATTTGTTTGACCCGGATGCATATCAATAGCAATTTTCTTTTCAGAAAGGTACGCATCAATACGACGATATTCGGTCTGCATTTTTTCATCCCATCCCCATTCACTGGCTTTTGGAATTCGGTAGTTGGGATGATTCATCACTATAAAAAGACTTGCGTTTTTTTTCATCACCCGCGCACACTCTGCGAGAACTCCTGTAACATTTTCAATATTTTGGAGCGCCAAAATAATAGCGACCTTATCAATGCTATTCGTTTTTATTTGTGGAATACTATCAGCGGAAGAGACCGTGTAGATGATTTGTTTGGGAGAATTTGCTTTCGCTTTTTCAATTAACTCTTTCCCAATATCTACGGCTTGCACACTTGCTCCATGCTCAAAAAAAATATTGGCAAAAAAACCAGTCCCACAAGCAAGATCCAAAATTGTTTCGCCTGGTTGAATATTTATGAGCCGTGTCAGATTTGGCGCAATTACTTTTACCTGAAAACTATTATCTTCTTCTACCATCCCTTCATACCAAGAAGCAACATTACCCCAGGAAGTATTGTTTTTTACTTTCATACTATCGTGGGTTTAGTATAAAATCACTGCGAAGTACTGATTGAAGCTGTTCATATGGAATTTTTACTTCAACCACACCAACCGCATAGGGTGCAACTTGATAGGGATTGAAATAGATATTGAGCGTGTTGCGAGCTAAACTAAACTCGGCAAAATTCTCTTGCTTCGGTTCTGTACCACTGAGCACTGTTGATTCAAGACCTGACCAATCGTTTTGAAATTTTGCTTTCAATTCTGTGCGACTAATTTCAGATAAAAGTGCAAGTGAATCCTTTTCAGGGTCAAAAACATCTTCCAATCCTGAGATTTGCCTTTGATTTACCAGATCATAACTCCAAGGATGTACAAAATTATTTGGATGTGCGGCACCAGCAGTATAATTTGAAATATTAAATTTTAAACTTATCATTTGGCTGCTGAGCTGGACGAGATCATAATCAACGATAAGCGTACTTTTTTGTCCAACAGGAGTGTCATTGATAAGCTCTATCTCTTTTTTAAATTCTTGCACTGTTTTTTCAATATAGTCTTTTAAAGAAGTATTTATTTGCGCCTGGATAGCGGAAGTCGGTATCCCCGCAATTTCAGGATAAACAACGTGAATATCGTAGGTGGGGGTTTCTTCATTTATCCTTTTATCCCCAAAGCTCATACGAATAGGGGCGGTAGCTTGGGGTGAAGAAGAAGTTATCGTTGGATTGGAAGGCTGGGAAGAAGTTTTGCTTTTTTGAAACTCTCTATACATGAAAAAAATAACAATAAGAGAGATGAAGACAAGGAGAATTTTTCTCATAAAATAGCTTTATTTTGAATAGAATGGACTTTTATTGTACCTTTCTCTTGCCCTCTCGTCAACCAAAAAACAACCCATGGATAGGTTGTTTTCTATTGTCGGAGTGATAGGACTTGAACCTACGGCCTGATGGTCCCAAACCACCCGCTCTAGCCAACTGAGCTACACTCCGATATCCCCCACACCGTGGGGGTATGTGCCGCGGGCCAGGATTGAACTGGCGACACAAGGATTTTCAGTCCTCTGCTCTACCACTGAGCTACCACGGCTTGTCTTTTAAAAAACCTAAATCTTTTCGATTTAGGCTTAGTGGACTCGAGGAGATTCGAACTCCTGACCTCCTCGGTGCAAACGAGGCGCTCTACCAACTAAGCTACGAGCCCATGATTATCAGTGGAAATAGTATACAAATAACTCGTAAAAAAGTCAATAGAGGTAAAAGTAACAATAGATTGACATACTCGCCAATTCTATGATTTCTTTTTCAATGGATTCTTAATCCTTTGCCAAAAATCAAACAAAATTTGGCGTTTCATATACCCAACTACAGCCAAAAATCCTGTTCCCACAAGAAAAGTCAAAAAAATTTTTAAAGAAGAACTCTGCTGTTGCAGCTCACCGGTTGATGGCATATCTTTTTCAAGTATGCTTTGCTCCTCTTGGATCTCTTCTTCGTGCAAATCGACTTCTTCAATATCCTCTGCTGAACGAGGTGAAATTTGGTACACTCCCTGTGCAGCAGAAACAATTCCTTTGAGAGAAACTGTTTTACCTACAAAAATAGCATCTTTTTTAATACCACTCCCTGATTTCAATGCAATTTTTATTTCGCTTGTACCATCATCAATATACATGAAGTTGGTTTTGACCTCTGTTATTTCGCCATTTACTTTAACAAAGGCACCTTCAAATGTTTTATCTATAGCAACAATTTCGACTTCCTGCGGAACTATTTCTCCGTCTTGTCCTAGCACAACCATATCTGCACGAGAATTTGTTTTTAGTCTGGTTTCACCATAAGCGATCGTGATTTCACCAGTCACTTCAATTACGTCTCCAACAGTAAGTTCAGGAAAATCTTTCTTGCTATTGTATATTTGTATTCCAGAAGTTTCATCGACAATGTAAAAATATTGAGAGCCAAAAACACCTGGCACAGCAGCCACGATTCCTCGTGTTTTGATTTTTTCTCCTTTTGGAAGATCGCGAATATCTTCAAGAAGAACATCGAGAGGGGTTGTTATTTTTGTGCCTAATACCTTTTGTGGTGCACCCTGACGAGATGTTTCATTTATAGAAGTCAACACATTCTGCTCTCCAGGAGTAAGCGTTGTCGTCCAAACAAAATTATTATTTTCGTCAATTATGTATGATTCATTAGTCCTGGTTTGTTCATATGATACTGCTAAAATTTCATCTTGATTTTTATCTAGCAACCGCACATTATCATCAGTATTATTGAGAATAATTTTGGTTTGTTCCTGTGAAAATACAATATATGACTGCGGTTCAAGGATTGTATTTTCAGGAATTTTGTAAGGTTTTGATCCGCCATCCATATCATCCAGAAACATTCCACCAAGCTCAATAACACTGTCTCCATCATTGCCTATTTCTACGAATTCTTTTATTTGTAATTTTACCGGGGAAGGAAATATTTCAGATATGAAAAGTCCTGCCATGTTTTGTACCTGTACGTTGGATTCTTTCATCGCATCATTCTTTTCGACCGCTTCCTCTTCTTCAACTATTTCTTCTTGCTCAAGAGTAAAAATGTTTTCTTTCCCAAGGGTCGGGGTTGTTGTCCAATTCCAACTATTTTTTTCTCTCGCATAACTCATTTCTTCCGTTGAGGTAGAATGATACCGTACGGTATCTATAATATTTCCGTTTGGATCAAAAAGCGTGAAGGTTTCTTCACCTGTATTATTCAAAGCAATACCAGTTATCTTGGAAACAAACACGGCATAGGAAAATGGTTCTATAACTTTTTCTTGAATAGTATAGCGTTTATTACTGTTGTCTCCGATTTTCCATCTAGCAAGATTTACACTCGAACTGGACGTATTGTAGAGTTCAATAAATTCGTTTTCAGTATCACTTCCTTTGGGATTTGGGAAAAGTTCATTGATAATAATAGCCCCTTTGACAATGTCTGTTGTAACAGGAAGAGAAGGATTGGTTGTGGTGGGATAAGACGGACTACTACGCCCAGAAGTCGATCGTGAAGATTGCCTCGGAGCAGGTAATGCTGGGGCAGTAATAACATTTTGATTCCCCTTGGTCACAGTTGTCGTCTGAGCAAAATCTACATTATCATTATTTGTATCTTCACTATTAATACGAGCAAGGCTGCTCCCCTTTGCAGGAGCAATTGCATTGTCTTCTCTATTTTCATCTTCCCAATCTCCATAAGAAACACTATCCATAACAACTCCTTCACTATTTTTGAGAATAATACTATCTCCTCCATTATTGAGTTTGCTACTACTCAGTTCAATTACCAAAAATGATCCGGCCTCAACCATCAAAGTTGCAGTCGCAACCACACCAGTTCCATCATTCAACGTAAAACCCATAAGATTTACACTCGTAGTACTCACATTAAATAACTCAATCCATTCTTTTCCTTCACTTGGATCCGATACAAATTCATTGATGAGTATTCTCGATGTTGAAGGAACGAAGACTTCTTCTGTTTCAACGAATTCAGAAACAATAACACTCGTAGTCACACTTGAAGAAATACCCATATTATCTTCAATCACAAGTTCCACTTGAAAAGTACCAACACTCAAATATTCATGATTTATAATCCCGCCTTCACCAAAACCACCATCACCAAAATTCCAAAAATATTTTTCAATATTTCCATCATCGGTTGAAGAGGTCGCATCAAACATTAAAGAAGTCCCAAGAAATATACTTGAACTTGAAACAGTAAGCTGAGCAACCGGCGCTTGATTTGATTCAGGTTCCTCTTGGTGTTCCAGGGTCTCTTCACCTTCATGATTTTCTTCTTCACCCACTTGTGGCAATTCTTCAGTCACGCTAGAGTTGATAGCACCAGCGGTATTTCCACTTTCATGCTCTTTCCAATTATTTTCTGAATAATCATCGAGCCTGAGATCTTTTCTTTCGAGAGAAAACTCTCCTGCCGAAATATAAGTAAATTTTTCTACAAAATCATTTTCACCACTACTAAATTTGAGGCCAATTTCCTCTCCATCTTCATTCAGGTTTCCCCAAGCACTGTCAAAAACAGTCGCTGTAACCGTTGGATATTTTTGTAAAAATTTCTGATCGTCCTGAACAATCAAAGCAAAAGCTCCTGGAGAAAGTACTCCTCCACCTTGTTTCAAAGAAAGTCCATGATTCACTCCCCCTTCCCAAAACCTCCATCCCGTAAGGTCAACTTCTTCTTCGCTCCGATTGAAAATTTCTATCCATTCATATCCAGCCTCTTCATAGGCTCCGATTTCATTGATAATAACCTTTGCGTTTTCAGTTGAGACAAAAGAAAAAGACAAGAATATTCCACACATCAAAAATATTGTAGGCCAAAATCCCCTCATTTTTGTCATACAAATAAAATAAAAAATGAACATTCTAATTAAAACATGCGACACTTCAAATTTTTCTAAAATTGGTTTGACATACTGCTTTTTTCTCTCTACAATACGCCTATATTTAACTCCACCTATGGATGACAAAACTTTTATCCTCAACCTCCCTATGGACAATAATAATTCTCAAAAAGCAGACCAGCTCTTTTTTGATGCTGATGAAAAAATAAAACAAGGCCTTTTTCCTGAATCCAAAGGCCTACTTGAAAAAGCGCTTGAACTTGATCCCAAGCACGGACGAGCCCACAATCATCTTGCTTGGCTCTACGAAACTAAATACCAAGATTTTGCTAAAGCAGAAGAACATTATAAAAAAGCGCTGGAATTTGCTCCAGAATATCCAGCAGGATATACCAACTATGCTGTTGTTCTTTCTACACTTGAACGCTACGATGAACTTGAAAAACACCTAAAAAAAGCTCTTACTGTTGCTGGCGTTAATAAAGAAACAATTCACAATGAATATGCAATTATGTACGAACGACAAGGAAAATTAAATGAAGCAATCGATGCATATAATCAGGCACTTCGGTATACTCTGAGCGAACAAGCGGTTCCAAGTTATAAAAGTGCTATGGCTCGTTGCAAGGCTAAACTTGCCTAAAATAAAATCTATCTCTTACTTATATTCTACGTATCATATTTTTTATATATCCGTTGATTTTTCCTCATCCAGATCTTTTTGATACTCATCCACTCTGACAAAACCAGCTTCCTTCAGTTTTTTGCGCGAAAGGAAACCTTTCACAAAAAACCATCATAAATGTTTCTCCTCCACCCATGCGCCAGACTCTATTATATGGATGAATATGTAAATCAAAAATCCAAGGAGGAAGGATGTCGTCCTCTTCTTTGAGATATTTATTCAGTTCTATTTTGTACCATTCTTTTTTGCTCTATTATCCCCTAAAAATTTTTCTTTCCAATGATTTTATCATCACCGGTAATAATAAATTGGTCACCAATTCTATCATAATGAATTTTTATATTTCCTACTTCTGCTTCAAATACAATCAGTCCAAAAAAATCATAATCAATTTTCAGTAGATCTTCAACAATCTGTATATTTTGAAAATGTGTTTCATCAATAAATCCTTCTTTTCCATAGAGTGTATCTCCTAGTTCTTGTACAACAATTTTATCTTTATGATCAAAAAGTTGTAGTAATTTTTTAAGCCCATTATTTTTTATTTTTATTTCTTTCATACAAGAGATATTACTTAGACCTATTTCTTCTACTTTTTACAAAAACATAAATCG
>JACCDN010694486.1_pt1 | contig 11348 bp, 7 predicted proteins | sample 7441691 | NCBI WGS metagenome assembly JACCDN01 (sample SAMN15323439, study PRJNA562643) | freshwater metagenome | isolation source: river surface water | place: USA:Blue River Watershed | collected 2017-08-16
ACTGCTGCCTTAAACCACTCGGCCACCCATCCATCAGGTTTTTTTAAAATTGCGGGAAGAATTTTGTTTGAAAAAAAATAAATCCGCAAAAATTAAGACGGGGCAAGTTATTTTGAGAAAAGTTAATTGCAAGATCGAGAATTTGTTTATTTGTGATTGGTTCTGACCCGAGGGAAATTTAATTCATGAGAATAATAATCCTCTACGCACAATTGATCTGACCTAAAATCAAATCAATCCAGAAAATTAGCTATGATTTTGTTCTAAAAAATATTGTATTAAAATTTGTAAAACCACTTTAGTGAAAGTTATTCATGGTTTTAAAATTTAAGATAAGCGTCAACAAATTGATTGATTTGTTAGTTCTGAAGATTTTTTGAAAACTTTTTAGCGTCTGGTTCAATTTTATTGATAATTGCTCGGCGCAAAATGATGTGGCAGAGAAGATTGGCAACCACAAGGTTTAGCGCAATTAAGGTGATGATTTTAGTTATTGAAGTTATCGAGAAGCGATCAATTCCAACCCCAACTAACATTAGCGGAATTATATAACAATTTGCGACCATAACCACATGAGTCATGGTAAAAACATCTTTAGCTTTTAAAAAAGAAATTGCCGACAAAACCAGAAATAGAGCGGCAATAGTAGCGATTATTAAAGCGATAAATTCCATGAATTAAATTTTTTTCTTGTTGAAAAGCAGAAAAAGAACCGCAACTAACTTGAGTAAAAACAGCAAAATTATGATGTCGAGAATTGCATCAAAATGGGCAATAGAATTTACTAAAATAAGAATGATGATGTTGGTGAAAATGAAATAGAAGCTCAGAATTTTTTCGTAAGAATTGTTGGCGATGAAAAGTCGTGTCGCAACAACAACAAGAGAAATAATAATAAAAAATGAAATTACCTCAGACATTTTAATTAATAAATTCCGCTCGGGTTGTTGTTTGATAGGTCTTCATCATTTTCAATTGATTTTATTTCTGAGTCGCCATTAGAGCCTATGTTTTCAAGAGAATCTTCGGCCTTAAATGATTCAAAAAAGACATTTTGTTTTGGAGTTGATGGGGTTGGAAATTTTCCAGTAACTCGATCAATTTTTACAAACTTTACAGAGTTTGGAATTCTGAAAGGAGTTGAAGGGGTTTCTTTTAAAGCTTCTTTCATAAAATCAACAAAGACGGGAAGGGCAACTGAAGCTCCGGTTTCAGAAGAGCCAAGTGTTTTTGGATTGTCAAATCCGATATATACAGCAACCACTAAGTCTGGAGAAAATCCAACGAACCATGAGTCGAAAGAGCTGTTGGTTGTTCCAGTTTTTCCGCCGATGATTTTCCCTATTGACCTTGCTCTTGCTGCTGTTCCGCGATCAACAACTCCTTGAAGCATGGAGGTGATTTGATAAGCTGTTCCAGAGTCAATAACTTGTTCTTTGCTTTCATCTAAATAAGGAATTGGCAATTCGCTAACATCTTTTGAAACATAATCATTTAAGTCATTGATGGAGCAATTATTGCAGTCTCTTTTGTCTCGGCGGTAGATGGTTTTTCCATCGCGATCTTGAATTTTTTCAATCATTGCCGGGGTAACTCTTTTACCACCATTTACCATCATTGCATAAGCGGTGGCCATGCGCATTACAGTTGTTTCGGTTGATCCAAGAATCAAAGAATAGATTTTTTTAGGATCGTCGTTAACGCCTAATTTTTTAACAACATCTACAACTTTATCTAATCCAACTTGGTCTGCCATTCTAACTGCAGTAACGTTGCGCGATTGTTCAAGACCAGTGCGCAGAGTTGTTGGTCCGTAAAATTCGTTGGAATAGTTTGTTGGACGATATGGTGGTAAGCCAATTCCCTGATTTAAGGAAACTTCTTCATCCATAATTACGGTTGCAGGAGTCATGCCGTTTTCAAGTGCGGCGATATAACCAAAGGTTTTCATGGTTGATCCCGGCTGACGCATGGCTTGAGTTGCGCGATTAAATTGATTTGGTAAGTCAACATAACCACCCATCATCGCCAAAACTCTTCCTGTGTGAGGATCCATTGCTAAAAACCCGCCATTTACTTCCGGAATCTGGCGCAGCAAATAATTTTCGCTGTCGTTTACTTGCTCAACCAAGATAACATCGCCAACCTTTAAAACGTCGGAAATCTTTTTTGGAGCCGCACCTAAAGAGTTAACGTTAATATGTTTACGCGCCCACTTTAATGAAGAAAAATCAATTGAACCAAGCTTGCCATTTTCAACGCCAATTGCTGCTGAGTCTTTAGTTAGAGACAAAATTACAGCCTTACTCCAATTGTCGCGATAAAGTTTCTTTGGATCGACATTTTTCAACTCTTCTTGCCATTTTCCATTGGCGTCGATTGTGGCAATGGCGCCACGATAACCATGCTTTCTGTCGTAGTCTTCAATGCCTTGGCCAAATGATTTTTCGGCAATTTCTTGTAAGCGTGGATCTAGGGTAGTGCGCACAACTATTCCATTTTCAAACACGCTATCAGATCCATAAAGTTCGGTGAGCTCTTTTTTAACTGCGTCGGAGAAAAAATTGGCTTTGGTGATTTCATCATCTTCTTTTACTTTCAGAGTAATCGGCTGCTCAGTTGCCAAAGCGGCTTCTTTTTCTTCAATAAATCCTTCTTCAACCATACGTTTAATTACCCAGTCGCGACGCGCTTTAGCTTTATCAAGATTTTTACGAGGATCTAGTTTTGAAGGCGCTTTAGGAAGAGTGGCTAGTAGAGCAACTTCTTCTATTGCAAGATCATCAATTGATTTGTTGAAATAAACTTGGGCAGCTGCGGCAACGCCGTAAGCTCCAGATCCAAGATAAATTTGATTTAAATAAAGCTCCAAAATCCGATCTTTTGAGAAGGCTTGCGACATTCTGTATGCAAGAATTGCCTCTTTAATTTTACGTTGAAAAGTTCGCTCTTTAGTGAGTAGAAAGTTTTTTACCACTTGTTGTGTAATGGTTGATGCGCCACCCATGCTAGGATCGCCAGTTACGGCTGAAAATATGTTGCGCACAGATGTACGAAAAATTGCAAGCGGATCAATTCCGGAATGTTGATAAAAATTTGAATCTTCAGCTGCTAAAAAAGCGTTAATTAGATTTTTTGGAATTGTGTCTATTGGCACAAATATACGTTTTTCCTTAGAAAATTCAGATATCAGAGAGCCATCGGCGGCGTATAATCTTGTGGTTATCATCGGGTTGTAGCTTTTTAGCTGCTCGTAATCCGGAAGGTTTTCGCTGTATCTTTTGAACACAAAAAAGCCTAAGATAATTAAAACTAACCCAAGGAAAACGCAGGTTGCGATGATAGTGCTGATGGTTTTATTCATAGAAATTTTATAAACGGTTCTTTGTAAAATATTCGTCAATTGCCTTAACTAAACTCGCCGCAACCAATCTTTTATAGCTTAGGTTGTTCATAAGTTTTTCTTCGTCTTTGTTAGAAAGATATCCCAATTCAATCAAAGTTGAAACCATGTCTGGAGCCGTAAGAACTGCAAATCCAGCAAAACGATGGGTATTTTGTAAGATATTTATTGAAGAATTACGAACAGATTTAATGGCGATATTGGCAAAGAGAGCTGAGCCATTCATAGCCTCGCGCTGAGATAAGTCAATTAGAGTTTTCATTATGTCCTGACTGGCTCCAGAGAAACTAACTCCGTTTATAATATCGGCACGATTTTCTTTTTGAGCTAAAAGTTCTGCCTGTTTATCGGAGGATTTTTCAGATAAAGTGTAAATTGAGAAACCAGAAATTTCAGAATTGGAAATTGAATTTGCGTGCAATGAAATGAACATGTCAGCTTTTTTTCGGCGAGCCAATTCTACACGTTTTTTTAAAGGAATAAAAATGTCGCTGTCGCGAGTTAAATAAACTTTATAGCGTTTTGTATTTCCTAGTTGGCGACCAAGTTCTTTAGCATAAGAAAGTGTGATATTTTTTTCTTTGCTACGGGCAAAATTTCCTATTGTGCCAGGATCTTTTCCGCCATGTCCGGCGTCGATAACAATTATTGGAAGTCGGCTATTTTTTTGACCAGAAGTTGATTTTGGAGTTTTGTGCACAAGGTAAGTGAATGAGCCGTCAATATTGGTGACTTTTGTGGTTTTAACCTCAAATTCTTCAACTTTATCAGTGATAAAATCTTCTGTTTTAATATCTGCTGTGAGCGTGGCGGATTTTATTCCGGTTATTTCGGCGGTTATTTTGCCAGATTGCTGGGTTATTTTCTCAAATTTGACTTTTTCAATACCAATTTTTTGCTTCAAATCAAAGACTAGTCGCAATGTTTTATTATTTTTTTTGCTACGAAATTCAGAAATAAAATTTGGCAATGATGGTTTTGTATCTTGGTTTTGTAAATCAGCATTCGAGACGTCGATAACTAAGCGATTTGGGTTGTTTAGTGTAAAAATTTTAAAAGTTTCTTTTTTGCTTAAGGAAATTTCTAAATGATTCTTCGGCGTGAAAGAGATTTTAGTGATTATGGTTTCAGCTTTTGCGTCGTAAGAGTTGCAAGTTGTAAATATCAAAATCAGGGCAAAAAATAACCATAAGGGCAAGGCTGCAATAGTCTTGTAATGGTTATTTTTGAGAAACATTTATCAGAGAATCTAAAATTAATATCTTGCGCTTCGGCTTCTTTAAAGGCGGTTAGTTTTGAGCTATGATTTCTTTTTTGTCCAGCGATCTAAGAGACCTTCAATTGCTTCTCGTTTTATTGGTTTTGAGACAAAATCATTCATTCCGCTTTCTATACATTTTTTGCGATCAGATTCGCCAGCGTTTGCAGTGAGAGCAAAAATCAAAATTGGATTCTGTTCATTTCGCTCTTTTTCTATTTCACGAATTTTCTTTGTAGCTTCAAAACCGTCCATAATTGGCATGGAACAATCCATGAAAATTATTTCGTAATGTAGGTGAATAAATTTGTTTAAGCCTTCTTGACCATTTTCTGCTAAATCAATTTGAAAACCAAAGCGTTTTAGAATCATTTGCGCAACCTTAATATTTACCTCATTGTCTTCGCAAAGCAGAACCCTCATACCTTTAGTTTCTAAGTGCTCATCAATGATTTTACCTTTTTCAATTAATGCTCCTTCTTCTTCGTAATAAGTGATTTTAAAAATAAAGAATAGCGCCAGAAGTAAGCGAGTTTCTTTAATTGGTTTTGTGACAATGCGGTCAAATAATTTTAATATATCTGAAGGAATTTTTAACTTCGCCTGAACAGACGCCAATAAAATTACAGGGATGTTTTTGAGTTTAGGGTTGTTATTAATTTGCAAAATAATTTCTCCAGCTTCAATTCCGGCATGAGAATTGTGACCTATGATTATGACATCTGAGTCTGAAAACTTTTCTAGCTCAGATATTGCTAAATCAGCATTTTGAAGAGGTTTGTCGTGAGGTATATCTATAAAATGGGAATCTAGCTTGATGTCGGTAAAAAATTCTAACATAACTTCTTTTACAACTTTGTTATGTTCTAAAATAACAACTTTTTTCCCAACTATTTCTGCTTTTTGCTTTAAGTAATTTTCCGTTTCTTCATCGTTATCTTCTAAAGACTTCTTCATTGGAATTGTGAAGTGAAAATTTGAGCCTTTTCCAAGTTCGCTATCAATACCAATTACTCCGCGCATTAATTCTGTAAGCTCTTTGCAAATTGATAGTCCGAGACCTGTACCGCCATATTTTCTAGTAGTTGACATGTCAGCCTGACTAAAGGCTTTAAACAAACCTTGAATTTGCTCGGGACTCATTCCGATCCCACTATCTTTGATGTTAAAGCTGATAAAAAGTTCGTCTCCAACTATTTTTTCCACTTTTAATTCTATGAGAATTTGTCCGTAATAGGTAAACTTAATCGCATTGTTTATCAGGTTATTCATGATTTGCCTGATTCTTCCAGAGTCACACATTAAAGAATGTGGAACGTCTTTTGAAATATTTGTTATTATTTCTAAACCTTTATTGCTTGCCGTTGGAGACATTAAGTCGGCTATATCTTCAACTAAATCGCGAATGTTTGACGAAATATTTTCAATATCAATTTTGCGCGCTTCGATTTTTGAAAAGTTCAGAATGTCGTTTAGAATAAGAAGCAGGGCATCTGCGGAGCGATAGATGGTGTTAGCTTGATCTAGATCGTCATCTTTTAAATTTCCAGATTCTCGTAAAGCTTGACTCATGCCAATAATTCCATTCATTGGCGTTCTAAGTTCGTGACTCATGTTGGAAAGAAATTGGCTCTTCGCAACACTTGCCGCCTCAGCTGCTTCTTTAGCTTTTACTAATTCGGTTAAAAATGGTTCGATTTGAGATCTTCTGAAAATAAAAATTGTTATCATGAAAAATATTGCCACGCCAAAAGATTGACCAACGGATACCATTAAAGAGAATCCAAGATTTTTCCAAGCGGCTTCTTCGTGATAACCAACAACTACGGTTGCATTATATTCATTGGATTTTTTGAAGTGATTAAATACGCAGCCACCGAGTTTAAATGAAAATGGCAGAGTTTCTGAAGTGATTAAGCGATTAGTTTCTATTGCTTCTTGTAAATAGCCTTTTGATTTAAAAGTTTCTCTATCGAAATTTTCGACTGGAAAAGTTTTAGAATTTGCAAGTAGATCGTAATTATTGTCTATAACAACGTAGCAAACATTTTCATCGTCAAAAACCCAATTTATCTGCCTTTGAATTACTTCTGTTGGTATTTGAGCGATAAAAATACCAATGCTTTTAAGATCTTCGTAATCAATGCGCATCGCAACTGGCAGAACGTTATAAGAAGCAATATCGGTTTCGATATGCACAAGCTTACCAATTTTGAATCGCCAAGCATTTTTTTTCTTAGCTTCTTTTAGAGGAAAATAATCTTGAGGAGTGGTTGGTTTCGGTAAAACACCTTTGTCAGACGTGACAATTATTTGGTCTTTATTATCAACGAAGCTTAGACTTATCCATGAGGAAACATTTTTCTGCGATAAGTCTTTGTTTAGAGTTTTTTGTAAAATTTTGGCGATCATTTCTGGCTCATCTTCTCCGCCAAACACCAATAATTTATCGCCAACATAGTTTATGTAGCTATTTACCGAACTTAACAAAGCATTTGTTGCTTTTTCCACAACTTCTCCCTGAAAAACAACTTGCTTATCAAGAGATTTCCAGAAGTTGAGATAAACCATTGAGCTATTAATCGTCAGCCAAATTACCACTAATGTAGTCATGATCCAAGAAAATATGCTGTAAGATTTACCAAGCTCCATTTTGCGGCGCCTTCTAATCTTGAAGATAATCTCGTAACGTTTGCGTAATTTTAAGAATTTGATTGGGTAGCTCGGGTCAAATTGACTCCGATCAGCAATTTTTTGCCTGTAAACTTTTCCAAAATAAAAAAGAGACACATGGTAAAAGAGTCTCCCAAGAAATTTTGATAAGACTGTTGGATCTGAGGAATGCGGAGCTTTTTTCTTCTTTAGATGTGTAGATACAGGGTCTAGACCTTTTGGTTTTGAGTTTTTTCTAAAGATTTTGAAAATCATTTGTTTTTTTTAGATCTCTTTTTGAGACATGTCTGATTGAGTGTGGTAAAAAATAATCAAACTAATTGCCTTTGAGGTTTAACTGAGAGCTGATTCCAAACATTAATTCTTTTGCGTAGAGTAAAGGAATTTTGATAGAGGTCTCTTTAGAAAATTTAATTCAGTTAATTTTTCAAAAAACCCTCTGTCAATATTTTTTAAAAAATCTTAACTAGAGAAGAATCATTGTTCTTAAGTTGAGACAAATATTTGGTTTATCTATGAGCAGTATGATGCCACTCAAGGCTGTTAAAGATTCTTATCCGAAAGATATGATAAAACAATTAAGAGAAGAGGAGTCAGAAGAGTTATTAAGAAATCCATCTCTAAAAAACCCATTAAATAAAAAGGCAAATTATTCCAAAATAGTAGATTCGCAAAGCGATAAAATTATCGATCTAAAACAAGCAGTATCTGGTTATTTTGATGGTCAGATTATAAAAGATTTGCCAGAAGTTGGAGCAAGAATTCTTTTTGCTGATCAAAATTTACGTCAGCAATATTATGATTTAAGACACAAAATATTCACCGAAGTTGATGAAGCTTATAGAGAAAAACACCCAGAAGATTGCTATGATTGGGAAGATTACGATGGATCAGAAATTGAAGATGACCGCTGCGGAAGAGTATTGGTTGCCATTGATAATAATGAAAATGTGGTGGCTGGCGTTAGGTTTCTTGTAAGCGACTGGATTAAATATACGGCAAATGAAGATCCTGAATCTGGCTTTACAATTAGATCTTTTTTAAAAAAAGTTGGGTTAAATCATGATGCTAGATATGCCGAAATAGAAGATGCTGTTATTGCTAAGCCTTATAGAAATCATACGGTTATGAAGGGTATATACTCAATTCTAATTGAAGAGTCAAAAAAGTTTAATTGCGAATATGCTCTTGGTATAGCAATTAAAGTAGCTGCAAGAAATGACAGGATTATATTTTCTAACTTGGGTTGTAAAATGGATATTTTAACAATTTATCCTTGGATGAAGCAAAAGAATCATGGGTATGAGACTAGGTATCCTGTAGTGGCGTATCTTAAAAAATAAAATAGGAGATAGGATTCATGGTGAAAATTTTTAGAATCAGTTTGTTGTTTTTTATTTGTTTTTACTCCAAATCCTTTGCGGATTCTGGAAAGAAGAGTGGTGATTCGATATTTAATTTTGATATATACTCTCTTTCTAAGAAAAAAGAAAATGCCTTTGATGCCCCTTCTGCTACTTACATTCTTACCTCGGAAGATATTAGGAGGTCTGGCATGACATCAATCCCAGAAGCGTTAAGACTTATTCCTGGAGTTCAGGTTTCGAGGATTGATGGTAATAAGTGGACTATAAGTATTCGCGGCTTCAATAATCAGTTCTCAAATAAATTACTGGTTTTGATAGATGGTAGAACTGTTTACACCCCTTTGTTTTCCGGAGTGTTTTGGGATATTCACGATTATGTTTTGGAGGATGTGGAGAAGATCGAGGTTGTTAGAGGTCCTGGTGGAACTATTTGGGGTGCTAATGCGGTTAATGGCATTATTAATATAATAACCAAGAACTCGGTTCAGACTCAAGGGGGTTATGTTTCTCAAGTTTTTGGCAATGAAGATAGGTCAATAACGGAAGTTCGCTATGGTGGAAAAACTTCTAGCAGTGATCATTATAGATTGTACGCCAAAAAATCCGTTAGAAATGGTGCATATAAAGCAACTGACGGTAAAGATGCTAATGACGGCAATTCGCAAGACAGGGCTGGTTTTAGATACGATATTAGTTCTATAAAGGATAATTCCGTTACTATTCACGGCGATGTTTTTAATGGTACTGCCAATAATTATTTCTCTACTTTTGGAAGAAATGACAAAGATTCTCAGGGAGGGAATGTAGTAATAAATTGGGATAAAACCATATCTAAGAAATCTAGCATTTCTCTAAATAGCTATTTTGACTATGAGAATTTTAAGCTTCCCGTCCTGGAAAGAAGTTCCAAAACCATCGATATTGACTTTCAGCATTTTTACAGTTTTTCACGCAATAACCAATTTATTTGGGGATTAGGGTATCGTCAAATTGTGGATAATATAAAAGAATCCGAGGCTTCTAATTTAATTGACGGTGGTAAGTTTGTTCCAATTAACTATACTCCAGATAAAAGAAATGACGAGATTCACAGCGCTTTTATTCAGGATAAAATTAGCATCACAGATAATCTTGATTTAACAATTGGCTCTAAATTCTTGATCAATGATTATACGGGTTTTGAATATCAGCCAAATGCCCGACTTTCTTATTATCCATCTCGCAATCAAACTTTATGGGCTTCTGTTTCAAGGGCTGTTAGAACTCCAACCAGAGCTGAGATTAGCTTCGACATAAAAGAAGAGTTCGCGGGATCTACCGTCAGCAAAGGAAATCAGAACGCCGAATCAGAAAACTTAGTTGCCTATGAAGCTGGCTATAGAATTAAACCAACATCAAAAACACTTTTTGATGTTGCGGTATTCTACAATGATTATTCGAAGCTAAGAACTTATGAAAATATTGGCGGTGAGCCTGTGGCATCGAATTTGGGCTACGGTGAATCTTATGGTGGAGAGATTTCTGGAAAGTGGCAGGTTAATGATAGCTGGAGATTGGAAGCTAGTTATGATTTCTTAAAAACGGAGTTACACGTTAGTAATGCTTCAACTGATGACAAGACCTCAGTTTTGGCTGATTACGACGCTCTAGAGCTTACCGAAAAAAGATCTCCGAAAAATCAATTTAGACTTAGATCGTTTTTTAACGTCACTCAAAAGATAGAGTTTGATAACATGCTTTATTATGTGGATAGCTTGCCTTCTGCGAAATTTATTAAATCTGATAAAAAAGGAGCTCCATCTTATATTCGCTTTGATACCAGATTAGGATATCTTCCAACAAAAAATCTTGATCTGAGTGTTGGCATAAGAAACTTGTTCGATGATCGCCATAATGAATATTATTCAGGGATTTATAATTATAATGCTGAGATTGGTAGAACCTACTATTTAAGAGCTGTTTGGCAATACTAATCACACAAAATAAATGCCATTCCTTTCACATAAATATAAAATAATTATTGCGGTATTCTTGAGCTTCTTTATCAGCTACCAAGGTAAAGCTATGGATGATGCGGAAGTTCAAGCTTATGCAACATTTATTCAGGATCTAATTAACTCTGCATCTACTACAAAAAATGGTCAGATATGCACCTTTGGTAGTGATGAAATTGCTAATATCATCTTAACTCAGGCTAAGAGCCCGATAAATTTAGATAAAAATCAAGATAAGGTTGCAAAGTGTAAGGCGATATATGTTGCAAGGGGGTCTGAGAAAATTCTTAAGTTAGAAATTAATAAGTTTAACAAGAATAAAATAATGACAGTCGCAATTTTTGAAGGCTTTATAGAAAGTGGCGGTATGGTTCAAGTGCAAATAGGAAGAAGGGACTTTGAGGTTATATTAAATTACGCAGAGGTTAAGGCGGCTGGAATCAGATTAAGCGCTCTTATTTTAAGTTTGGTTATTAATTAAAAACTTGGTTTATGGAAAATATTCAAAAGCACAAAATAGCAATCGATAAAGAATTTTTAAAAAGCGTTATCGAAAACGACATAGAATTTGAAAAAGAACTTTTTGCTATTTTTACCGAAAATGCCAACCGCAATTTTGCTCGTATGGAAGAAACATTAGGGGGAGACAATCA
>JACCDN010439990.1_pt1 | contig 11343 bp, 10 predicted proteins | sample 7441691 | NCBI WGS metagenome assembly JACCDN01 (sample SAMN15323439, study PRJNA562643) | freshwater metagenome | isolation source: river surface water | place: USA:Blue River Watershed | collected 2017-08-16
CCTGATGCTGGCGTGGAGTTTGCTGAGCCAGAGACGACCCTCTGAAGGCTCCGCACAAGGAAGTGAGCGCCATGACTACTCGCAACGGTTCTCCAAATGATGCTCAAAGCGGCTCGCCGATGAACCCCGGCGATGAAGCGCCCGCCGGCACGCCCGGCACCGGTGAAGCTGTCTGTCCGCGCTGTAACGGTTCAGGCACGTTGAGTTCGGGCGAGGCATGCCCGAACTGCGGCGGCACGGGAAAGATCATTGAAGGTATTGGCGGCGGCTGAAGCGGATGAAGGTCAGGGCGCTTCTGCGTCGTTGATCGCGTCACGGATCGCACTACGGATCGCCTCACGCGTGGCGATGGCTGCCGTCTGCCAGGGGCCCGGCAGCGCCGCCGCCTTGTGCGCGGTCGCCAGTGCATCGGTCAGCCGTCCCGCCGATTGCTGCACCACGGCCAGATTATTCAGCAGCGCGCCATTGGCAGGATGCCTGTCACTGGCTGAGCGAAACACGGTTTCCGCCTCGGCCAAGTCGCCGGAGCGATACGCACTGTTGCCCATGCCCAGCTGAAAAATCAGATGCGCTGGCCAGCGCGCCGAAGCGGCCTGATACGCGCGCATCATGGCGTCGGCGCTTGCATGTTTTTCCATTGCGACCAGCGCCCGCGCAGCCTCATCCGGCAGGATCGCCACGGGCAGCGTGCCCGGCGCCATTACCATCATTCCCCAGTAGCCGCTGCGCGCCCAGGTGTGCTCGAAAGTGGATAGCGGCATCACTTCGCGCGGATTCGGGCCGGAACGCAGGATGATTTCCCGTCGCGGCAAGTCATAACCGATCGCCACCGCGTAATGCCAGCGTGGCAGCCACGACAGCCCCAGATTTTGCAGAACCAGCACCGGATGCCCGTGCGCGACTTCATCCAGCAGGGCGTCGAGACGGGGAGCGACCGTGACCGCAAAAGCCCCCTGCCTGCGCGCAGCGGCCAGCATCTCCGGCTGCAGGCTGCCCTGACGCGCCGGCACATAGACCATGGCTTCCAGCTCGGCCGGACTGGTCGGCAAGCCAGCCGCGCCCAGCGTCATCGCCAGTGACGCCGGACCGCACTGGTGCGATTCCTGCGGAAAATACGGGGTATCGACCAGCTCGGCGCGGGCCGGCAGCGCCTGCGGCGACGTCAGCAACGCGCGCGATTGCGTCGCACATCCGGCGACCAGCAGGATCGCTGACAGCGCCATGCCGAGCCGCAGGCATGGCACCACGCAGCGCGCCCGCAGCACTTCAAACCCGATCAGCCAAAGCACCCGGACAAACCCTCAGCGTTGCGCGCGCGTGAACGGGAAAACCTTCGTGAAGCCCAGAATGTCGGTAATCAGCAGGATGATGAAAATCGCGCCCACGGTGCCAAAGAAATCCCCGCCGGCCGGCAAACGATCAGTCTGATTGGCGAGCGTCGCCAGCTCCTGATCGGTCATCGCATCCACCCGTAAACGGGCTTGCTCAGGCGAGACGCCAAGGGTTTCCAGTTGCCGGACGACGTCCGGACGGGCAAGCGCCTGCGTGACTTTCTGCTGGTTCGCTGAGCGATCCTGATAGACCGTCATTTGCTCGGTGGTGATCAGCGTGGCTTGCGCGGGCGCCAGCAGGCCAGCCGTCGAAAAAACAAAAACCAATGGATAAACAACGGCTTGTCGCAGTGATTTCATTTGGATTCTCCGGTATTGAATCGAGGGTTGTCGCAGCAGCTGCAATGATGTTGACCGCAAAGACCCCCGAGTTTTCCAGTTTTGACAGACCGAACCTTGATCCATCTCAGATTTTCAGATTGGAAATTCCACAACCTAATTTTCCGCATAATTTGTATTATGTAAAATAAGATAAACAGGCCAACCGATATCGACTCCCACGGTATATGCCGTAGTCCAAGCCACCCAGACACACGGCGCGCATCCCTAAGCGACCGTCCGAAGACAAGCGGACGTCGAACATCTCAGTACGAGCAGCGGATCTCGAGCAGCCGGCGAACACCCGAATCCGGAAAGTCGGCGTATCGACCGACAGCCCCTCACTTGACCGCCAGCGTCTTGCTGGCACCACCGGACCGCTTGGGCAAGGTCAGCGACAGCACGCCATTGTCGTAGCGCGCCTCGGCACCTTGCTCGTCCAGATCATGCGCGAGGCTGAAGCTCCGGTATTGCTGCCCGACGTAACGCTCGCGGCGCACCAGTTTGCCTTCCTGGGTTTCTTCCTTTTCCTCGGCGGTCTTTGCCTGAATTGTCACGTGATTCCCGTCGATCGATACCTGAATGTCTTCCTTTTTCACGCCCGGCATGTCCGCCTTGACCTGATAGGCCTGATCCGTCTCCTGAACATCGAGCCGGATCGTGGGCTCGGCCTCGAAGCCGCGCATACCCGGCATCAGCGAAAACTCCCGCATCGCCTCTTCAATGTTTCGGAGCGGATCCATGCGCAGGGGGTCAAAACGCGCCAGATCGGCAAAAGGGGACGGTCGTGTCAGTTGGCGTGCCATGAGTACCTCCTGCAGAAAAAATCCCGACACCTGAAGCCGCGCAGGACGCTGCCCTCACCCGCCGGCTTCCACCCTGCTTGGACAGAAAAAGCGGCGGTTTATTTCCTCAGCCGGCTCTCGGCGACCAGCTGCTCGGCGACCAGACCGGCCAGCATCGACAATTCCGCCGAGAGGAAATTCAGCAGGTCGTCCGAGGTCATCAGGCCAAACAGCGCCCCCGCACGATTGACGACCGGCAGACGGCGCACGCGCTTGCCGCGCATGATGGCGAGTGCCTCGGCCAGACTGGCATCCTCCTGCACGGTGGTCAGTGGCGTACTCATCAGATCCGCCGCCGTGAACAGCCGCGCCTCGACATCCAGCGCGACCGTCTCGACGAGAATGTCGCGGTCGGTAAGGATGCCCAGCGGAATGCGCTGACCCTGCTGCTGATGATCGACCACGATCACATCGCCGACATGATGCCGGCGCATCAGCCCGGCCACTTCGGCAATCGGCGTGTCCGGCTCGCAGCAGATGACGTTCAGATTGCAGTAATCCCTGATGAACATGAGCTTTCCCTGCGGTAGCGCTTCCTGATTGACATTTCCGAGGTGATGGATACACCATAACCCTGAGCGCACATTGTCCCGACCCTGAAGGTGCCATCATGTCCAATCCGCACACGTCCCCGGCCGACTCGCTCAGTCTTGAGCGGATCGCCCGCCTCGTTTCTGATCTCGAGCAGGAACTCATGTCGGCACCGGCGGATTCCCCCCGCGTGCGGGCGCTGAAGGAAGAACTGGCGCTGCTCAGGCGCACGCTGTCCGCATCGGACAATGAAGCGGAGCAATTGCGCCGCCGTCTGCACGGCACGCACGGAAAGCTCGATGACCTGATCGCCAGCGTCGAAGGTGAAGTGCTCCGGGATTCGCGCTACCTGACCGAACTGGGGCGAATACTCGGCCTCGTCTGACCGGCCCAGCGCCGGTAACTCCCGCCAGGCCTGCGCCCGGGCATAAAAATCACCCCGGGCCGGCAACTTACGTCGTCCCGCCCTGTCCTACCCCGGCTTCACGCAATCCATCTCAGCGTCAACTTCAGCGTCAACTCTGACGCCGCCTCGCCGCAGGCCGCGGCATCTTTACGAAAAGTTTACATGCCTAATTTCTCATCGCTTGCGCAGTCGCTGAAAAACGGTCATCTGCGCACCGCATTGTTCGCGCTGCTGCTGCTCAGCGCCGTGATCATCTCGATCGAGCGCGCGCCCAAGCTGCTGGAACATTCTCCGGTGGTCTATAGCCAGGATATTTCGCTGGTCACCTCGCTCCCGGCCCAGCGCGACCGGCTGGAATATTTGCTGCTCGCGCAGCCCCTGTCGGACTCGCCCCGCTATGTGATCAAGTACAAGGATCAGGCCAAGCTGTTCTCGGTCAAGGTGCCCAGCACGACGCACATGAACCTCGAGCGCGAGGTGCTGCTAAAGAACGGCATTCCCTATGCGATTGCACAGCCGGAATGGCTGGCAAAAAATGCTCAGGTCCTGAATGATCGGGAAGCGCAGCAAAGTTTCTGGAATGACGCCGGTGGCTTCCTCGCACGGAATGCGATTGGCCTGTTGCTGCTGGTGCTGATGGTGGTCGCGCTGAAGAAGAGCATGCCGGGGCTGGGTGGCGGCGTGGCGGTGACGCGGCCGGACAAGCTCAAGGGCAGCATGGAAGATCTGGTCGGCATGGAGGACATCAAGCGCGAGGTCGCCCATCTGGAATCGATGATACGTCACCGCGAACTGTACAAGTCCCATAACATCGACAAGCCCTTCAATGTGATGCTGACGGGCCCGGCAGGAACCGGCAAGACCAAGCTGGCGGGCTATCTGGCAAAACAGCTCGACACACCACTGATTCAGGCCTCAGGCTCGGGACTGGAATCCGGGCTGGTGGGCGGCGGCTCGAAGACGCTGAATGCCATCTACAAGAAAGCCTGCGCGCAGGGCCGCTGTCTGATCTTTCTGGATGAGGCGCAGAGCCTGTTCATGCCGCGCGGCCGCGGCGAGCGCAAGTGGGACGATGACACGGCCAATACCCTGCTCGGCCTGCTGGATGGCATCAAGAGCGATGAGGGCAATGGCGTGATCTGGGTCGTGGCCTCGAATTTCGATGATGCCAACAGCGAGATGGACGAGGCGATGCTGCGCCGCTTCGCGGTGAAGATCAACTTCAGGCTGCCCAACAAGGCTGAGCGACGCGAACTGCTGGGCGTTTTCCTGCGGCGCAAAGACAAGGCCGTGATCGCCTGGGAGCAGCTGAACCTCGACTATGTGGCCGAAATTACGGCCAACCTCTCCCCTGCCCTGCTCGAGAGCGTGGTCGATCGCGCCAGCATGATCGCGATCGAAGAAGGCCGCCAGATCGATACCGACCTGCTGTTCCGGGCATTCGAGCGCAGCGTCATCGGCCTGACCGATCGCGCGGCCAGCGCAGAGAAAGACAAGCAGCGCGAGCGTGTGGCGCTGCATGAGCTGGGCCATTTTTTCATGCAGATCGATCCCCTGCTGAAGCAAGGACTCGCACTGGATGAGGTCAAGGCACAGTCACCGCTGCTGAAGATCAGCACGGAATCCGTATCCAAACTGGGCGCACTCGGCTATGTGTTGTCCGCCACCCCGGACGCGGGACTGCAGACACTGGAAGAACTGGAGCAGGACGTGATCCAGCTCTATGGCGGCGTGGCCGCCGAGGAACTGTTCTACGGCGCGCGCGGGATTTCTGTGGGCAGTCAGAACGATATCCAGAAAGTCACGGCCCGGCTGGAACTGATGGTGAACCAGCTGTCGATGTACTCCCGCTCCAAGCTGGATTACCGACAGCTCAGGCGCGATGGTGCGCCCGACGCCTCCGTGCGAGAACTCGAACAGAAGGCGGACGAACTCTATGCGCACACGCTGAGGTCGATGCTCCCGTACCGCGACTGGATGGTTCAGCTGAAAGACACGCTGATGGAGCGCTATGTGCTGTCGAAAGACGAGGTGTTTGAACTGCTGGCGAACCTGCAAGCGCAAGCGGCCAGCAAAGAGATACCTGCCCATGCGCGTGTCGCAGCCTGATCTGCTGATGAATGGCCTTCGAGGCGCTCTCCCCTGCCTTCTCCTGGCTTACCCTAAGCCGTTTCCTTAATCCGCTCCGAAGTCTGCTGGCCGGAGCAAGGTAGGTTCATCCACCTTGCCTCGGGCCAGCCTGCGCTCTACCGCGCGCTGTATCTTCATCTTCAGCTGCAGGTAGGCATCGAGCTGATTGAGCGAAGCATCCTGATCCCGGCACAGCATGTACAGGGCCTCGGTCGATACGGGCCACTGGTAAATTTTGTCATTAATATTCAGCGTGAACAGCGTGCAGTTGTAAGCGCTGGCAGCGATGCTTTGCACATCAGTCATAGAAGTCTCTCCGGTGATCGTGAGCATGTCGGTTGTCATACCCTTGCGCTAAAACGTACTACCGCACGATTGCCCCTGTCCTTGCGGTAGCGCATATTCCCGCGAAACATCAGCCCCTCCCTGATCGGGTAGCGGATTCAGGCAGAAATAGATTCTCGGTAGAAACTGCAAGTGTCCCTGTCCGGTGCCCAGGGCGGTACGCGACAAAAGCGTCTTAGCAAGCGTCTTAGCAAAAGAGTCCGGAAAATGCCTAAGGTTCAGGCCGCGGCGAGACGGTGCAGGGTCGGTGCGGACACGGGTGGTTACATCGGCGGGAAAGCCGGCAGGCAGCAGATAGCCGCCTGCCGATGAGGACATGTCGCAAGACGACGCGCTTTATGCTTTGTCTTCGGAGAGTTCCTCGGCTTCTTCAGGGATCGACGACGGCGCTGCGGTAACCGTTGATGACGACTCAGGCAGATCCGCGGCCGTGGTGGTGGTCGTGGTAGTCGTGGTTGGCGATATCGTCGTAGACATCGTCATCGTGGTCGTCGTGGTTCCCAGTGGCGCAAACATCGTGTTGGTCGTCCGCGGAGTGGGTGCGATCGAGACGATTGAGGCTGTCGATGCCCATGATGAGCTTGCCGGTCCTGTGCTGACAGGTGTTTTCCTCTCCACATCGGCAATGGAATTATTCATCAGGACATTCAGGAACTCCATATCATTCAGGCTGATCGGCATCGTCGCACGCCGCTGTGCACGGGCCGCCAATTCCTTCGAGGCCAGTGCCGCCAGATCCACTTCAAGATGCATCAACTCGGCTTTGACGGTCTTCGTTTCAAGAATCAGCGCGCGAACGATTTTCAACAGATTCGAAACAACGGCATGCTTGCTGATATCGCTGGATGAAGCAGCCCAGCTCAGCTTTTCAACCGATATCTTGTCTGCCACGGCCGTCGGAAATTCTGCGATGCTCAGCGATTCCTGAACCTGCCTGAGCTGTTCATCGATCTGCGACCGTAAAAATTTTTGCCTGGCCTTTGCCTCGAGCGCATTTTGCTGCGTGGCGGCGCCCTGATCGCTGCGCGAACGAAGATGACGCTGGGAGGATTTTTCTCTCAGCGCGATGAAGCGACTTTTTCCTCGCTCAAGTGTCTCTGCCTTGATCTCGTCGGAGGATTTCTGCACCAGCCAGTTTTGCAAATCCGAAGGAAATTGTTCAAATGATCGAGACTGAAAATCTTGCGAGAGAGCCACGGTCGCTTGCGCCAGAGATTGCATCTGAGCCCTCAGAAAAATACTATTCCCCGGCGTGATCGTGTCCACGGAAGCGACCAGCATCGGCTGAATGAAACGCGTCACGAGCAAGTGACTCAGAAAATACGCTCTCGCCTGCTCGATATTTTTTATCGAGAGCGTATAACAGCCTTTTTCCTTGTTGGCAGCCCTTCTGTCCTGATCCTGCAGCCGGGAGACAAATTGCTGATCAGCCATACAGAGAAATGTCTTGAAATCATCAGGCATTTCCAGTGATGCCAGTGTCACAGGCGGCTTGAACAGATGCGTAACGAATTTATCTGCCGAGTCTTTCAGCATAGAGGCCAGATGCGCTTCCTTTGCTCCCTCGAAGCTCCCTGAGGCGGGTGTCCACTGAAGTTTGGCATTCATCTCCTTGCTCGAGCTGATCGCGTTTGTCCAGGCCTCGCTTTTTTCCACATCAGCCCAGAAAATGGCATGCATCAGATGATTTGAGCCCGGCGATTTCTTTGTCTTCAGATAAGCACTGAAGGATGCCAGTGCGGGCGGCAGATGGGCGGGATCGAGTTTGCTATCGATACGCCCTAGTTCTCCGAGATTGCTCGGGTTAAGCGGCTTTTCCGTACACTCAGTCACGAGCATATTGATCAGCACCGTCATTTGCTCTTGCTTGCTGTACTTCACCGGAGGCGCGCGATGGACGGAGGGCGTGATCGCGATATCGTTGATCGAGACACTTGCTGTTTGCTGCGGGATCCAGCGCCGCGGCCTGAGAATAATGGTTTGCTGAATGTGATCGCCCGTCTCGCGCAGTATCACTGGTAGATCATCAGAAGACTTATCGTCAACGCGCGGCGAGGCACCGGTTGCCTTTGGCGTCAGCGGCAGGACAGTATCTGCCTGCCCGGGCGGCGTCGCAGTCGATGTGGTCGTTGCGACCGGCAGGCTGCTGCCTGGCACGGCTATGGTGGCTGTGACGGTACTGGCGAGCGTTGTGGTGCTGGCAGTTACCGGTGGGGTGATGATGAGCGGTGTTGTCGTCGTGGTGGTCGTGGCATTGATCGGTAGCGTGGCGGTCGTCGTCGTCGTTGTCGTCGTCGTTGTCGTGGATGTCGTAGTTAACGTCGTCGTGGCGCCTGTCTCGGAATTTAGTTTCCGGTGACTTTCAAGACGTCGGGGCTTTGGCTGCTCCTTGCGCGGCGATCCCAGCGAGCGATACGCTTCCGAGAGGGAATCAGCCATCGCTTTGGCCTCTGCTTTCAGCTGCTCTTCGGTCTTTGCAGTGGACGGCGAGTGATCCGCCAGACTTTTCCCGGGCGACCGTGGAGACCGGGGAGATGCCGGAAGCTTTTGCGTCTCATCCGGCAAAGGCAGGCGCGGGAGCGGCTTGATCCCACGGGGAGAGGTTGGTGTGGCCTTCTTTTTGTCAGACACGCCAGATAAAGCAGGCAAACCGGACAAAGCGGACAAATTCAGTTTCTCGATGACTGGCTTGGATACCATGACAGGCAGCTTCACGCTCTCCTTGTCTGTAGGGACAGTGCCATTTTTCTTATCATCCGACAGCTTAACGCCTTGCTGACTGACATCACCGGACGAGTTTTTGTTTTCTTCCTCACTGGTGAAGGTGAAATGGCTGGAGGAATCAAAGAGTTCTTTTTTGGATGAATCAGCGTACATGATCAGCGGGCTCCGTAAAGTGATGTGACAGTCGTCGCGTGCCCTGAGTAATGAGGCAGGTCATACGACAGGCGGCAACTTCGTAACCCTGCCCGGACGATAGTTCTTGAATTGTTTTATATAAAATCCCGACTGCCGGTTTTCAACTGGCCTAGCAGCATGGAATGATCAACCAAGCGTTTAGCGATCAAATGGCTCACATTATTTTCGGTCTGCCATATGCCGTAGACACCTAACAGACTTGCGTGTAACAGCTCTGCCCGCTGCTTTTCGATCAGCGCCGGCCAGACGATGACATTCACGGTACCGGTTTCATCTTCCAGCGTGACGAATATCGTTCCTTTTGCGGTCGCCGGTCGCTGGCGCACGGTGACAATGCCGCAGGCACGTGCAAATTGTCCGTGCTGATAGGTTTGTAAAACATCGGCTGTCATGAACCGGTGATCGAACAATTGCTTACGCAAGAAACTTAACGGGTGATGTCCGAGTGTCAAACCAAGTGTTCGATAGTCGCTTATCGTTTGGTCACTGTCTGAGGGGGCAGGCAAGGCAACCGGATCGGGCGCGGGCAAGGCGCCTTTCAGCAAGCCTTTGCCGGGACTTGCCGCAGACGCCTGCCAGAGTGCTTGACGACGGTGACCTGCGAGAGGTTTCAGTGCATCCGCAGCAGCCAGCGCCTGCAATTCAGGCGCCGATAAGGACGCTCGAAGGGCCAGGTCACGCAGGCTGGCAAAGGGCTGCACCGCTCTTGCTGCGGCAATGCGCCAGCCGGCCTCCTGCGACAGGTTGCGAACGAGATTCAGGCCGAGCCGGACGGCGGGCTGACCCTCGCCAGCGGGTTCGAGCGTCGCTTCCCAGTCACTGAAACAGACATCGACCGCACGTACCTCAACGTCATGCCGGCGCGCGTCCTGCACCAGCTGCGACGGCGAATAAAAACCCATCGGCTGACTGTTGAGCAGCGCGGCCAGAAAGGCGGCTGGCTGATGGCACTTCAGCCATGCGCTGGCATACGCAAGCAGCGCAAAGCTGGCGGCATGGCTCTCAGGGAAGCCGTACTCGGCAAAGCCTTGTATCTGGCCATAGATCGCTTCGGCAAACTCGCGTGTGTAGCCGCGCTCGTTCATGCCGTCGATCAGCTTGTCATGAAATTTTTCGAGTCCGCCTTTGCGCTTCCAGGCCGCCATCGCACGTCGCAGCTGATCAGCCTCGCCGGGCGTGAAGCCGGCGGCAAGCATCGCAATCTGCATCACCTGTTCCTGAAAGATCGGCACGCCAAGCGTACGTGATAACGCGGATTCCATGTCGGGACTGGGATAGACGACCGGTTCCAGCCCCTGCCTTCGCCGCAGATACGGATGAATCATTCCGCCCTGTATCGGGCCGGGGCGGATGATCGCCACTTCGATCACGAGATCATAGAACGTGCGGGGCTTCAGCCGTGGCAGCATGCTCATCTGCGCCCGGCTTTCGATCTGGAACACGCCGATGGTATCGGCGCGGCTGATCATTGCGTAGGTCGCAGGATCTTCGGCGGGAATGTCGGATAAGGTGAACACTTCGCCGCGCTGCTCGGAAATCATGTCCAGCGCGCGCCGCATCGCCGACAGCATGCCCAGCGCGAGGATATCGACCTTCAGCAGGCCAAGCGCATCCAGATCGTCCTTGTCCCACTGAACAACGCTGCGGTCCTGCATGGCGGCCTTTTCTATCGGCACCAGCCGCGACAGCTTGTCGCGCGCAATCACGAAGCCGCCGGGATGCTGCGACAAATGGCGCGGAAAGCCCATCAGCTCGGATGCCAGCGCCTGCCATTGCTGCGACAACGGTGATTCAGGATCAAGCCCCGCCTCGCTGAAGCGTTCGCCGAGTGCGTCACGGCGGTCCCACCAGCGATGGGATTTCGCCAGCCGGTCGATCAGTCCGAGATCGATACCCAGCGCCTTGCCGGTGTCGCGCATCGCGCTGCGGGGCCGGTAAGTGATGACGACACCGGTGAGCGCTGCGCGATGCCGGCCGTATTTTTCATAGATGTACTGAATGACTTCTTCGCGTCGCTGATGCTCGAAATCGACATCGATGTCAGGCGGTTCATTGCGCTCTTTCGAGATGAAGCGCTCGAACAGCAGATTGCCGCGCGCGGGATCAACCTCGGTAATGCCAAGGCAGTAGCAGACGGCAGAATTTGCCGCCGACCCCCTGCCCTGACACAGGATATGCCGGCTGCGCGCGAACGAGACAATGTCATACACCGTCAGGAAATACGGCTCGTAAGCCATCTCGGCGATCAGCATGAGCTCATGCTCGATCTGCTGCTGCACGCTGGCCGGCACGCCCGCCGGGAAACGGCGTTGCGCGCCCATCCAGGTCTGCTCACGCAGATAGCTCGAAGGCGTATGGCCTTCGGGTACCAGTTCGTCCGGATACTCGTAACGCAGGCTGTCGAGTGAGAAACTGCACAGCCCGGCACTGGCCATGGTTTCGGCCAGCGTCTCGGCCG
>JACCDN010053359.1_pt1 | contig 11335 bp, 10 predicted proteins | sample 7441691 | NCBI WGS metagenome assembly JACCDN01 (sample SAMN15323439, study PRJNA562643) | freshwater metagenome | isolation source: river surface water | place: USA:Blue River Watershed | collected 2017-08-16
CATGGTCTTTGAGCCTAAGGCCACCCCTTGCGAGGTCTGGTTGGTTAGTAATTACAAAAATCTTAAAGTCCAGTTTCTTTAGTTCTATGAGTGTTTTGCTTGCATCAGGCTTTATGACCAGTTCGGCCATCACCCGGGGACCTCTTTCAAAATTTGGCCCTATTAGGTCTACTAGTACACCATCGCGGTCAAAAAAGATCGCGGACTTAGAATTCATTTTACGAATACTTTTGTTTTTTGAATCAAGAACACGACAAAAGAGAAAAATATCGAAATTGAAATCTGAATCAACACGTAATCCAAATGAAATATTGATACTAAAAACACGTAGCCTAAAACGGAAGGAATCAAAGACGGAAGGTAGCTAAGAATATATTTAGTTAATTCAGGGAAGTATTTGCTATTTGATTTCCATATCATTCTTCTACTTATCCAATGCCCGACTACAAAAACAACAATATAGCTTGATAAGAGATTTAGAAAAGTTAGTGCGCGACCAAACAATGCATCAATTGCAACTAGCGACACGATCCCAACAATGGTATTAAAGCCACCAAGAAGAATAAATAGGTAGAACTTTTTGTCGGAGAAAAATTTGATCATTTGGAATCTGGAACAGTTCTTCGAAGCGTAAACAAGTCGGACGAATCAAATAATTCCGGTAGGGGCCGCCAACTCTTCCACTCGTCCCATTGTGCAGATATAAGCCGACCGGACAACCTCATGTCCTGGTTGTCTAACAAAAAACCTATTAGTTCTACAGCTACCTCAATTGAATCCCCTCCGCGGGCAAGAGCTTCTCTAATTTTGGAAGTGTATTCGGGGTCTAAATGCGTCGCATCTCTATTTACTAAGTTTCTGTTCATTTCGGTGTTTAGGATTCCGGGGGCAACAGCGTAGATCCCTACTTTAGCTTTACCTATCTCCCGTGCAAAGGTCTCTACCAAACGAACAACTGCAACCTTTGACGCCGCGTATGCAGATAAATTTTTAAGTGGCCCCGATGCGCCGCCACCGCTCAGTACAACTAGATTGCCAGTGCCTGAGGAATCAAGAATTTTTTGGGCAGCATACTTCAAGACAAGCGCAGTACCAAAAAGGTTAACTTCAATTGTTCTTTGCCAGGAGGACATGTCCGTCTCTAAAAGAGTTCCGGCTGAACCAATTTCTGCCGCAGTATGCACCAGACCAGACAGGGGCGCTTTAGTGGAAGAAAAAAAATTTGAAACTGAGATCTCACTAGTTACGTCAATTTGCTTTACGTGAACATCAACTTGATAAGTGGAACGTATTCGTGAGGCCAGTGACTCAAGTTTCTCCAAATCACGACCACCCAAAACTAGGTTCTCGCCAGACTCAGCCATTTTGAAAGCTGTCGCTTTTCCGAGACCACCATATGCCCCCGTAATTGCAATGAGACCTTTTCCGGGTTTCATCGTCACTACCAAGCGCCTTTCAACTTTTGAGACGTCGGCAGATTGATAATCATTGTTTAACCTTTTCCTAATATAGCCCCGTTACAACTATTTGAGTTATGTCAGCCTACATTCGAATTGGTGACTATTTGTGCACATAAGAAATGAAACAGCCCTAAAAGCCAAAAAATCTATTTTGCTTGTCAATAGGTTTCAATTCCTAGGAATAATTTAGAGCTCGCGGATCTGAATCCCCAAAGGTGCTTAGATGTATGCTCAACATTGAATGACTGCTCTGGCGATTATGAAGACGAAAATCACTGGAAAAGGCGAACGTTAAGGGGATACACGTTGACCATTTTAAATATCGGAATTATTTTGGGACTTGCCTTTGCAGTACTTTTCTTAATGTTTGTTATTGGTCATGCCGCAACTGTTGCCGGCGCAAATTCCCCAAGTGTGACCGATCGGTTATTTCTGGGCTTGCTCATTTGGGTTGGAACAACCTACGTTATAAATTCCATTGGCCTTAATGCTTTAAATTTGCTCATTGTTCCTGTGTTTGGGCTAATAATAAGCGCTGTCTATTTGGTCAAAAACTTCATAAAACTTCAGGGAAGGAAGAAACTTACTAGGAGCTTTCTTTCATCGCTATCTAGTCCCCTAACTTATTTGACGATATTTGTTGGCCTTTGGCCCGTAATTCTCCCTGTCTTTTGGCTTTCTCTAGCAGGGGCGAGTGGTTCAATAGTCTCGCCAGGCAACAATGACTTTGCAAATTTTGGCTTGGGAGTCAAGTCACTATTGAGTGATGGTTTTTCCCCCTCTGAGCTCCTATCAAATGTAGATATGGCAACATTCGCTGCTAAGTACTATCCGACCGCTTATGTTTTTATTGAACTATTTTCTTCAATTTCATCTAATGGCCCAATGGGCGGACTTTTTCCAGCGCTTATAGCTGCTAATTCAATTTTCGGATTGAGTCTTTACACGCTCGCAAAGGAGACACTTGATTCGACCAAGCAGAATTTCCTTTATCTATTTGCCCCTACAGCAGCAGGTTTACTGCCCCTACAGCAGTACATGTCAGCGAACTATTTTCTTGCACAAATTTTAGGGATGGCAACTTTGGCGGTAAACGCGCGCTATCTTTTGAGGGTAGTGAGATTAAACCAAATAAATCTCTTCGATCAAACTCTTATTGCTGGATTCGCAATATTTGGATTAGTAACATACCCACCAATTGGCCTTGTGACTCTCATTGCAGGTTTGACTGCACTTTCAATTAACTCTGCAAGATTCAGGCGAACGTCAGACATTTTGCTAACGGCAGGTCTGCTATTCGCAAGTGCTTTTTTCTTTGGAAAGAATTTGTCAGTTTTTCTGGAGCAGACCACTGTTTTAGCAGGATGGCCTTTTATTGGATTTAATGCCTTTGGCTCAATGTTTTGGGCGCCTTTTTTATCGATTCCAGTCGAGAAATATGTCGCGTTTCTCACTTGGTTACTTGCCGTGCTCGCATTATTTTTAAGCGTTGGACTCGGCGCTTGGAAGTCAAAAATAAATAAAGCTGAGGCTATCTCTATTGTCGTTAGCACAATCGCAATAATACTTATCGAAATAAAGCTGGGCCCTGATACATATCAAGGCTGGAAATTGGTTTCCTATGTATTGCCAATGATTGTGACTTACGCTTTGGTGATTAATTTCAGAGTGTTCTCTAGCAAAGTTGCAATGATTATAATTTCCCCATTTTTGATCGCAGCAATTATGACTCCCGTCACAATTTGGGGACCTGTTCCAACTAACCCGAATTCTGGATTTTGGAATGGAAAACTTCACGCTTTGTCAACGTATAGCATTTTTCAGACAATTGACTCTCTAAATATCCAGCTGGGGCCCTACGCGGAAACGATGATGGCAGCTGCTGAAATCCCTGTTCAAAGGATTACCTTAGCGGGGCAGTCATATCACGATGAGATGCTGGATCTTGAGACTTGCACGTTAGTGCCGAGCAGTTTAGTTTTCAGTCAATCAATGAGTCTCAACTCAAATTACTCTCTCGTTCCATTCCCAACTAGGTGCAGCGGAAACCCTGATATCAAAATGGATAAGAAAAATCCTCAGGTTCAAACTGGACGTTACGAATCATTGTCAGAGATATATTTTTGGGGGTGGACTATGGTTGGTGAAAAATACCAGACTAGAGGGTCGGATGCTGTCTTAATTTTGGATAGTTCGATAAATGGATCCGAGAAAACCAATCAATCGACAAAGTGGGCCATTAAATTGACATCAGAGTCCGAATCCAATCAGAAATTTATTGTCTGGATTGGAGAGGAACCGGTTCAGGTTAGCTTGGCACCAGGTCAAAATGAAGAGGTTGTAGTTGACAAATTGAATTTTGCGAAACCCAAAGTAGTTTTTATAACTTCTCAAAAAAATCAAAAAAAGCGTGCAAACTTGGCGAAACTTGTACGACAAGAAAAATTGGAAGTTAGCGCCACAGTCTCTCAAATCCAATAGTTAAGCTCGAACGTTTCGAGGTGGATGCGAAGTTGGGGTAAAGTGCCTATTACTGCCTCCTAGGACTACCTTTGAGAAGCTAGCTGTACCGCTAGGACCTCACATGCTTCTTGCCATGTAAGTAGACCCTCAAAGGCACCTTTATTCTTTAGGGTTTTAGTTTCGAGAATCGCCTCGTTAAGTGAATCGGAACTTGACTTATCAAAATAAATAACTGAATTCTTTCCAATTTCACGGAAAATTGGTATGTCGCTTGCTACTACTGGGATGCCAAGGTTCATAAATTCAACGAGAGGCAGACCGAACCCCTCTGCATGTGAGGCAATTATGCCAACTGTTGAACTTTTTGCGATTTGATGCAAGTCATTGTCACTTGCATCATCGTGCCAGACAAATTTTCCAGGGTATCTCTCTTCCATCGCGCGCATACGCGATAGGACTTCTTTTGATTTCCAGCCGGGCCTACCGACGACATCAAGATCACAAAATTCAAATCCAAATCGCTCAAACCAATCGAGCACTATGTCATGATTTTTTCTCGGCTCAATCGTCCCAACCATTATTGCTTTTTCACGCCCTGCGTCTGTAACATGTTGCGGTGCATAAGCATTTTCTTTATTTTGATTCACAAAATCATTTTTTGGAACATCGCTACCCAATTTGAAGACATTAACCTTGAGGACCGCTGACTCTATCGGGAATGCCCGCCTAAAACTTTCGGCTGTGCTTTCACTTATTGCCCAAACATCATCTGCAAATGTCAATATTTCGCTATAGGAGTTTTTAAACTTAAGGACCAAGTCATTATCGAAAAACTCAGGATGCTCAATTGGTAGTAGATCGAAGCAGATAAAACCTACACGGAGCCCGTTTCTTCGAGCCTTCTTTGCCAAATTAATCGAATCGTAATGATTCCAAAATGCATCAGCGATTAGTAGGTAATTAAAATCTGTAATTGGCACGGATTCGGGCACGGATTTATCAGATTTGATTCGAAACCAAAGACCGAAACGAGCGCCGAGATTGCTAATTGACCTAAGTGTAAAAAACTTTCCGACTACTGGTGAGGATGAACAACGAACCCAAGTTCTTCTCAAGACTTCGCCAAAATTTGTGAATCTAGGATCATAATCATTTGAAAAACTTGCTTCGAGGGCACTGCGGATCGGTTGAAGCTTCATCTTGGTTCCAATTTCGATTGGTACGAATTGAATCCCAGGCAAGTCAACAGAGCTAAGTCCAGCACCTAACTGCCTTGCCACGCGCTGTATGCCTGTGTTGACATTTCCCCGACTTGTGTCGGTAATGTCGATTAGAAACTTCAAATCTCCCCCATGCACTAGTTACCCCCTAAATCCAACCAACGTAGTAATCCATGCTAATAACCTTTGGGCTCGCTGCTCTTTTGGGTAAAACTCAGGAATATTCACAAACTGACGAAGATGCCTATTTTTCAAAGATTCCTACTTATATTTTTAGAGAATCGTTTGGTGATGATTGAGCTCACGGACACCAAAATCTTCCTGATTACAAGACGAGCTAGTGTGGGCCCTTTGTTCAAACTTTTCTCTTGATTCAATTCAAGAATTTTGATTCGAGACTGAATTGAATCGAGTAGTTCTGCATTCTTAGAAATATAGGATGCAAGTTTGATGTCAAAAGTTGCTGCTTCCTCAGGAGCTTCAAGTGCCGTATGCATGCCTAGGTGCCTCCTAACTAGAGAATCTAGCTTTGCGCGACTTTCCTCGCTTATTTCCTCCCGAAGCGCCACTAGTACGTAGTCCTGACTGCTATCTTGTAATACTTTAACTAAGGAGAGTTCAAACGCACCAGCTGGGGCACCGTGGATTGCAACAGTTGCCGCTGGGCCAATGTTCGCACTTTCAACCAAAAAGCGAGTTAACTGACTAGGCAAAGGTTTCAGGTGACTTACATCAAGATTAAAATTGTGACTTGCAACAAATAGATTGGATGGGTTAGGCGTCTCAAAAATCAAAAGTCCACCCGGCTTCAATTTAGATTTTATTTTTTTTAGCAATTTGTCTAACTCATCCGGGGCCAGGTGTTCCATTACATGGAAGCCCGTGATAAGAGTGAATGACTCATCACTGAATTTAGAGAGTTCTTGAAGAATGTCACCGTTAATGACCGTGAAATTTGTTCGACTAGAAGTTGCACTCATGGATTCGCTGGCATCTATGCCAAACACCTTGAATCCTTTTTCGGAAAGCAACTCTAGCCATTCGTTACGTCCAGATCCAAGATCTAAAATTTTGTTAGCGTCAACATCAAAAGTCTCAAGCACTTCTTCAACTAACGGAAGATACTTTGAAAGTCGAACCTTAATTAGTTCCTTTGACCCACGAAACAAGTCTTCGAAGTCCCGATATTGAGAATCATCCATAATCTAAACATCCTTATTATTGCTGGCTAATTGCTATGTTTGAAGCTAGAGTTGCACTGCGCAGCCCATGGGGGACGATATGAATGCTTCAATAATAACTGGTATAACCGGGCAGGATGGCGCCTATCTAGCCAAATTCCTGCTTGAAAAGGGCAATAGAGTCATCGGCGGTTACCGCCGAACAAGCACGGTGGATTTTTGGCGTTTAAGTGAGCTTGGAATTGAAAATCACCCAAACTTGGAACTCGTGGAACACGACCTAATTGACCTATCGTCAAACATTGCTCTACTAAAGAAATATCGCCCTATCGAAATTTACAACCTAGCAGCGCAAAGTTTTGTAGGAGTTTCTTTTGCGCAACCAAACACAACGGCTCAAATTACGGGAGTCGGAGCGTTGAACATCCTTGAAGCAATCCGAATTGTAGACCCAAAAATAAAATTTTATCAAGCCAGCACATCTGAGATGTTTGGTTTAGTGCAAGAAGTTCCTCAGAGTGAAAAAACAAGTTTTTATCCAAGAAGCCCGTATGGAGTTTCCAAACTATTTGCCCATTGGATGACAATAAATTACCGGGAAAGCTATGGGATATTTGGCGCAAGTGGAATTCTCTTCAATCACGAATCACCATTAAGAGGTAAAGAATTTGTGACCCGTAAAATTACAGACTCGGTTGCAAGAATTTCTTTGGGTACAGGAGAAATTCTTAATCTAGGAAATCTTGATGCTCAGCGAGACTGGGGTTATGCCGAGGAGTATGTTGAAGGCATGTGGAGGATGCTTCAGGCAGACGAGCCAGACACCTTCGTCCTGGCGACAAACAAAACGACCACAGTTCGTGATTTCGTAGGCATGGCCTTCGCGGCTGCTGGAATTGAAATCAATTTCTCAGGAGAAGGCGTCAACGAGATTGGCACTGACTCAAAATCTGGTAGAACTCTTGTAAAAGTAAGCTCACAGTTTTTTAGACCAGCGGAAGTTGACCTATTACTCGGAGACGCATCAAAAGCCAAGAGACTTCTTGGGTGGGAGCCAAAAACAAGCGTTGAACAGCTGTGTCAGATGATGGTTGAAGCCGATATTGACAGGCAAAAACGTGGATTCACTCGCTAATACTAAAACCGCACTAATCACGGGTATCTCGGGGTTCACGGGTAAGTTTGTCGAGCAGACTTTAGAAAACCTTGGTTACCAAGTTCACGGCCTTGCTCTAGAACAGGCTACTAACGGAAGTAATACGGTTGCTTCACTTCTGGATGCAGATGCATTACAAGGGTTGGTTTCTAAGGTGCAACCAAGGGTTGTAGTGCATCTGGCTGCTGTCTCTTCCGTGGTTCACAGTGATGTCGCCGAAATGTATTCGGTGAACATAACTGGAACTAGAAATTTGCTGCAGGCATTAAAAAATGAAAATTGCGGTGAAGATGCCGTAATTCTTGCGAGCAGCGCAAATGTTTATGGGAATGTTTCAACAGATCCGATAACAGAGTCTCAGGCACTTACGCCAGAGAATGACTATGCGGTGAGCAAAATTGCTATGGAACAAATGGCAAATCTTTGGATTGACACGTTGCCAATAACAATTACTAGACCATTCAATTACACCGGCAGAGGGCAATCTAATCGCTTCTTGATACCAAAAATTGTTGATCACTTTAAGAGGCGTAAGAATGTGATTGAACTTGGGAATGTAGATGTTTATCGGGATTTCTCGGATGTTCGGAACGTAGCTTGGTGCTACGGGCAACTTGCAATTAGACCAGCTCCAAGTGAAATTTTCAACATTAGTTCAGGCGTAGGTACGTCGATCATGCAGGTGATTTCCTACTTAGAAGACCTCACAGGTCATCAAATAGAAATTTCTGTAAATCCCAAATTTGTACGCGAGCATGAAGTGAGAACTCTGACGGGCGATTCCTCCAAGCTTTGGAATCACATAGGGCAACCTGAGCAGATTTCAATTAAAGAAACCCTCCAGTGGATGCTTGATGAGTAAAAACGACGCGACAAGCTCAACTGCTGTAAATCTGGTTGCCCACCTGAATGCAGAAATGGGCGTCGGCGAGGTTGCCAGAAGATTTATCTCACTACTGTCAGCGGCGGGGATTGACCTTAACCTGGTGCCATTTGAGGCTAGTAAGGCGCGAAAGGACCACCAAGGCCTATACAAGATGGGCGATTTTCTTGCAGGCCACGGGACCCTCAGTTGTGTAAATGCGGATCAGTTGGGTGCTTTAGTCTCATTTTTTGGCATTACCCCAAGTGCTAGAAAGTTTCACAATGGTTTCTGGGCTTGGGAGCTAGAAGACTTTCCGGAAAGCTTTGCACCTGCGGCAAAACTCCTTGATGAAATTTGGACAATAAGCACCTTCGCACAGAAATCTATAGAGAAGGCTGTGAGTACAAAAGTGAGGACTGTCAAGGTTCCTGTTCCGATTCCGAACTCCAAAACAGCATTGAGACGCAAAGACCTAGGAATTCCAGAAAAAACTTTTCTTGTCACAAGCAGCTTCGACTTCAATAGCGACATAGAAAGAAAGAATCCAGCCGGATCAATTGACGCCTTCTTGAAGGCATTTCCTAAGCCGGCAGGCGCCACCCTGTTTCTGAAATCAATAAACGGAGACATGCATACGAAAAAGACTAAGGAATTACAAGAGCTGGCTCAGGGTCGAGAAGATATCGTGTTTCTCGACGGCTATCTTGATCATTATCAAAATAAGGGACTATTAGAGTTGTCTGACATTTACCTAAGCCTTCATCGTGCTGAGGGTTATGGTCTAAACCTTGCCGATGCAATGGCTAGAAAGACAGCGGTAATAGCTACCAACTACTCAGGGAATTTAGATTTTATGGACGAAGACTCCAGCGTCCTTGTATCTTTTGAAAAGGTAGCAGTCACGAATTATGCAGGCGTGAAAGTAAATAGCAAGTGGGCAGATCCAGATATCGACTTTGCGTCTAGAAAGCTAAGAGAATTGTTTGATAGCCATTCGTTGGTCGAAGATCTAGCGCAAAAAGGGTTTTCGAAAATTAAGAGTGAAAATTCTTTGAAAGTTACTGTAGAAAATTTCCAGAAGGAGTTCATGGGTGCCTAATACAACAGAGTCTAAGTTGCTTGGTCAAATTGAAGTTCTTGAAGCCCGCATCGAGGAACTTACGATTCAGAACGAGTCACTGCGCGCAGGATTTAATGAATCGAAACTGCAGGTAATTAAGAATCGTGAAAATGACTCGACAACAAACTACATTAAGAACTTAATTTCAGCTGCGATGTTTCCGTTGGTTGCAGGATTCTTCCGCGTTATTTATAAGTGGATTTACGGCCTAAAAAAATAATCGCTATCAAGCTGGCGGCCATAGGTTTTTAAGAATCGCAAAACCTCGAGTGTTGCTCTAGCACCGCCAGAAAATGAAGAAGTAGATTTTCTAGACTTCGATTCGTGGTGAATTACGCAATTCTGCCCACAGATCACATTTCTCTTTCCCATGCTTTTGAGGCGCAATGCAAAGTCAATATCGTTTAGTCCTACTTTGAAATCTGAGTCGAGCCCATTTGCCAGTTTGAAATTCTTTCTTGAAGTAACAGCACACGCAAAGGTGACGGCGGACACCTCAAAGCAGGAATCTGCGTGCTTCATGCTGGTTGTTCCACCAGGCATCTCACCCGATAGCGGATGCCCCGCAGCGCCTGTATATCCAAGCGCTACACCCATGTGTTGAATTGACCCATCTGGGTAAAGCAATTTTGAACCAACGACACCAACATTTGGCTGGACTGCGTGATCTATGAGAAGCCCAAGCCAATTTGGCTCTACAACCTCAGTGTCATTGTTTAGAAAGCAAAGGTACTCAGATTCTGTATTCGACGCACCAAAATTCGAAATTTTCGAATAGTTAAATTCATAGGGGTAGTCCAAAACAGTAATTCCAGTTGAACGTAGAAGCTGGAGGTAATCAATGGTTGACGCTTCGATCGAATCATTATTGATTACAACAATTTCATAGTTGCCATAAGTTGTTTTTGCTTGAATCGACTCAATGCAGGCATGAAGTAGCTCGTATTTGTCTCGTGTGGGGATGATGATTGAAACCTTAGGCTCAACATATCGTTGGCCGTGGTGAGTCTCCATCGACACGAAATTGGATAGGCGGACTGGCCTTTTATCTGCCCGACGCTTTAGATAGCGAAAGACTTCAAGAACGAGCAAATTGACCTCCCAGAGCCTAGGCTAATGATAAATGGATAAGTTGTTTCGAATACCGGGAATGCTTGCGTGGCAGGACATTCGCCAGGCATATCGCCGTTCGGCAGTTGGGCCGTTTTGGCTAACTATCGGCATGGCGGTTCAGATTGTCACCATGGGGCTGGTTTTTGGCCTCATTTTCAAGACTGAATTAACGGAATACTTGCCATTCTTGGCAACAAGCATCATTTTCTGGGGCCTAATTTCAACCTCAATCAATGACGGTTGTATGACCTTTATATCTTCTGAGGCAATGATCAAGCAGCTAAATCTGCCTCATTACCAATATGTCGTGCGGACGGTTTGGCGAAATCTGGTTTCTGCTGGACACAATCTAGTTATCTTGCCCCTGGTTCTTCTGTTCTTTTGGCGTTTCCCTGGTTGGACGCTTATTGGTTTGATCCCAGGCCTTGTGGTTCTGGTGCTCAACATCGGTTGGGTAGTTTGGCTACTTGGCATGATGAGTGCACGCTTTAGGGACATGCCACCAATCGTCGCCTCGGTCATGACAATTGCTTTTTACGTGACCCCGGTCATGTGGTACCCGAAGCTCATTGAAAATAATTCATTGGCTCACTTGCTGCTTGGCCTAAACCCGATCTATCACTGGTTGCAGATTGTGCGACTTCCAATTCTGGGACAGTGGCCAACCTGGGAAAACTGGGGACTTGCTCTTCTATCAGCCGGCGTTGGCTGGTCGGTCACGTTGGTTGCATATAAAAAGTATCGAAACATGATTGCG
>JACCDN010046984.1_pt1 | contig 11334 bp, 15 predicted proteins | sample 7441691 | NCBI WGS metagenome assembly JACCDN01 (sample SAMN15323439, study PRJNA562643) | freshwater metagenome | isolation source: river surface water | place: USA:Blue River Watershed | collected 2017-08-16
CTATGCCAAACATCATCACACTCCTCTTCGTACCCTGAGGGAAAGTCGCGAGAGGACACTATTTCCTTGGTCAAGTAATCAACTGGTTACTAAACATCATCCTTACCTCGGCTATTGCGAATCTAATGGGGAATGCGGATGAAGTCATCATGGGCATCCTTATCAGCATAGCTCGACTACTGACGACATATATATGCGTCAACTTGATGATCAAAAGATTCCATGATCTAGGAGAACATCCAGCGAAAGTACTCTATATGCTTATCCCTTTCGTTAATATCTATTTCTTTTTCAAATTACTATTGGAGAAAGGAGCCAATCAGACAATGACAGTCACACAAGCACCCACTATCGAAGAGTCTCTCTCAAGTGATACACCCACAACAAAAAGTTCTATCCCTGTACGAGGATGGATCATGATAGCTATTCTCTGAATGGTTGCAGTCTGAGGAGGGATATTTCTCACCGTCATCAATATGGTCAAAAGTAGTGAAGCATATCAGCTTTCACTGCATGAATTAGAAAACAACCCTGCAATCACTGCAATCTACGGAGATTTCACAGTATGATTTATGCCTATGGGGTCGATACAGACATCATGACCTGACGGTGAAGCAAGCTTACAGATCGAACTGGATGGAGAAAAAGTAGATGGCAATGTCTACATCTATATGACGAAAGAATATGGGACATGGAACATGATCGAGATGGTGTCCGTCGATGAACACAATAATCAACAATATATCATAGGCGGGGACGAGAAAAGCACTATGAGTGACAAATAATTACACTTGCATTTCCCTAGTAAAATCATATACATCCGTAATAGTATACTATCATTTTATCTTTTCTCCTACTCCTATGAGCTTCTTCAAAAAACTCGAACATTACTTCAAAGAAACCATTACCAAAAACTATGCAAATTTCAACGGTCGTGCAAGTAGAGAAGAGTATTGGATGTTTGTCCTTGCTAATTTCATTGCCATTATAGCTATTGCGATTATAGGAAACACTCTTGGAATAAAAGTACTTGCCAGTCTCTATATCTTAGGAATTATCGTACCATCTATAGCTATCGGTATTCGTAGGATGCATGATGTCAATAAGAGCGGATGGTTTATTCTTATTCCTATCTATAATCTCGTATTATTCTGTACCAAAGGAGACCATGCTCACAACCAATACGGTGACACACCCAAAGCATTATAATATATTCCTCATCAGAGAAGACTATCCGTAAGGGTAGTTTTTTTTATCTATATACTTATTCCTCTATGTTTATAAGAAAACTTCATGATTGTCCAGAGTTTATTGCTGGAGATAAGACCATCCTCCGTGAGATACTTCATCCTGATAAAATGGATTTTGTAGGACGCTATAGTCTTGCCCATGCAGTAGTAAAAGCAGGTGATACATCACAGCTCCATAGCTTGCAGACATCTGAAGTCTACTATATCCTCGAAGGAGGATGAATCATGCGTATCGATGAGGAAACAGCAACTGTCTGACCAGGAGATACGATCTCTATCCCACCACATGCGAAGCAATGTATCACCAACACGGGCACCATTGACCTTAAGTTTCTCTGCATCGTCGATCCTGCGTGGAGAGTCGACGATGAAGAAGTATTCTAAAATCGTACTTGCTATACTATTACTTTTTCGTTATATCTGAAAGAATTCGTGTCAGATATTTATTTTTACTATTTCTGCATGAGAGAAATACATAGAATTATCGCATCCGCCATCCTGCTAAGTAATGACGGTAAACTCCTCCTCGGCAAGAAAGATCCACAGAGCGGCGGTGTCTATCTCGACTGTCGACATCTCCCCTGAGGTGGAGTCGATGCAGGTGAATCACTCCATGATGCAGTCATCAGAGAAGTAGCCGAAGAAGTAGGTATCGATATTCACGATATTACGATCGTCCATCTTCCCTATGTCGACATGGGCGTATCCGAGAAGACACTCAAAGATACAGGAGAGAAGGTACTCTGTCATATGGAGTTCAATAGATTTCAGATCACTATCGATAAACCAGCTCACGAGATAGAAACAGTACTCAGTGACGATCTCGTCGAAGTAAGGTGGTTTACTCAAGAAGAACTCACTACCATTCAACTCGTCCCTGGAGGAAGAGAGTTCTTTGAGAAGATAGGACTCCTATAAGCATAGAGATATATTGTATAATAAGTAATAATTCATATAAAAGAAGTCAGCAGTGACACACAAACTGCGAGTCGACGTGTAACCGGAATACCAATAACGAGCTTCCCACTAGCGAACGACGGGGACCCTTTAGGGCGACCAAAGGAAGTACTTTAGTGCAAGGAGTGAGCTTCGTTATCTCAACTACCAATAACATGCAATACGGTTCTCGCTTTGTGTGTCTTGATCTTTTGCCTACTTTGCACGCCAATCATGCAATGATTAAGTCCTTTAGGGTCAAGGCAAAAGTATGGTCTCAGCGAAGCGTCTCGTTATTATTTATAAACCAACTGTCATGAAAACCCTCAAACGCCTCATCATCGGCTTCCTCTCCCTCATCATCATCCTCATCATAGTATGGAATATTGGAATAATGATAGAATACAATAGACAGCTATCTATCGGCAACGAATATGTAGACAATATCATGACCTATCTCCAGGAACATAAAAAACTGCCTGACCAACTTGATTGGAAAACTTTAGAAAAGTTAAATCCCTTTGCGAAGGGAAAGAAATATGATGAGGGTATAGCCTCTTGGCCAGAATATAGAAAAAACGGAAACGATCATTTCACTCTCACATTCCTCGAAGGATTTGACTGACCATATCTGACCTATGACTCAGCGACAGAGACATGGGGAATGAAGTAATTGCTTTTATATACTCTACTTATTATGACTAAAAGAGTTTCTCTCACAATCATCGCACTTATTACTGTAGGAGTAATTTTTCTCGCTCGAAGCTATTTTCATAAGAGATGAGATAGTATCCTCTCATATGATCCACCCATCATTGTTCCATCAACTCCGATCTTCAATCAATCATGTATCACAAGAATAGAGATCAAGCAGCGTATTAGTGAACTACTCGGAGAAGAAGAAGCTGCAGGCATCCCTTTACAGAGTGGATTTAAAGCAGTAACGCGAGATACGACACTCATCCCCCTCCAAACAGGAACGGCAACCAGTATCGATGATTATACCTACCTTATAGGGAAAGACCCTCTGACACAGCAAGCAGTTGTCAATAAGGCCTATCTCGGAAGCATCCAGAAAACCAATGCAACACGACTCCCAAAGATTACTGCAATAGGAACATATACAGATCTCTTACAAAAGGACAAATGATATAGACGAATTACCGAATTCCTTCTTAAGTCATGATTAATAGAGACATACGGACATCTCTCTGCCGATGTTTGTCTGGTAGAAGAACAAGAGACAAAAAAAGCTTATATTGCACATTTCGATGCCATCCATCATTATTGTACGAATGCATGCATTGATGAGCTATATGCGTTTTCTATCATACTCGATAAGAAAAGTTACACAATGACTCTTCTTCCAAGAAAGTAACGAATCAATTATCCCTAAGAACGCAAGAAACTACCTGACCCATGATTCAAACACGAGGTTATAGGAGATGAGGGATTAATGAAGTAATCTTTAGCAATAGAAAGATAACGCATGGGAATACTATCACTCCACCCACAATACCTCGACACCAAATGACTCCTCGCCCTCTGGAAAGAGACAATCCTGGCTAAGAAAGTACTCGAAGGTAAAACAAGGGGTTATACGAACCATGCACAACTCGATCGTTTCAAGAAAACAAGCAACCCTCTCCATGCCATCAACTTCTACCTCTCTGCAGTGCGGGAAGAAGCACAGAGAAGAAGTTATAGCTTCGATCAAGAAAAAATAGACCGATCATTCACAAAGATAATCATTAATGTCACGACTGGGCAATTAGACCATTAACGGCAACATCTGATGAAAAAACTACAAGTCAGAGATCCAAAAAAAACTCATCCGCTCCAAAAGAATAGTAAAAAAGGACACATACTCTATTCAAAATAATAAAGTGAAACATCGCCGATCGAGAAAAAACATAAAATATAAATCTCTTGCGACACTAGAAACAAAACAGTATCATCATAACAACAATTTAACCGCCACACTATAATGAGCTCTCGCTTTCCCCGTACTTTCGCAATTTCGCTTTTTGTTTTGCTTTCATGCTTCTGTTTTTCTGCTTCTGCGGCCACCATCGGCATCCACAATGTCCAGTGACTCGGCACCGAACAAATTCTCCAACGAGAAGATGAACACGATACCACTATAGCTATCATTGGTCTCATCTTCGACAAATACGAACAAGAAGAAAGACGCTATCTGACCCATGTCGTGTCGATGATGGGAACGTGAAGGATCTACCATATATCCTTGTCGCCATTTGGCTATACTGCCAAAGAGGTATGGCAATGAATCTATGACAAAGAATACAAACTCTTCTTCGAAGATATGAAAAAACTCAACATCAGAGTCATCTTCAGGACAATGCATGAGATGAATGGCTGATGGTATTCTCGAGCATCACATCCCGAAGACTTCCAACCAGCCTGGCGTCGTGTCTGGAAACTTGCTCGCACTACCTACAATATCCAGTCAGACAAACTCCTCTTTTCGCTTTCATTCAATAGTCAGGATCTTCCGACAACCGACGAGAGACCGACCCAAGAATCGGTGATCAGATTTTGTAGTCAGCGAGAAATAGATCACAAAGGCCGATGCCCACGCAAGACAGACTACTACCCATGAGACAAATATGTCGATCTCGTCGGTGTCACACTCTACAACCGATGACGCTCCAGGGCAGATAAGCGATCCAAATGGAAGACTCCTCGTGAACTACGAACAGAATACGATCTCGGGACGACACTACTCCAGCGAAACAAACCCATCATCATCGATGAACTCGGGACGACGGCGATCAACTTCACGGGGAGATGGACGATGCAGAAAGCCCAGAAATCGTTTATGACTAATAGCAAAGACAAAGATGCATGGCTGACACAGTGGCAGTCTCTCCTAGAGGAGTATCCTATGATCAAAGCAATCGTTTACTTCAATCTCGATAGTACTGAGGGTATGAGTAAGCAAGTAGGTGGACAAGCAGAGTGGAGTATGATCCTCTCTCCCTATCGTGCTGATTATACACAAGGAGTCCATCTCCTAACGACCTATGCTAGCACAAGAGCTCTCGATAGATTGTTTAGGATAAAGAAGAAGTAGATACTATTGACTTTCCATGGGGAGAATAATATATAATGGTATTTATTAGTATGGTGATACCTATGTCTTCCAAGAAATCTATAGTTTCACTCAGAAATGTCCGAACAGACCATAATGGCTTTCTTGTTACAAAAAGTACCACTGATAATGAAGAGCCGTGAAATAGTAAAGAAATTATATGAGAACTATACAGAGTTCTCATGAAAAAATGAGTTTCTGCCGACAGTAATGTAAAACTCTCTACACGTCGGTATCCAGAATACAAAACGGATGAAATTATTGAACACTATCAAGGTGAATGAATAGAGATTGAAATAATAGAAAGTACATCAACTCACCCGTTTCATTCTATCCCAGAAGCGGAGATAATAGACCATACAATACTTCTACCACTATGATATATAATATACTCATTTCTTCTCACCTATTCTCCTAAAAGTAGAGAGAAGGAAGTATATAAATTTCAATGATATAACCAAAAACAACTATTAGAAGTTCTCTGAGAACGAGAAAAAGGCGAAGAAGAGGGGAGATATATCCAACATGATATATGGGTCGTAGATATGAGCCTGCCTGGTGCCCCAGTGTATAATATCGGATGATAAAAAACAGCCAATAGGCTGTCTTTGATAATGCCATAAAAAGAAGAAAAAATAATTATTTCATCTCAGGTTTCGTGTCTGGAGCACATGCAGATTCGCAACATGCCTTCGCTGTAGCAGAACACCCCTTACAACAGAGACCTTTCACACTCCACATACCAGGACCAGTAAATCCGAGACCGAGAGCAGTGATAGCATACATGATCAACGGCATACCCATCTGCATGTTGTACCCCATAGATGCAAATGCTACCGCCATGATCACGATGATCAAGAATGATGCAACTGGTACTAAGAATCCAGCAATCAGCAATACACCGGCAAGGACTTCAGCAATAGATGCTATCCAAAACCATACTGTCTGAGACAAGAATGTGAGACCAATAGTGTGAGCCGCACCACCTACTTGAGCAATCATTTCGGGGCTCACTGCCATAAGTTTCATAACACCTGCCATGAGAAAGATCGCTCCCATACCGAGACGAATAATCAAGAGTCAGATGTTTTTGTTGTGTTTACACATAAGGAAAAAGAAAAAGAATAAAAAATAACATACAGAATATAGATATCTATAAGACAATTGCAAGGAATATATTTATTTGCATCTTTTTGCTTAGTGATTATAATATAAATTATATTATTGCCCTATCCTAGTCAAGGCCCTATTATATTATTTATAACCTAATAAGTTTTCTATGGAAGAAATAACATCGCCATTAAACAAACCCTCAAAAAAAGCAAAAACATGTCCAAGAATAGCTTGATATATAGCACGTGCCATACAAGAAAATGAAACCGATATTGCCAAAGAAATAAGAAAGTTGATCTTAGAAATGCATACTCGCAAAGAGATCGTTCGCAGAACAAGAGAAAATATAGAACGTGTTATAAGAGAGAAAGATTATATTCCTCTCGGCACAAAGATAACAGATAAAATACTATCAATATGTATAGGATTCTTTCTAGGAGATGAAGAGGCCAAAAAAATAAGAAAAAACATGAGACGGGGAGAAGGGCATGAAAACCCTTTGACGGAAGCTGAATTAGAAGACATCCTAAAAAAGAGATCTCTTCTATTACTAGAGAAAAGTGGCAAGATACCTCGATCAGATGAAGAGAGGTGAGATCTAGAAGAATTATTCGCGACAAATAGAGAGAAAAAGACTATCCAGGAATTTCAAAAAATAGCAGACAATATTAACGACACATACAATAATAAGAGAACAGCAAAAGCCATCAAAGCATACTATCATAGATGGAGAATATCTTAATCTACTTCCTCCCAAAGTCCGCAGGGATCTCCCCTCGCTGATCCGTCGGTCGCTTCTGCACTGTGATGAGATCAACCCACTGCAGATGACTCTGCAGCCACTGCGTCTGCTGATCAAGCAGACTAAATAGCTTCTCTGTCTGTCTACTACGAGCCAACTGTGTCGAGTAATGTCATTTCCTCACCCGTGCGAGAGCAGTACGAGAGTCACTGTAGATATATCTATACTGTGGATGTGCCAGACATCGCTGTATTCACTGGATCAGAGCGAGATACTCCCCGATATTCACCGTCCCCACAGGATAGACAGCTGATGACACTATCATCTCTCCAGTAGCAACAATCACTCCTTGCCATTCGAGTCTGCCAGGATTGGACTGACAGGCTGCATCAGTCGCAATACTGGTCAGAAACTGTTCTTCGCCCATCAGACGACGAATATCGACAAGAGATTTCTTGCCTTGCAGTCACGAGTCTCGACCATGGGCGAAAGCCTCGACCGCCTCATCGTGTGTGGCAAACGACTTATACACTGCATCAGTATAGCCAAGAACTTCTCTCTGACACGCATCTCGTGTCGCATAGATCCCTGGTTTTCTTCCCTGTCTGACGACATATCGTTTATTTCCTTTAGTCATAGAAAGCAAAGAGCGAAGTAATAAAGCAAAACTGCGTCATCCTGAACGCAGTGGAATGTAATGGAGCGAAGTTGAAGGATCTCATCGTGAATGAGATCTCTCGACTTCGCTCGAGATGACGCAAATGATGAACTCTGCATTTTTAACTCTGGATTTTTAATTCTGAATTTTCTCCAGCTTCGGTCTGATCACCATCTGACAATAGGCTCTCGTCGGATTATCACGGAAGTAGTGATGATGATAGCCTTCTGCTACCCAGAACGTCTCTACTTGTCTTAGTTCCGTCACAATCGGTCAACCATATTTGTTTGTCTGATTAAAATTGGCTATCATGTCCTCTGCTGTATTTTTCTGCTCCTCACTAGTATAAAATATCGCTGATCTGTATTGGGGTCACGCATCATTGCCCTGTCTATCGAGACTCGTCCCATCATGGATCGTGAAGAATATCTCGAGCAAACGAGTAAGCGAAAGGATCGTAGGATCATACACGATCTGGACGACTTCGATATGCCCACTCGCTCATGCACAGACTTGCTCATAACTCGGATACTCTCTCTTGCCACCCATATAGCCAGGTCTCGTCTCGACGACACCCTCGATCGTCTCGAAGACCGCTTCCACACATCGAAAACATCAGCCTCACAAGACTATCGTCTCGAGCTTTCTCGTGTCAGACTTTGCTTCATTTCTAGGCTTGAAAGTCATAGAGATACTATTCACACAGTATCTCGCATTCGTCGGAGTCGCTTTCTCACCTACGAAGACATGTCCGAGATGTCAGCCACAGACACGACAGGTGATCTCCGTCCTGATCTTGTCAGCATCGAGTGTCCAGTTGACTGTCCCCGCTATCGCATCATCGAAGCTCGGCCATCCGCATCCAGCGTCAAATTTTGTCGTCGAGTCAAACAGTTGTTGTCCACATTGTTTACAACAATAGACGCCATCTGACCGATGTTGCTCATAGACACCACTAAGATGTTGCTCATAGACACCACTAAACGGACGCTCTGTCCCTTTGTGGATGATGACTCTCTCTTCGTCGGGACTAAGCATGATAACGAGATAAGATAAAGACTCACTGTGTCATCTCGAGTGGAGTGAAACGGAATCGAGAGATCTTTTATAGGCAACAATAAAGGATATCTCAACAAGCTCGATATGACAAAAACTACATTAGTTAATAATTCATTATGAATTCTACACTCTTAACTCTGCACTTTCTTCTGCATCCCATAGATCGCCACCAGGATCACTCCCATCATGGCGACCTGTAACCGGGAGAGACCTTGTCCGAGAGCGAAATAGTTGATAACTACTGCACCGACAGGAAACCCATACTCCGCAAATGTCGCTACCGACGCAGGAGTTTTTTGTAATCATTTATAATACAATAACAAAGAAAGTGATCCTGACACGAGAGCGATGATAGCGAGATATAATCGCTGATGCGGAGTGACCGATACGATATGTCCTATCGTCCCTGTCCATGTATTAAGAATCAGGAGAAATATCGATGCGATAGCAAACCTCAACGCCGTGATGGTCGGAAAACTTGTCTTGGATAAGACAAACTTCCCAAACACCGTCGATCCTCATCGTAAGACGACTGATCCAAAGATACACAGTATACCAAGAAACTGCGGATTATACTGCTCTCCATCATAGAGATAGGGTAGCCCTGTCGGGAAGGAGAGAAAATATCATGCTATCAGACAGACTCCTGCACCGACTCGAAACTTTCGAGTAAATCTCTCATGCAAGATTACACCACTCAAGAGGATAACCAACAGCGGTTGGAGCTTCTGCAAGATGATAGCGATCGACGGATTCACTAGAGTGAAACTATAGGTGAACGCGATCGAAGCGAGTGCCGATCACCCTATTCCGATAAAGAGTAATGCTCATCGATGTTTTCGATGGAGTTTCTGTATCTCTTTCCATCCCATCACGAGCAGAGGGATGATGATCACGAGATTGATCAGATGCTCGATCAAGACGATGAGACTACTATCGAGATTGATCGCAAGCATCGTACGAAACGGTGCATCGGTAGCCCAGAGTAAGGCTGCGATAAAGACAAGATAGGGATAATATGTGGAAGACATAGCATGGCAAAAATAAAAAACACTATTGAGAAATCTTCTTAAGAAGATTTGCATAGTAATGTATTCTTTCAGTATTGCCAAGCACAGTATACTGCTTGATCATATCCTGCAACCAGAGGCTATCATGTCTCTTATTCTGTGGGACAAGAACATTGAGCTTTTTTATTGCCCATCTCTGCTTTCTACATGAAGTACATTGACGACAGACGACATCGACTGGGATATGAAGTTTCTCATATCGATACTTTTGCCTCTCTTTAGTAAAAGTAAATCTTTTCCCGCAATCGCTACAAATAGAACTTTCGTCAGTATACCGATATTTCGATGCAGGACACATTGACGGTAGTGATCTATGGCTTTTTCTATCTGCTATGATATAGTCATTGGATCCTATACATGTATTACAACACCGATAGTCATTTATGCGATATGTTGATTGTGCAATTCTCCTGATGTCTTTCTCTTTTATACCCATCCTCCTCAGTGGCGTATCATCAACAGATATGCTCTGCTTACATTGAGGGCAAATTACCAATAATTTCTCCATGGCACTATAAAGCTAAAAAGAGACAAAGACAAAAATGATACAGAGTATCATAAGAACTTTATATACAAAACTATTTCTTTGCCTTCTTCTCCGTTTTCGCAGGCTTCTCCTCACAGGATCCATCTTCACAGTCGCATCCGCAATCATCGTCGCATTTCTCACCACAGTCGCTATCATCGCAGCCGCAGCCACCACCACAACAGCCATCCTCAGTATGCTCATGAGCTTGACTATGGGAGAGTTGCTCGAAGAAACCTCCTGCTAAGATATCGATCACCTTCTCGTCAGATCGATCGTCTTCTTTGTCGCCCGTATAGGAGATGAAGACTTTTTTGACTTGTTGAAGCAATTCATAGGCTTCTTTGGATAGTTCGATTGTGTGTTTTTTGTGTGACATAGTTATAAGAATTAAGAGTTAAAAATGCAGAGTTCAAAGTGGCTATAAGTTCCGAGCTTCATACTCCAAGACCTGTAGCTTGTCGCTTCTAGCTTGAAGTCGAATGACCTACCTTATGAACTTTATAACATTACAAACTTTATAAACAAACTTATCGCCTATTACAAGCCCAAACCTACAAATAAGTCAAGACAATCAGACCATTCAACTATGCTTTTCTTGCGTAAAAAGGCAACAAAAGTATAATAAAGGAAGATAGTTTGTCTGCCCAATTCCTCTACCCGAAACACATAACTCGCAACTCTATTCCCTGACTACCGTCAGGCAGGTCGCCATTTACCCTATTCTTCCGCTTCGTCTATGCGTCTCCTCACCAAAATCCGACGATGATATGTCTTTCTGGCACTGATCTCTGCCACTGCCTTCGTCATGGCGGATGTCTCGCCAGAATATCAAGCCAACTATGGTATCTCGCAGACCCGAGAC
>JACCDN011046819.1_pt1 | contig 11334 bp, 7 predicted proteins | sample 7441691 | NCBI WGS metagenome assembly JACCDN01 (sample SAMN15323439, study PRJNA562643) | freshwater metagenome | isolation source: river surface water | place: USA:Blue River Watershed | collected 2017-08-16
ATAATGGCGCTTCCTGACACAAGAAAAAGGGTTTGAATAATTGAATAATATATTAAAAGTGTGACATGATGTGCCATGTTGTAACCTTTTCCTTTACTAAGGGTTTACTAAGTTTATACTGTCGGATTTTTGGTGGCACTTACATTTTATATAAATATTCATCTAAAAATGTAACTAAAATAAAATTCAAAGTACCAATACTGTAACACTAGTGCAATTGAGATAAAAAACAATTTATTCTTAACAATGGATTGTTTTTTATATATTATATATAATAAGAATAAATTAAATAAATCAACAAAAGGACTAATTAATTGATAATTGACTTTTTCAAGACCTGCACCTGAACCATAATTTACTACAATAAGAAATTGAAACAATAAATTCAAAAAATAGAAAATCAATATATTTAACAATACTATAATTACATAAGCTGATATTTTTTTCATATTATTTTTTATTTATATGTAACATTAATTCCATATTCCTTCATTTTATTTGTGAAGGCATCCAATAATTTTGTATCATTTCCTTTTGATTCAATAAAAGATTGTATAAACACCCCAACCTCTTTTGAAAAGGTACTATTTGAATGTGGTTCTTTACCTCCAGCATTTGAAGTAACAGCAGTAGTATTTTTCATTTGATTACCTGACAAGATATCAAATAAATGATTTATAGAATAATATTTAATTCCATTTGGTGCAGAAAGTGCCCAGGATTGATGAGGTGCTAAGTTTAATACATATTCAATAACATTACTTGGATCAGCAAATAATTCAGGGCTACTGTTGATCATTTCCAACAATCCCTCAACATAACCTACACCAAATGCAGCACCTCTACTATGTGTATAAATCTGGATTTTTTCTGTAATCTTACCCGTTTTAGGATCTTTTGCTAATTTACCCAATATATTTTGAAAATCCTGCTTACCAAATTTGTAACCTGCTTCGGTTCTACTTTCTGCTGTAAATCCTTCAAGATTTGCACTGTTTTCAATTTTAGAAAAACTACCCAATTTATATAAATATCTATTACCGTCAACCCAGTGAAACTCTCCGCCTGGGTTAGGTATACCAGCACCGGCAACTGTAGTTAATAATTGTGTTCCCCAATAATTAGAACGACCTCTTTCAAAATCACTCTCAGTATAACCATTTATAAATATTGGTAACTCACCATTTTTATCTATAAAATTTATTGGGCTATTAAGCGAATAAACATAACCAGATGATGATTCTAGTAGTTCTGCTTTAGGATCTAAAACATGCCATCTGCCTAATTGTGGGTCATAAAATCTAGCACCATAATCATACCAATGTAAGCCAAATTCACTTTCCAACTCCTTTCCATTATACTTAAAAGTATTCTCAACTCCTAGAATCTGGCTCAATCCTCCGAGTTCTAATCCAAAAGGCGAATAATTATTATATTGTAAAACTAGTGGTTCATTATTAACATCAGCTTTTACACAAACCCTTGTGTTTCCAAAATTTCTCTTTCTCCTATTTTCTTTACTAAGGCTTTACTAAGTTGGCACAACCGAAAACAAAAATGCCCTTCCTGATATCAGAAAGGGCATTCGTAAGATGTATGTAGTAGCCCGTAGGGAGCTATTAAATACAATTGATATTTCTTTTAATTTCTCCAATTTTCTCCATATTTCTAGCCATATAATTATATATAAGCTATTTATATTTTTAAACATTAGAAACGAATCTAAAATAAATTTCAATTATTCTACCTTTTGTTACTGCAATGTTACTGTAATTTTATATTTTTACAGTAACAAATCGAATCACTTTTGAAAACAAAAGAACTAACTGTGCGTCTTGAATTAACTCCTAGACCCAACAAAGAAGGATTGTTTAGAATTTACATTCGCGTAACAGAAAATAGAAATCATAAACGCATTGACACAGGTTTAGCTGTTAAAGAGATGCAGTTTAAGAAAGATGCTTTATATGGAACATGGATTAGGAAACATCCAGACGCTCCCCTCTTTAATGAAATGCTTGATGAAAAACTTAGAGAGGTTAAGAACATTTATAATAAAACTCAAACAAAAGGAGAATTCATTAACAAAGAGATAATCGCAAACTCATTTAAGAAGAGAATAACAATAATGGATTTCTTTTCATTTTGGGATGAGAAAGTCAATCAGATGTTAAACTATAATCAAAGCAAGGGATACAACTCAACAAAGAATCGCCACCTAATTCCATTCTTTGAAGATAAAGGATTTACTACTGTTGATTTCAGACAAATAACACCATCAACCTTGACCGATTTTGAAAATGTTTTAACCAAAAAAGGGCTTGACTCTGATTCAATTTACACCCAAATGAAACGTGTTCGAGCAATGTTTAATAAAGCTATTGCAGAAGGACTAATTGAAGCTAATGTGTATCCTTTCAGAGCTTACAAAATGCCTAAGGTAACTGAAAACAGAAAAGAAAGATTAACGGAAGAAGAAGTAAAACGTTTTAGTGAAGTTGATTTAATCCAAGGTACATTAATCTTTAATGTGCAGCAATCATGGATGCTTAGTTTTTATTGCGCAGGGATTCGCGCGGAAGATTTATTAACTCTACAAGTAAAGAATATTACTAATGGAAGATTGATGTATCAAATGAATAAGACTGGTGCAATGAAGTCCATAAAGATTACTCCTCAAATAAAGAAGATACTTGATGTTTTTACAAATTCAAATTCTGTTAAAGATGATTACATATTCCCCTTTCTTCCTAAAGAGGTAAACAAACTTGAGCAAAACGGAATGGAATTTAAAAAAATGATTAGTGCAAAGACAGCCCTACTTAATAAATACTTAAAAGAAATTGGTAAAATTGCTAATATTGAGAAAAAGATAACTAATCATATTGCTCGTCATAGTTTTGCAAATGTTGCACGTAAAAAAACTAATGATGTGCATGCAATTAAATCAGCACTCGGGCATAGTTCAGTAAAGATTACAGAGATGTATCTAGATAGCTTTGATGAAGAAGCATTGGATTCAATGATGAACACAATATTTGCATAGCTATGCCACGAATTAAAATTGATAATAAGATTGTTATTAGTTATGACGATACTGCTCGCCAAAAGTATTGGACGGCACTTTCTCAATTCTTGATTGATAAACACGGGAATCAACACTTTAGTAAACACCAAAAGGTGGAAGAAATACTAGTTGATGCATTTAATTTCTGTGCAAATGAGTTTGAGCAAGCAACAGCGAAAGAAAACAGATTATCTTTTTACACATATGTATTTTGGCTTCATGAGCAATCGGTTTCCATATATCAAAAGACCTTAGGAGGATTTAAACTCGAACTGATTGATGAGTTTGAATTTGCGATGTATCGCAGGGTACTTAAACTCATTTTAGAGCAAGGATGTGACCATAATCTACTTCCAATGGATATGCCATCAGGCCATCAGGTAATAGATTTTGATAAGTCTATTCAAGAGCTTTTGTACCTAGGAAACTGGCTTTACGGATTTGCGGATTGTATTGCCTATCAAAAAATGGTTGAGGAATGTAATGCGGTATGGTTTGATGAAAACAATTTACTTGTATTTAATTGGCAGTTTCATTATGGGGATGTGTACAGAATGTTCATTCCAAAATTTGCCACCCATTATGTGAATAGCATTTTCGATGAGCAGGCTATCCTCGATCTAAAAAATAAAATTGAAGAGTGTTTTAAAATTGATTATTCATATGGAATGGGAATAATAATGGAAATCAAGAAACATTTTGGCAAAACAGCATATGATCTGCAACATATAGATCCTGCAATTTTGCCAATAAACTTAGTCAATGAATTCAAAATAGATAGTACATCTGCCCAAGCGTTCTATAATGGACTTTCTATTTCCAAGGATAACAAACTAACTGTAAGCGAAGCGGTGCTTAATCCTTATTCAACTAAACGATATATGTATAGACCAATACTAATTTATACAGTAAATGGGGAGAAGCGAGCCTTGGTTGGAGAAGAAAAAATTGTTGAAAGCATGATTATTTTAGCTACAAACGCAATGCACTGGAATGCTATGCCTGCTGAGTGGCTTACGAATAAATGCATGCAAAATTTTATGAATAGTAAAGGTGCTGGTCACGATAAATTATTAGAAGATAGAATAGAAAAAATTATTATTGAAAGAAGCTTACGATTTTGCAGAAATATCAAGGCTTTTAAAGGACAAAACAATACAAGTACTAGAATAGACAATGCTACTGTTGGAGAAATCGACTTTCTAATCATTGATTACACAAAAAAAGTCGTATTCGTTTCCGAAGCAAAATATAATAAAGCTCGATATGAAGGTGTGGGATTTAGAATGGATAATTCAAATTTTATTAACGATTATGAACGGAAGCTTAAAAGAAAGGTTGATTGGATAGCTAATAATATTGAAGTCGTGCAAACACATTTGAGAATTATTTATAATGATGAGAGTATCAATCTTAGCGGATACGATGTACAAGGCATATTCTTAATTAACACACCAACATTTTATATGTACAATGGTAATTTCAAAGCTATTCCGTTAAAGAATTTATCAGCTTTTTTAGTGGGTGAATTTGAATATAAGACATTAATCTTCACTCACCAAAATGATGAAATTGAAATGGTAAGTATGATATTTCACCCTTATTTTAGGAAACCAAATGTGGTTGTAGAAGAATAAACCTATTAGTTCGTATTTTTATAGAGAATAAAAAATGCAAGTGGTTTTATAAAAGCAATTAAGTACTATATTAAAGTTTTTAAAAATATGGCTTTTGTTGATGATCCAATTATAGATAAAAATTCTATCCGAAGTGAGAAATCTGTTCTTGCAGTTCGAAGTTTATTCACACGTGAGAACAAATATATATTTAAAGAAGAATTTATAGATAACGGTATAGATGCAAATATTGAATTATTAGATGAAAATTCAAGAGCTACATCTAAAATATTTGCAATTCAAATAAAAAGCAAAGCGAACGTATCCATTATTAATTATAATGATGCTAAATTTATTTCATTTCCATTTGAAACTTCTAGACTAGGTTATTTATGTCGTAGGCCACCTACATATGGTCTTATATTTATTTATGACGATCAAACACAAAAATGCTACTTTGGATATGTTGAGGAGATTGTAGCTGAGCTAGATAAGCATCCAAATAGATCAGGTTGGAGAAATCAAGAAACTGTATCAATTCTTATATCAGAGTTAGCTGAATTGAATAGCGATAGTATTAAGGATATTCATTCAAAAATGACTATTAGACATTCTGCTCATGATAATCTTGTTAAATTTCATGGTGCTAATTATGGAATACCTGTTATTAATTCTATTCCCAAATCAGAGTTCGATTTCAACGAGAATGATTCTACTGAAGTTGCATCCTTTTTAAGTAAGTATGGTTGGGCTTTGTATAATCAAGGTGAATACACCCATCTGAACAGATTGATAAAATCGGTGAATCATGTAGACATCAATAAACCAGAGCTCTTATTGCTTTCTGCAGTTCAGTTTGCTCAAGTTGGAAATACTATTGAGTGTGAGTATTATTTGAGGAAAGCCAAAGTATTTCTTAGTAAGTTCTCGCCAGAGCAGGTTGGTATTTATAATTTTACTGTGATCAGGTGCGATTTCTTAAAAGGAGATATAAATCTGTCTGAATATTTAGAAAAACTAGAAACTTTCAAACAAGGTGAGTTTCGAAAAGAAAACCAGATTACACTTGAAATTAATCTAATCTTCCTAAAGTTAGTTGATCAAGTAACTAAGGGATTTAATCGCGAAATCATTTCAGAAATTTCTCAGTTATTTGAGAAAATATCTGAGTATACTACTGATACAAGAAATCAAAAATTGCTTACATTATATCATTCTGAAAATTTACACTTATTTGCATTAAATCTCTTACTTCACAATTTTCAAGCATTAAAACTAAAAGAATCTATGGGGATACCTATAGGTTTAACTCAGAGAATTAATGAAATGAATGAGTTTTTTGATTTACGTAATCGCGCTGTAAAGATTTCTCAAGATATTTATGAAGATCAGAATGAAGATGATAGTTTTGTAAAAGCACTTTCTGCTTATTATTTATCAAAATTTTTCAAGGACACTTGCTTTCAGAATATGTTAATGGGTGTTTTGCATGATGATAGACCCAAAACTATTAGGATCTATGAATGGAATAATAATCTTGCCTTAGAGGCTTATAACTCATTTATTATTCAAGGACTTTTTCAAAATGCCCATTCAGCTCTATCTACTGCAATTGAGATAAGAGTATTATGTAGAAAAATCTGTAAAGCTAGTATCGGAGAGCAGTCAGAAGATGAATTAATTAGAATATTGAAAGATATTGAGCTCAAGAATGATCTTAAGGCATACGATGAAGTTGTTACTCCTGCTTATGATGGAATGAGCAAGACAGTAATACCTGATAAACGGAGTTACTGGCTGAATTTATCAGAAGAAACAATGGAGAAACTAGCAGATGCTTATATATCTCATAAAGGCATTCCCGAAGAAAGAAAGATAAATTTAATAGAAGAAATGAAAAGTTATAAGAAGTTTCATTCGATCTGTACTAACAAGAATATTGAACTTTTAGTTGATACTAGACCCATGGCAAGTATTAATACAATGTATAAGGAGCCGAGTAAATTTATTTTGAAACATCAAATTTTGGGAATTGAATCAAAGCCAAGTTGTGATATTTCTGAACTTATAGATGAATTTAGTACTATTATAAATAACGAATAATATTTATGGTGTAGATTATATTTTCTTTTAAAGGTTAATCATTTATTGATATTTTTTGATTTTCTGTTTCAACTCTTTTGGAAGGCTGAATTTCATTTTCACAACAAAATCCTTTTTGGTTGAATTTGAAAAGTCTTCCTGATTCCATTTCATTTTCTTGGTAATAGGTTTAAAATACTCCCAGTATTTGTCATATTCAACTTTATCAATAAAAAACTTTTTATCCTTTTTTGAAAACGGGAGTATAAAGAAGAATGTAATATTAATACATGTAAACTCACAGACAATCCTAGGAGTATTCGTTGCGAATACATCTCTTTTATATATAGTCATACACGGATTTTTTAAATATTCCTTAGTTGATGTATGCACAGCAATCAGAGGTAATTCTTCATATTCCATTTCTCCCCTTATCCACTTAATCGTATCCTCAAATTCAGATATGTACTTATAATCCAGTAAACTCAAAGCAAACTTAGATAATACTTTATATATATTTTGCACTGATACCTTTTCCCTACTTACAAGACGTAACCCCTTCTCAAAATAATCTGGGCGTTTTATTACATCAAGTAGATTAATCTGTATCCCTTCAGAATTTGCGAGCACATAATTCTTTCCTGTAATTGTTGGAACACCCTCTTTACCCTTTATTGATAGAAAAGCTCTATAAACATCAAAATATGTAATAATATCTTGTTCAATAGCAGTGAATGATTCATTACAACTATCACATTCTTCATTGCAAAAAAGAAGACTATTCCCCAATGCTTCAGAAATGGCATGCGCTTTCTTTTTAAAAGTAACATCAGGAAATGATCCCTTACAGAAGCGACATACACGATTACTTTTATTTATTTCTCCTACTGTTGTTTTACTAGTACCATCAAAAATGTCTATAGAATATCTGTTCAATAATGTTCCATATTTCCTACTAAATTCTTTCTCAATCTCGGCAACACTTTTACCCTCTTTCCTTGACTGAAGCGAAAAATATATCCATCTATCAAATTTTTTATCGGTAGTTTTAAATGGAATAAGTATGCTTTCCTCCCCCTCTGGTAAGACTTTTTCATAAAAAGTATTCAACTGATTAATGATGGGTAACTTTTCTCTATACTTCTTCACAAAAGCACTTAATTCCTTTCGAAATACATCTTCATTTTTAATCGGGATTGTGTTGATAATATTAATAGAAAACTGCACTCTATATAATTGAAAAAGATCATTTATAAATTCATCAGCATTACTACTTGAAGTTCTGATACTAAACTTAAGCACTCCATACAATGAATGAAAATAAAAATCGTGATTTACAATATTTATACTCACTATAATTTAGGCTATATATCAAAAAAATTATTCCATTCATCTATCCCATTCTGTACACCAAGTAATACTATTTGTCTAGGTCTAGTAATTGCAACATACACTATTCTCAATTCTTCATTTGTTTCAACAGTTTCTTTTGCATTAAGGATGGTTTTGTAATGTTTTCTATCTCCACTACCTTTCCTTAATAACACTAAAACAGCCTCATAGGTTTCTCCTTTTATTCCATGAATAGTAGATAATTTACAAGGAAATGATTCTACTTTTTCTTTGTAAAATGAGAATAGCGCTCCAAATGTACAATCATTACTTATTGGCTTGATTTTTAAAACATATTGGGGATCAATGGATTCCAAGAATTGATTAGAAAGTGTTAGCCATTCATTGATTTTAGTATCTTCGTCTACTTTGGGGAGACCATTAATAAAATTATGTACAGATAGTTTAAATTCTCTATAACCTACCTTATGAATAAATAGGGATAATTCTTGCTCTGAACAAATTGACTTTTTATTTTTAATTTTTACGTATGCCTTTTCGAGAATATTCTGTCCTCTGATAAAATCATTTTTATCAAACAAGAACTTGCCATACATAATTTCTTTTGTTAGCGGATTTTTCTTATCCCATGCATCAATAAAAGTACTTTCAGGAACTCCTAGTATACGGTTAAGCATTGCGCCTCCTCTATATAGAATTGCAGTGGTTTTCTTATTAATTTCAATTCCATTATTGACACATTCCTCAAAAAAATAATCAATGGTAGACTGAATGGTATTATCATTATACTCGATAATTTCTGGTTTGTGAGGATGGTTTCTAACTTCATCTGTTACTGCATCAGAAACTTCATTGAGGGACGATAATTTTTGTGTAAATACACAAATGTTCTTTGAACTCCGTCTATTCTCATTTAAAACAATTGAATTATCCCATTCTTCATATTTTTTTAATAATAAGTCTGGTCTTGCATCATTCCACTCATAAATTGCTTGATCTGGATCACCTACAAGCACTATTTCCTGTAATCCTTGTTCTATTAACAAGTCAATCACTCTCATTTGTATATCGGAGGTATCTTGAGCCTCATCAACAATTAAGTATGGGAACCTATGAACAATGGATTTAGTAATAACTGGATACTCTTCCAGTAATTTCATTGAAAAATAATTTGCATCTGCTTGTGTAGCATACCCTGCTTTCAAAAATGATTCCTTTATTCTTGAGAGATTCTTATGATGGCCATTTGGTTCACCATTGATGTTAAAAGCTTTATTCCATCCACCCCAATGAAATATTTGATTTTTACCTACACAACACAGATCACCGTTTATATCATATGAAAGTATATCGAAATATTGTTCGTAATTTTTTTCGCTTCCTGAAAATATCCATGATTGATATGGTTCTCCAACAAGAACTGGTTTGTTTTTCCCCTTTCCCATAATGAGATGTCCAAAAGGAAGAAAAATCATTTTATTAATAAAACTATCAATAGTGCCCAGAAAGTGAGGGTATTCAATCTTGTTCTTAAGTCCAAATTTATTTTCACATTGATTTTTTATCTCCTTCCAAGCAACATTAGTAAAAGACAATGTTGCTATACCACGTCTATCATAATCCCAAGAATTAATTAATTTTGCTAAGCGTGCAGCAACGCAGTATGTTTTACCACTTCCAGGGCATGCTCTGACTACAAACTTGCCAGAGTTCTCTACAACTAATTTTTGTGTATCAGATAATGAATTGAACATTATTGTTGTGTGACAAATTTAATTGCTGTTTGTATATACTCTGGGATAACAAAATCCTTTCGTAACTCACTATTAAATTCTAATGTTACAGATAAGAGGTGTGCTAGTTCTGACTTAGCTTTATTACTTGTAACTTTGTTTACAAAATTCATAGCATATTCTTCGATAGTATCTCCATCAATATTTGCAGATGCTTTTGGATGTAATTCAGCAAATAATTTAGATAGCAGATCACCATTTTTGCCAGCCATAAATAACTCGTATTCAAACGTGTTTTTCGCAAGAGTAACAATCAAATTGCCACCTTCTAATGATTTTGCATTTTTAGCACGTGATGAATATTCATCAGTTTCTTTGTCTCTATCATCATCTGTAAGTATTGCACAAGGATATTTTAGTCGTTTATTGTTTTCGTTTGAATTAAATAATTTAGCAAAATGATCAAATGCAACCCCATTTATATTTACAAGTTCAATTCCTGCCTTTTCAATATCAAATTTATCGCCCATAATTTTGCTAAATACAGGTATTAAAAGTGCTTCTGAAATCCCTTCAACTAGAATTACTCCATTTGCAAAGAAGAGTTGGGATTTAGTAACATCCAAAAATTTTGTTAAGAATGTTTTATTTGTATGGTCTAATACGCTATTCTTAAGTGAGAAAGATTCAATTCCATTATTATTTTGTAAAACAATTAAAGAATCAAGATTTGCTTTTGCAGTTATAGTTGGAGAATGTGATGATATAAAAACTTGAAACCCTAACGAAGATTCAATTTGGTTTAAATAATTAAATAGAACACTTTGTAATTGAGGGTGAAGATGGGCTTCAGGTTCTTCAATAATTAGTGATAAAAACAATTCTTCTTCAGTTTCCTGTTTTTGTTTTAAGTCGCCGAGTATAGTAGCTATGTAAATAAGATTGTTGTATCCTAAACCATTTTGATATATTTCAAAATACTTTTGTTTGGTCGTATCTCCTCCTAGAATTTCATTTGAATACAACGGAATTTGAATCCTAAGATTTTCAAGGATTTTATGAAACTCAAATTGCAAAAAATCAATTTCAACTGAATGCGTTTTGTTCGTAAATGTTGTGCTTTCTAAATGAGAATTGATTTTATCTTTTCCCATTGTTACCAACTCATTCCACCCCTTGTCTTCTTTCAAGATTGCTCTTAGGTTGTTTATTAAGGATTCTTTATATTCCTTATCTTCAACTCTGGTATCTTTTATCTGAATCTTAGAATAAAGCTGACTTAATTGATTTCCCTTGACTGGACGCAAAGTATTCTCTGCATCTCTTAGTGCTCCCATATATATTTGATACAACAAGCCCCAAGTATCTGTAGAGACAGTTGTGCCTTCTGGTTCACTATCACCTCCCCAAATACGATACTTCAATCTTCCTCGGTCATCAATAAAGTATCGGAAATGCAATTGTAATGACTGTTTTCCTTCCG
>JACCDN010079043.1_pt1 | contig 11333 bp, 7 predicted proteins | sample 7441691 | NCBI WGS metagenome assembly JACCDN01 (sample SAMN15323439, study PRJNA562643) | freshwater metagenome | isolation source: river surface water | place: USA:Blue River Watershed | collected 2017-08-16
CACGGATCACTCTCCGCCAAATTCCAACATTGCTGACAAAAATTCACCCCTTGCCGCAAATCCAAAATCGCCCGCCCCAAAGCCAAAGACCTCTGCTCCGGCGACCGCAACAAATACATCGCCAACCGCTGCGCCGACTTCGGCCCAATACTCGGCAACTTCGACAATTCCTCAATCAACACCCTCAAAGATTTCGGCAAAAAATTCGACATAGTGCGCGCATATTAACACAAAGCCACTAAGCCGCAAAAGCCTCACCAAAAAACTCTTTTACAGGCTGTCGTCTAGGTTTAATAACATCGTCTAATCGTAAAACCGCATAATCATCCCCACAACGGTCTCTCCTAACTAGTTTTTCCATATCAAATTGAAAATCCCCTTCAGCCATTTCAATTCCCTCAAATTCGTAAGCCAATCGCCGGCACATATTCAACTTCCCCTCAAAAATTTTTTGGTCTAAGCCAGTCTGATTATATTGCGTATGAAGTCTATTCGGCAAATTCAAAGGAACTCTAATTTCTCTCACTCCTGCCTCGTGCAATTTCTTAACAGCCAATGCTCCAGAAATCAAAGCACCACCTTGTACCGATCGCACGCCGTTAGGAATATTTTTGTCTTTCGTTGCTAACCTTTTGCTTAAATCTTTTTTCGTTGCTCTCTCCTCCTCAGCCTTTTTTAATAAATCAAGATAATAATCCTCTAACCTCCAGTCAGACAAGAAATCGCTTGCATCATACCATCCATGCCTCAAAATTGGACTAAAGGTACCGTAAAATTTTTCATCAGGAAAATCCTTATACAAGGTTCCATTCTCAATCAATTCTTTGTACGTTACTTTCCCCGCTTCAATAGAGGTTAGTTTTGCTTTTATACCTTCGTAATTAAGGCTCGAACCGGCAATTTTTTCATTTTGAAAACAATAAATAACCCCTTTTCTATTTTGATAATAAACCCCATAGCGCACTGTAGGGAGGCTGGCCTCACGCCCTTCATTGGCTAACAAGTATTTAAATTTAAAATCATGATATCCTTCCATAGCACCTGAAGCCACCTCGCTACCAAACTCTATCGATACAGAACGATCTTCATCTAAAATTGTTTTTTCGGAGCAAGGTGCGTAAATCTTGGTTTTTAGCTCCTCCAATCTCCTTTTCATAAAATCTTCACAATTTTTGAAATCATGTAGCGTCATGTCACTAAAAAAATTGAAAAAGCCAGTGTAGTCATTCCGTCTAAATTCTATATTGTCTTTGTTAACATAATTTTTTAAAAATTCTTCCAAAAGCTCGCCAAATAAATTAGCAATATTTTCAAATTGCTTAATGTTAATACTTTCATCTATGCCAGCTTCCCTTTTAGAATTTCTTAATAAATCAGAAAATTGTTTTATGAAGTCTGTACCTTTGCTGTAAGTAATAAATGAAAAGCTGTTAATGCCAGCTTTTCTAAAGGCATTTTTCATGGCTATATAAAATGGCCAACTTACGGGATCAAGTGTAGCTTCAACTTGTTTTTTATAGTCAAAATATGTAGGCACCACTCCTTCTACGGCTTCATGTATCCTTTTTGGCCATTCATCCTTTGGTCTAAGCCTTTCAGTCATAAGGTAGAGAATAAATCCCCAAATTATACCATTAAAAAGCCCTTAAAGCCATCACTTCAATCCCCAATTCGTCATATCTCTATTTCAAAAAATTACTTTGCCAGTCACTCTCTCATGAGAGAGTGACTTTTAACCTTTCGTACATGATAGAAAGGTTAAAGAGCAAAGTGTTTTTGAAATAGAGATATGACGAATTAACACATCTCCAAAAAATACTCATGCACACTTCGATCATCCGTCAACTCTGGATGAAAACAAGTTGCCATCAATTTTCCATCCCGCGCCGCGACGATTTCGCCGCCACGCAAAGCCAGAATTTCCACGCGTTCCCCCACTTTTACAATCCGCGGTGCGCGAATAAAAACCGCTTTCACCGCCCGCCCACCAAACTCCACTTCCGTCTCAAAACTATCTAACTGCCGCCCATAAGCATTCCGCTCCACCACAATATCCATCACGCGAAGACCCTCCACCCGCTCATCGCCGCAATCCTTCGCCAACAAAATCGCCCCCGCACAAGTCCCCCACGCCGCCAAAGTCCCTTCCGCCACTCGCCGCCGAATCTCCTTATCCAAGCCATAAATCGCCATCAACTTCCCAATCACCGTACTTTCCCCACCAGGAATAATCAATCCACTCACCGCCTCCAAATCCGAAGCCGTCTTCACCCGCACCACGCTCACACCAAGCCCTTCAAGCATCTTTACATGCTCAATCACCGACCCCTGAATATCCAAAACTCCAATAACCTTCATTTTTAATTTCTTTAGTTTTCTAGTTCCCTAGCTTTCTAGTTTCCTAGTTACTGCCGCGACTCGCGTACTGCTGATTAATCTCATCCATCTCAATCCCCACCATTGCCTCGCCCAAATTTTCCGAAACCCGCGCGATCACCGCCGGATCATTGAAATGTAGCGTCGCTTCCACAATCGCCCTTGCCCGTCGCGCCGGATCTTCCGATTTAAAAATCCCACTACCCACAAATACCCCATCACAACCCAATTGCATCATCAAAGCCGCATCCGCTGGCGTCGCAATCCCACCGGCCGCAAAATTCACTACCGGCAACCTCCCCAAATCGCGCACTTCCAACAAAAGCTCCAAAGGCACGCGCTCCAAAATAGCCCACTTCTTCAAATCCCCCTTCCCCATCGAACGCAACGCCTCAATCTCCTCACAAACCGTGCGCATATGCCGCACCGCCTCAATCACATTCCCCGTTCCCGCCTCGCCCTTCGTGCGAATCATCGCCGCGCCCTCTTTAATTCTCCGCAAAGCCTCGCCCAAACAAGTCGCCCCACACACAAACGGCACCTTGAAATCACTCTTCTCCACATGAAACTTATGATCCGCCGGCGTCAAAACCTCACTCTCATCAATATAATCCACCCCAATCGACTCCAAAATCTGCGCTTCCACAAAATGCCCAATCCGCACCTTCGCCATCACCGGAATCGTCACCTCCGCCATAATCCCCTTAATCATCACCGGATCACTCATCCGCGCCACACCGCCATCCTTCCGAATATCCGCCGGCACTCTCTCCAAAGCCATCACCGCCACCGCCCCCGCATCCTCCGCAATCCGCGCCTGCTCCGGCGTCACCACATCCATAATCACCCCGCCCTTAAGCATCTGCGCAAGCCCCCTTTTCAACTTCACCGTATTTTTTTCCTCAGACATAATAATTGTTTAAAGCGTGAGCATTTTAAACATAAAAACATTTGAGATACAATAAAAAACACTACCCTTGATCTCTTGTAATTGGCCAAACGCCCGAGCTAATAGTCGTCCTGATACCCTCTTTTTTGAGAAAGGGACCTCGTCTATGAATCGTATAACGATCAAAAAACATCACATCGCCCTCAGCAACATCTATCACCGACCCTCTCCCTTCCTGCATAACCACTGTTACCGCTTCATTAATCGCGTCGTCAATCCTTCCTGAACCATCTTCAGTTGGAATACTAGGATCATCAAATATTTGTAAATTCGCTAACCCGCCTCCTGCAACAAAAATCCTATCATTGTTATCCACATGCCATTGAGTTACAAGCAAAGAATTCGCATTCGGAATATCCCTCCGGTAAATCGTTGCCTTACAATTCGGCAAAACCATCTCCAATCTCATAGAACGAAGAGCTTTAGCAATTTTATCTTTCGACGAACGCATGATCTTACAAATGTCTGCCGTCTGTCGTGGGTCAAGGTTTAATCTCGACAAATAATCATAGATACCGAGTCCATCTGTAATCATCAAAGGTATCACAGGCATGGTCTGTTCTGCTCTAGTGAGTGGGGTTTTCAAAGGAGCCCCGTTAATCAATTTACCAAGCTCCCTCATCTCATCAGCAACCGAACAGATAACACCAAAATTAGCCATCCATCATTTTTTTAAATAAAACACACTCTAGCAAAATAGTCGCTTTTGTCAAGACCCCATTTTGTAAGGATAATATTTCTCCAAACATTCGCTTTGCTAAAAGGCCCCTCATGAGGGGCCTTTTTCAGGTCTTTCGTACATGTTAGAAAGACCTGATCGCAAAGCTGTTTGGAGAAATATTATCCTTACAAGAACGCTACCAACAACAACGCCACAATATTAATAATCTTAATCATCGGATTGATCGCTGGACCAGCCGTGTCCTTGTAAGGATCACCAACCGTATCGCCAGTCACCGCCGCCTTGTGCGCTTCCGAACCTTTGCCACCAAAATGACCTTCTTCAATATACTTCTTCGCATTATCCCACGCGCCGCCACCAGTCGTCATCGAAATACCCACAAACAAACCAGTGACAATCGTTCCCATCAAAAGCCCACCAAGCGCTTCCGCACCGAGCAACAAACCAACCAAAATCGGCACAACCACCGGCAAAAGCGCTGGCACAATCATCGCTCGAATCGCCGCTTTCGTCACAATATCCACCGCGCGTGAATAATCCGGCTTCGCTTCGCCCGTCATAATCCCCTTAATCTCTCTAAACTGTCTGCGCACTTCTTCCACCACCGCAGTCGCCGCTTTCCCAACCGCTTCCATCGCCATACTCGCGAACAAATAAGGCAAAAGACCACCAATCAAAAGCCCCACCAAAACGCGATGATCCGAAAGATCAAACACCGTTACAATTCCTTCCAAAGCCAATTCTTGCGTATAAGCCGCAAACAAAACCATTGCCGCCAAACCAGCCGAAGCAATCGCATAACCTTTCGTGATCGCCTTCGTCGTATTCCCCACCGCATCCAAAGGATCAGTCGCTTTATCGCGCACCTCCTTCGGCAAATCAGCCATTTCCGCAATCCCACCAGCATTATCCGTAATCGGCCCAAACGCATCAATCGCCACAATACTACCAGTCAAAGACAACATACTCATTACCGCCAACGCCACACCATACAAACCAGCCAACTCATAAGCGCCCAAAATCGCGGCCACAATCACCAAAATCGGCAAAGCCGTCGCTTGCATCCCCACCGCCAAACCTTGAATAATATTCGTTCCATGACCAGTTTCTGAACTCTTCGCAATACTCTTCACCGGCTTCCACTTCTTATCAGTGTAATATTCCGTAATCACCACCACCGCCGCCGTCACCGCCAAACCAATCAACGCACAATAGAACAAATTCATCACCGCAAATTGCCCATTATCCGCCATCAACCAATTCGTCACCGGATAAAAAGCCACCGCTGACAAAACCCCCGTCACAATCAAACTCTTATAAAGCGCATTCATAATATTTTCCTTCTTCCCCAACTTCACAAACCAAGTCCCAATAATCGTTGTAATTACCGAAACCGCGCCAATCACCAACGGATACAAAATCGCATTCTCATTACCAGGAAGCAAATTCGCCCCCAAAATAATAATTGCCGCCGCACTCACCACATAAGTCTCAAACAAATCCGCCGCCATCCCCGCACAATCCCCCACATTATCACCAACATTATCCGCAATCACACCCGGATTTCGTGGATCATCCTCCGGAATTCCCGCTTCCACCTTTCCAACCATATCCGTTCCCACATCCGCACCTTTCGTAAAAATCCCCCCACCCAAACGCGCAAACACTGAAATCAAACTTCCCCCAAACGCCAAACCAGCCAACGCCGGCAAATCTCGCGTCACCATATAAAAAATCGTCACACTCAAAAGTCCCAAAGCCACCACAAACAAACCAGTCACCGCACCACCTTCAAAAGCCAACTTCAACGCCGGCTTCAAGCCTTTCTTCGCCGCTTCCGCCGTGCGCACATTCGCTCGCACCGAAACATGCATCCCAATAAAACCCGCTACACCAGACAAAACCGCACCCAATACAAAACCATAAACCGTATTCATCGAAAGACCTACCAACAACATCAAAGCAATAATTACCACCGCAATTATCGCAATCGTCAGATATTGCCTCTTCAAATAAGCCATCGCGCCGTCCTTAATCGCGTCCCCAATCTCCACCATCATCCCCGTTCCTGCCGGCTGACGCATAATCCGCCAAGTCAAAAAAAGACCATACAGAAGCCCAATAACTCCTGCCCCAATCACCCAATAATAAACAGATTCCATAAATAAAAAATTAAAAGAATAGCCTGATTATAAGAGCATCGGCTTTAAGAGCAAGAAAAACCACTTTCCCCCTATTTACAAAAGTATAAAAATGTTTTATAATTCAGATAAAACAAAAACCAATGAAACTCACCGTCAACACCAAAAACCACCTCCACTTTAATTTGCGAAGAAATTCTTCCAAAACCCCCTTCGCCGAGCTTCCATTGGCTAAACAAGCCCAAACCTTGATCGCCGCCGCCACCTCGCGCCGCGAACGCCTATTAAAAGAATTAGAAACTCCTCAAATCGTGCGCATCATTAGCACACTTGATGGTATTCAATCACAAAAAATCCTCAAAGCCCTCAGCTTCTACCGCCGCAACAAAATCATCGATATCATCACTGGCAAGCGCCAAAATGCCGCTGACTTCCTCACAAAACTCGACCCTCGCCTCACCCAAAACTACATCAGCCTCGATTACATTCAAGTCGATCAAGACAGCACTTTCGCTTCCGTTATTCAATTCGTCCGCAGCCACGAAGCCAAAACCGGCAAATTCCCCGCCGTCCTCGTCCTCAACGCCAAAGGCGCGCTCATCGGCGAACTACCCGCCCACCTTCTCGCCCTCGCCCATCGCCACGAAAAAATCCGCAAACACCTAAAACCAATTCCCTACCTGCGACACAACAAAACCGGTGGTGAAATCGCCAAAATCTTCATCAAATACGCCCACAAAAAAATTGCCCTCGTCGACGAAACTAAAAGCATCGTCGGTATTCTTTATGCCGATGACATCCTCCGACTTATCCGCCGCCAATCCAGCAAATCCCTCAATGAATTCGCCGGCGTCAACGAAGAAGAAGACATCCTCGACCCCTCCCTCGCTAAAGTCCAACATCGTTATAAATGGCTTATCCTCAACCTCGCTACCGCATTTCTCGCCGCCTTCGTCGTCGGACTCTTTGACGAAACGATCGCCAAATATGTCATCCTCGCCGCCTACCTTCCAATCGTCGCCGGCATGGGCGGAAACGCCGCCACCCAAACCCTCGCCGTTATCGTCCGCGGCATCGCCCTCAAAGAAATCGAATTCGGCAACGCCAAAAAAGCCATCCTCAACGAAGTCGGCGCCGGCGCAATCAACGGCCTCATCACCGGCCTTATCGCCATGATCATCGCCGTCGCCAGTGGCCAAAGCTGGATTTTTGGGGTCATCATCACCGTAGCGATGATCTTCAACCTCATCGTCGCCGGCTTCTTCGGCGCCATCATCCCCCTCATCATGAAAAAGCTCGGCAAAGACCCCGCCACCTCCGCCACCATCTTCATCACCACCGCCACCGACGTCCTCGGCTTCCTCGCCTTCCTAGGCTTGGCCAGTTTGGTTTTGGCATAAAACATCTGCGCGAAATTTTCACTCTTGACAAAAGAGTTTAAGCCCATAGAATATCGCCTTCAAAAAAAACTAACCAAATTTTATGTCAGAAAGATGTGCCTATGTTGAAGGACAAGCTCAAAGGTGTACTTTAGGAGGAACCCCAACAGTGTCAAAATGTTTAGAAGGTGGTAAATATACTTGTCCTACCTACCGCTCTCGAAATGGAATCTCTCAACAAGTAAACGCAGTTGTTCAGATTGAAGAACCTAGAAGCTAACATATATTTTTAGCCTTCTTCCCCTCTCGCAACTTGACAAAACAGAAAAAACGATTACCCTATTGGCTATTTTTTAAAAACCACTCAAAATGGCAGAAAAGAATTATCCTCGCAATCCACGTACTAAAGGATTAACTATACCACCAAACGATAAAGGTAGACATGAGATTGCAGATCAATTAAAACTCATGGAACTAGAAGAAATCGAAGATTCTTCATCTCCAGTTCGCCCCACGAGACGATCTGTAGTTCAAAGGCTTACAAATTGGTTCAAAGGTATAGAATCGTAACACCCCCCCTCATTTCTAGCCTTCTCTCTTTCCAATTGCTTTACCAATGATCGCACATGTGCGCGAAATTTTCACCATCCTCTCTTTCTCTCCATATCTCTTTATCTAAAAATACCCACTCCACTCCTTAATCTTCAAATCCTCCACCCCATATTCCGAAAGCGCCTCCGCCATAATCTTCGCCACCTGCACATTCGTAATCAGCGGCAAATTCAAATCCACCGACTTCCGCCGCAACAAATACCCCGCCGTCACCGCCGACCGACTATAAGTCTTCGGAATATTGATAATCAAATCCACCTCCCCGTCCACCATCACACTTTCAATATCTTTCACTTTTAACTCTTCACTTTTAACTTTTAACTTCGCGACCCCACTCGCCTTCACGCCATTCTCCTTAAAGAAATCCGCCGTCCCTTCCGTTGCAAAAATCTTAAAACCCATTTTTGCAAACGCAGCAGCCACCCCAACCATTTCCGCCTTATCCGCCACCGTGCCGACACTAAACAAAACACCCTTTTTCGGCAACTTAAAGCCCACCGAAATCATCGATTTCAAAAACGCCTCATGCAAATCCTCCCCAAAACACCCAACTTCCCCCGTCGAAGCCATCTCCACGCCCGAAACCGGATCAGCCCCTTTCAACCTTGGAAAACTAAACTGCGGCGCCTTCACACCCACATGATCCAAATCCAAAGTCTTATAATCACAGAAATCCAAAAGTTTCCGCCCCGCAACAGAAACCGCCCCTCCACGCGCCGCCAACATCGCATAAGTCGCCACCTCAATAAAATTATAACCCGTCACCTTCGACGCAAACGGAAAACTCCGACTCGCCCGCAAATTACACTCAATCACCATCACCCGATTACTCTTCGCCAAAAACTGAATATTAAACGGCCCACTAATATTCAACTCCTTCGCAATCTCCTTCGTAATCTTCTTCACGCGCCGAATCGTCTCCATATAAAGCTTTTGCGGCGGCAACACAATCGTCGCATCGCCACTATGCACACCGGCATTTTCAATATGCTCACTAACCGCATAAATCACCACCCGCCCATTTTCCGCCACGGCATCAACTTCAATCTCCTTCGCACCAGTCTCAAACTTTGACACCACCACCGGCGCCTCACGCGAAATCTTCACGGCCTTACCCAAGAAATTCTCCAAAGACTCGCGATCATAAGCCACACTCATCGCCGCGCCTGACAAAACATACGAAGGTCGCACCAAAACCGGATAACCCACCTCCTCCGCAAAACCATAAATATCGCTCAAATCAGCCATTTCTCGCCACAAAGGTTGATCCACGCCAAGTTTATCCAGCATCGCCGAAAACTTATGACGATCCTCCGCGCGATCAATATCCTTCGGATCCGTCCCCAAAACCGTCACGCCACACTTAGAAAGGCGCTTCGCCAAAGTGTTCGGCACTTGCCCACCCGTCGACACCACCACCCCATCCGGATTCTCAAATTCATAAATATCTAAAACCCTTTCCAAAGAAAGTTCATCAAAATACAACTTATCGCAAGTATCATAATCCGTTGAAACCGTCTCCGGATTATAATTCACCATCACCGTCTCATACCCCTCCTTCTGCAAAGTCGAAACCGCATTCACACAACACCAATCAAACTCCACACTCGAACCAATACAATACGCCCCACCACCCAACACAATCGCCTTCTTATTCTTCGAAGCCACCGTGTCATTTTTCTCGCCGTGATAAGTCAAATAAAGATAATTCGTCTTCGCCGGATACTCTGCCGCCAAAGTATCAATCTGCTTAATCGCCGGTAAAACTCCCATCTTCTTCCGCTCCGCGCGCACCACTAACTCCTCCTTCTTCTGCAAAAACCCAATCTGCTTATCCGAAAACCCCTTCTTCTTCGCCTGAAGCATCAAATCCTTATCCATTTTGCGCCCCGCAATCTCTTTCTCTAAATTCACAATATTCGCCAACTTATCCAAAAACCACTGATCAATCCCCGAAATCTTCGCAATCTTCTCTGTCGTCCAACCTTGCCGCAAAGCCTCCGCAATCACCAAAATCCGCTTCGGAGTTGGATTCTCAATCCCTTCCTTTAGCTTCTCCTCCGCAATCACAATATCCTCATTCGCCACAAACCCATGCATCCCCACTTGCAACATCCTCAAACCCTTTTGCATCACCTCCTCAAAAGAGCGTCCCAAAGCCATAATCTCCCCCACCGACTTCATCTCCGTCGAAATCTTCTTCGAAACCATCTTAAACTTATTCAAATCCCACCGCGGAATCTTTAATGCCAAATAATCCAAAGCCGGCTCAAAACAAGCCGTCGTCGTCCCCGTCACCGCATTCTTTAACTCCGGCAAAGTGTATCCCAAAGCCAACTTCGCCGCCACATGCGCCAAAGGATACCCCGTCGCCTTCGAAGCCAAAGCCGATGAACGCGACAACCGCGCATTCACCTCAATCACCCGATAATCCTCCGAATGCGGATCCAACGCATATTGAATATTACACTCGCCCACAATCCCCAAATGGCGAATCACCTTTATCCCAATCTCCCTCAACTTATGATATTCCCGATTCGTCAAAGTCTGCGACGGCGCAACCACAATCGACTCGCCCGTATGAATCCCCAACGGATCAAAATTCTCCATATTACACACCGTAATACAATTGTCCGCCTTATCGCGCACGACTTCGTACTCTACCTCCTTCCAACCCTTCAAATTCTCCTCCACCAAAACCTGCGGACTAAACGCAAACGCCGTATCCAACATCTCATCAAGCTCCTCTTCACTATAAGCCAAACCACTACCCTTTCCACCCAGCGCAAACGCCGCCCGAATCATCAACGGAAACCCAATCTCCTTCGCCGCCGCTAGCCCTTCCTTTTTAGTGTGACAAGCCAGACTTTTTGGCATCTTCACACCAATCTTCGTTAACTCCTTGTTGAAAAGATCCCGATCCTCCGTCTTTGAAATTGCCTCTACCGGCGTACCCAAAACCGCCACATTGTGCTTCGCCAAAATCCCCTTCTCAAAAAGATCTACCCCGCAATTCAACGCCGTTTGCCCACCAAAAGATAAGAAAATCCCATCCGGCTTCTCTTTTTCAATCACCTTCTCCACAAACTCCGCATTCACCGGCAAAAAATAAACCTTGTCCGCCAAACCCTTCGAAGTCTGAATCGTCGCAATATTCGGATTCACCAACACCGAAAAAATCCCCTCTTCTTTCA
>JACCDN010571966.1_pt1 | contig 11333 bp, 7 predicted proteins | sample 7441691 | NCBI WGS metagenome assembly JACCDN01 (sample SAMN15323439, study PRJNA562643) | freshwater metagenome | isolation source: river surface water | place: USA:Blue River Watershed | collected 2017-08-16
CTACGACGAGAACGGTACCTACAAGTACCCAGAGGGCTTCGACGCAACCACCAACGAGTGGAAGCCAGGCTTCGAAGAGGCTCGTAGCAAGTGGGAGAAGGAATACGCTGAAGCTCACGCCCGTTGGGAAGAGCACAAGAAGCAGGTTGCCGCCGCCAACGAGGCAGCAGCAAAGCTTCCTGAGGCTCCAGAGGCATCAGCAGCAGCTTCTTCAAGCAGCTACTCAAGCGAGTCAGCAGAGACCGGCACCTTGGCTTCTGACGAGTCACTTGCAGCTCTTCGCGACAAGCTAAAGAGCGCTGAGTAATCACAGCTATAAAAAGGAGGTCGGCCATTTGGTCGGCCTCCTTTTTGTTTAGGCTAGACACATGTATCTAGTTGGGTTAACCGGTGGAATCGCGGCCGGCAAGTCTACCGTTGCCGATTACTGGGCCCGTCACGGCGGCGTTGAAATCGATGCGGACCAACTTGCCCGCGAGGCGGTTGCACCTGGTTCAGCTGGTGCGTTAGCGGTGCTTCAAGAGTTTGGTGAATCGGTATTTGATGCTGAGGGAAACTTAGACCGCAAAGCCCTTGGCACGCTGGTTTTCGAGAATGCCGAAGCGCGAGCCAAACTCGAGAACATAATTCACCCAATAGTGCGTTCAATGGCTCAGCAAAAGTTAGCCGAACAATCACCTGACGCGATTGTCATCTACAACGTGCCTCTACTGGTTGAGGCAGCGGTATACCTACCGTTTGATTTAGTGGTGACAGTCGAGGCGCCACTCGAAAAGCAGGTTGATCGACTGGTTAAGTTGCGCGGAATGACTAAAGCTGACGCCGAAGCCCGCATAGCCGCCCAGGCAACCCCAGCCCAGCGCGCTAACGCTGCCGACGTTATTCTCAACTCAAATCAAGACCTTATCCTGCTCCTCAAGGATGCTGAATCGCTTTGGGCTCGAATTCAATGGGAAGCACAAGCTAAGTTTTCTGCTTAGTACTAGAGACATGGAAGCCACCAGATCTTTTGCACCTTTTGAGGTAATCAGCGAGTACACACCTTCTGGTGACCAGCCCACCGCAATCGCTGAACTTGCAGCTCGCATAAACGCTGGCGAAAAAGATGTTGTGCTACTTGGTGCCACGGGTACCGGTAAGTCTGCCACCACAGCCTGGCTTATCGAGGCGGTTCAGCGGCCAACATTGGTCCTTGCGCACAACAAAACTCTTGCGGCTCAGTTGGTGAATGAGTTCAGATCACTGCTGCCGAACAACGCCGTTGAGTACTTCGTAAGTTACTACGACTATTACCAACCTGAGGCATACGTAGCCCAGACCGACACCTTCATTGAAAAGGACTCTTCAATCAATGAAGAGGTGGAGCGCTTGAGATATTCGGCGACCACCAGCCTGCTCAGCCGCCGCGATGTGGTGGTGGTCAGCACTGTTTCTTGCATTTACGGTCTCGGCGCTCCCGAGGAGTACCTAAATTCGCGCGTCTCCCTGCAGGTAGGAATGCAGATTGACCGCGATGACCTCATTCGCCGTTTTGTCGGCATGCAGTACGCACGCAATGACATCGACTTCTCGCGCGGTAACTTCCGTGTCAAAGGCGACACCATTGAAATCATCCCGGTCAACGAAGAAATGGCCATTCGGATTGAGTTCTTCGGCGATGAGATTGAGGCCCTTTATTCACTATTCCCACTAACCGGTGAGATAGCGCGCACTGAATCAGCCGTCTCAATATTCCCGGCGTCACTGTACATGGCCGGCCCAGATCGAATGGGTAAAGCTATTGAGGGCATTGAAGAAGAACTGGTCTGGCGCGTGAAGGAGTTGGAATCGCAGGGAAAACTTCTTGAGGCACAGCGCCTAAAGATGCGCACCACTTTTGATCTAGAAATGATTAACGAACTGGGTTTCTGTTCGGGTATCGAAAATTATTCGAGACACATCGACGGGCGCGAGCCTGGATCGGCACCAAGTTGCCTGCTGGACTATTTCCCAGAGGATTTTTTGACCGTTATTGACGAATCTCACGTAACCGTGCCGCAGATCGGTGCCATGTATGAAGGTGACTCAAGCCGTAAGCGTAATTTGGTTGAGTACGGTTTCCGACTTCCATCGGCCTTGGATAACCGCCCACTGAAATTTAGCGAGTTCCAAGAACGGGTCGGGCAGACCGTTTACCTTTCGGCAACCCCTGGTAAGTACGAGATGAACCTCGGCGCCGGAGTTGTCGAGCAAATTATTCGCCCAACCGGTTTGGTTGACCCAGAGATTGTCATCAAACCTAGCAAGGGCCAGATTGATGACTTGCTCGAAGAAATCAGAGTTCGCGCCAGCCGTGATGAGCGTGTTTTGGTAACCACACTCACCAAGAAAATGGCCGAAGAGCTGACCGACTTTTTGACCGAGGCAGGCGTTCGAGTGAGATACCTTCATTCAGACGTAGACACGCTTCGCCGCGTGGAATTATTGCGCGAGCTGCGCAGCGGTGTATTTGATGTGTTGATTGGAATTAATCTTTTGCGCGAAGGTTTGGATCTGCCAGAGGTTTCGTTGGTGAGCATTCTTGATGCAGACAAAGAGGGCTTCTTGCGCTCAACCACATCGCTTATTCAGACCATTGGCCGTGCTGCTCGAAACATCAATGGTCAAGTTCACATGTATGCCGATAACCTGACCGATTCAATGTCGCGGGCGATTGAGGAAACTAACCGCCGAAGAGCCAAGCAGGTTGCCTACAACAAAGCGCACGGTATTGATCCGCAGCCATTGCGCAAAAAGATTGCAGACATCACCGATCAGATTTTGCGCGAAGAGCAAGACACTGCAGAGCTGCTTGAGCAGGCCGGCAAGAAGAAAACGCGCGATGGAAAATCGGTTATTCCGGTTAAGGCTCGAAAGGGCATTGCATCAATGGCGCAAGAAGAGATTTTGGCGGTCATCGTGGATCTTGATGCCCAAATGAAAGAGGCCGCCGTCGAACTCAAATTTGAGCTGGCTGCAAGGCTTCGCGATGAGATTTCCGAACTCAAACACGAGTTGCGACAAATGGAAAAGGCCGGTCACGTCTAAACGCGGCCGCAGAATGCAAGGTTAAACTTCAAAGATGCCAATTACGCCAATTCACCACGAGAACAAGCTCATCATCAAGGGCGCCCGGGTTCACAACCTCAAGAATGTGAATCTTGAGGTACCTCGTGACTCGATGGTGGTCTTCACCGGGCTGAGTGGATCTGGAAAATCTTCATTGGCATTCGACACAATTTTTGCTGAGGGCCAACGCCGCTATGTGGAGTCTCTTTCGGCTTATGCACGACAGTTTCTCGGGCAGGTAGACCGCCCCGATGTTGATTTCATTGAGGGCCTAAGTCCCGCCGTATCGATTGACCAAAAGTCAACCAACCGAAACCCGCGTTCCACGGTGGGTACGATTACCGAAATTCACGATTACCTGCGATTGCTCTGGGCTCGAGTGGGTGTGCCTTACTGCGCCGAATGTGGCGAGAGGATCGTTAAACAGACACCCCAGCAGATTGTCGATCAAATTCTTGAACTGCCAGAGGGAACTCGTTTTCAGATTCTGGCCCAGGTGGTTGACCAAAAAAAGGGTGAGTTTGTTGACCTGTTCAAAGAACTCAACGCTCAGGGCTATGCCAGAGCGGTGGTCGACGGTGAGGTCATACAGCTTGCCGATGCCAAGCCTCTGAAAAAAACCTTCAAACATGACATCTCAGTGGTAATTGACCGATTGGTTGCCAAGCAGGAGATCATTGGTCGTTTGGCCGATTCTGTTGAGACTGGTCTCAAATTGGCAAATGGCCGAATATTGATTGACCTAGTTGATGAGCCTGCAGGTCCTGCCAAGACTCGGGTATTCAGCGAACGAATGTCTTGCCCCAACGAGCACGCTCTCAGCCTGACCGAGATTGAGCCACGCACCTTTTCGTTTAACGCACCCTTTGGAGCGTGCCCACAGTGCTCCGGCCTTGGCGTGAAGCAGGCCGTCGATGCCGAACTCGTGATTGGCGATACCGATGCCAGCATCAATGGGGGAGTTATCCTCCCTTGGTCAACCCAGGGCAAGGGTCTCTTCCACTACTTTTCCAGAATGCTCGAGGGCCTAGCTGACGACTTAGATTTCTCTCTGGATACCCCGTGGAATCAACTGCCAGATGAGGTTCAACAGGCCGTTCTGCACGGAAACAATTTTGACGTACAGGTTAAATGGAAAAACAAATACGGCCGTGAGCTGCGCTACACGACGGGCTTCGAAGGTGTACTTAGCTACATTGAACGCAAGTACCTCGAGTCAGAGAATGATTACGCGCGTGCCAAGTGGTCTGGCTTTCTAAGAGAAATTCCTTGTCCGGCCTGTAGCGGCCAAAGGTTGAAGCCAGAGGTACTGGCAGTCAAGGTTGCCGACCTAAGCATTGCTCAGGTAGCTGCCATGAGTCTGGGCGATGCCGTGAAGTTTTTCGAGAACCTAGTTCTAGCTGAACGCGATGTAAAGATCGCGGCTCAGGTTCTTCGCGAGATTCGTGCGCGACTGGACTTTCTCATCGCTGTGGGGCTTGACTATCTTTCGCTTGAGCGCGCAGCTGGAAGCCTTTCCGGAGGGGAAGCCCAGCGCATTCGCTTGGCCACCCAGATTGGCTCAGGACTAACCGGCGTGCTTTATGTTCTCGATGAGCCATCAATCGGTCTGCACCAGCGTGACAACCGCCGCCTAATTGACACCTTGATTAAGTTGCGCGATTTAGGAAACACACTGATCGTGGTTGAGCATGATGAAGACACCATCAAGGCATCAGACTGGGTTGTCGACATTGGCCCTGGAGCTGGTGTCAACGGTGGTGAGGTGGTTCACAGCGGGCCATACGCTGACCTACTTAAGAACGACAAATCACTGACCGGCGCATTTCTTTCTGGCCTCGAGGCGATTTCAACCCCTAAGTCCCGCCGCAAAATCGACCCAAAACGCAAGCTCAAGGTAGTTGGAGCGCGTGAAAATAACCTTCAAAACGTAGACGTTGAGTTTCCACTAGGTGTTTTGACCGCGGTCACTGGAGTTAGCGGCTCGGGAAAGTCTTCACTGGTGAACGATGTGCTGTACGAGGTGCTGGCTAACAGCCTCAACGGCGCAAAGGGTGTGGCTGGTCGCCATACCCGAGTCGAGGGAATCGACTTGCTAGATAAGGTCGTGCATGTTGACCAGAATCCAATTGGTCGCACACCGCGGTCTAACCCGGCAACCTACACCGGCGTTTTTGACCACATTCGTAAGTTATTTGCCGAAACTCAAGAGGCAAAGGCTCGCGGATACCAGCAGGGGCGCTTCTCGTTCAACGTAAAGGGTGGGCGCTGCGAGGCCTGCTCTGGTGATGGCACCCTAAAAATCGAGATGAATTTCTTGCCAGATGTATACGTGGCCTGTGAGGTTTGCCATGGTGCTCGCTATAACCGTGAGACTCTGCAGGTGCTTTATAAGGGCAAGAACATTGCCGAAGTTCTCGAAATGCCAATTGCTGAAGCAGCCGAGTTCTTTGCTGCAATCACTTCAATTTCCCGCTACCTAGACACACTTGTTGAGGTTGGCCTAGGTTACGTGCGTCTTGGTCAGAGTGCCACGACATTGTCGGGTGGCGAAGCACAGCGAGTAAAACTTGCTACCGAACTACAGCGCCGCTCTAACGGCCGAAGCATTTATGTGCTGGACGAACCGACCACTGGATTGCACTTCGAGGACGTGCGCAAGTTGCTGTTGGTTTTGAACGGGCTTGTCGACAAAGGCAACACAGTTCTCGTGATTGAGCACAACCTTGATGTGATTAAGTGTGCCGACTGGATTATCGACATGGGTCCAGAGGGTGGTTCTCGCGGTGGTCAAGTAGTTGCGATTGGCACACCAGAAACTGTGGCCAAGAACGCTGATTCATTCACCGGTGGTTTCTTGAAAGAAATGCTTAGTTAATGGCTGAAGCCCTCTCGTTTAGGCCTAAGACCGGCGAGATTCCTACTGACCCGGGAGTTTATCGCTGGCTGGATGCTAGCGGGCGTGTGCTCTATGTTGGCAAAGCCAAAAATCTACGGGCGCGACTAAGTAGCTATTTTGGACCACTAGAGAGCCTGCATGAACGCACCAGAAGAATGGTCACCTCGGCAGCTGATGTGCAGTGGACCATCGTCAAGACTGAATACGAGGCGCTTCAACTTGAATTCACCTGGATCAAGGAGTACGACCCTCCTTTCAATGTTCGTTTCAAGGACGACAAAAGCTACCCGTATCTAGCGGTATCAATCTCGGACGAAGTACCCCGCGCATTCATCACGCGCAATCGTGAGGTTAAGGGCGTTAAGTATTTTGGCCCTTACACCCAAGCCTGGGCCGTGCGAGAAACCTTGGACACCCTGCTCAAGGTCTACCCAGTGCGTTCCTGCTCTAAGGGGGTTTATCAGCGCGCTAAGGCTGCCAACCGCGCCTGCCTGCTTGGTGATATAGGCAAGTGTGCGGCTCCTTGTGTGGATCGCGTAACCAGGGCAGAGCACAAAGCTATTGCTAAAGAATTCATCGACTTCATGGCCGGGGGCGACACCGCCCACGTTGAAACCCTCAGAGCAAAAATGTATGAGGCTAGCGAAAATCAGCAGTATGAGTTAGCTGGGCGGCTTCGAGACAACGTTGAGGCTCTCGAGCGGGTGCTTGAGAAGAGCACTGTCGTATTCAGTGACCACACCGATGCCGACTTGTTTGGAATTGCAGATGATGAGCTGGCCGCAGCTGTCTCGCAATTCATCGTTCGCGGTGGTCGAATTCGTGGTGTTCGGGGCTGGGTAGTTGACAAAGAACTTGAACGGAGCCTTCCTGAGATAGTCGAATACGTGCTGCAGAACGTTTATGGCTCGAGCCAAGCGGCAGATATTCCGAAAGAGATTTTGGTACCGGCACTCCCAGATGATGCCAAGGAGATCAATCGTTGGCTCAGTGCCTTGCGGGGAACCAAGGTGGATGTCAGAGTTGCTCAGCGCGGTGACAAGGCAGCTTTGGCTGAAACTGCTCTAACCAACGCAAAGCACTCACTCATGCTCTATAAGACCCGCAGGAGTGCTGACTTCACCGCTCGTGCCGACGCTCTTGCTGGTATTCAGAGCGCCCTGCAGCTCGATAACGCACCGCTAAGAATCGAGTGCTTTGATGTTTCACACCTCGGTGGAACCGGCGTAGTGGCATCCATGGTGGTCTTTGAAGATGGCCTTCCCAAGAAAGATCACTACCGCAGGTTCTCGATTGAAAACACCTCCGATGACACTGATTCGATCTATCAGGTCCTTACTCGAAGACTGAAGTACCTAAAAGAGCCGGGGATCGATGCCTCGGCCGACAGCACTGAGGCCAGCAGCAGTAAGTTCAGCTACTTTCCCTCGCTACTAATAGTTGACGGTGGCTTACCTCAGGTAAATGCCGCTCAACGGGCCGTAACTGAGTCTGGGGTTACCGGGCTAACGGTAGTTGGTTTGGCCAAGCGCCTCGAAGAAATTTGGCGCCCCGGCGAGGATTACCCGGTGATTATGCCGAGAGCCACCGATGAGCTCTTTCTTCTACAACGAATTCGCGATGAGGCACACCGCTTTGCCATCACCTACCAGCGCCAGAAGCGCAAGAGCAGTATTGCATCGGAGCTATCAGAGATTCCAGGGCTGGGCGAGAAGCGAGTGTCAGCGCTTCTCAAACATTTTGGCTCGGCAAAGCGTCTGCGAATTGCCAACGCGGACGAAATTTCATCGGTGGCCGGAATCGGCCCAACTCTGGCTCTGGAGATTGTTAATCGGTTAGAAATCTAAAAAACCGCTTCGGCGTGTCGCACTTCGGTAGACTGTGAAGCACTCAGCTTATTCACGTCAAAGTCAACCGAGGGGAGGGTGTTTTGAACGCAGATAAGAAGCATGAACTTTTGATTGTTACCGGCATGTCTGGGGCTGGTCGATCAACCGTGGGTAACGCGCTCGAGGATCTTGGCTGGTACGTAGTCGATAACCTTCCGCCACAGATGCTGGACCCGATCGCCGATCTTTTCACCCTAACCAAGACGCCGTTACCAAGACTTGCGGTAGTGATTGACGTTCGTGGTGGCCAGTTTTTCTCAGAGCTGCAAACGCACCTGGCATCGCTTCGCAGTCGCAGCCTCAATCTTCGGTTGCTTTTTTTGGAGGCAACCGATGCAGCCTTGGTGAAGCGGTTTGAATCGGTGCGCCGCCCACACCCACTCCAGGGTAGTGGCACCATTCTCGACGGAATTGCCGAAGAGCGAAACCGCTTGCTGAGCCTTCGCGAGTCGGCAGATGTGGTTATCGATACCAGCGAACTCAACATTCACCAGCTTTCAAATAAAATCGCAGATGGTTTCACCTTGGAACAAACCTCCAAGTTGCAAATCAACGTCATGTCGTTTGGTTTTAAATACGGCTTGCCGTCAGATGCCGACTTGGTTGCCGATGCACGTTTTCTGCCAAACCCGTTCTGGCAAGAAACGCTCAGGCCGTTTACCGGCGAAGACCAGGCGGTTTCAGATTTTGTATTGAGCCAAGATGGTGCCCAAGAGTTTGTTGAGCACTACGTGGCAGCACTCCAGCCGGTCCTGCGTGGTTATCTCAACGAGAACAAGAGATATGCCACAATCGCGATCGGCTGCACAGGCGGGAAACACCGATCTGTGGCAATCTCCAAACGAATTGCTGCGGAACTGCAAAAGATTCAAGATGTATCAGTAACGGTCAAACACCGAGATTTAGGCAAGGAATAAACATGGCTCTAACCGCAGACCTCAAAGATGAGCTCGCGCGCCTCGAGGTTAACAAGAATGCTGTGCGAGTCGCTGAGTTGTCGACGATCCTAAGATTCTCAGGAGGTCTCCACTTGATTTCTGGACGCGTTGCAGTCGAGGTTGAGCTGGACACTGCCCAGATTGCCAGACGAGTTAGAAAAGACTTGACCGACCTGTTCGGAATTGACAGTGAGATGGCTGTAATCTCACCTTCCGGAATTCGCCGCAGCAGCAGATACCAGATTCGTGTTCTTCAGCAGGGCGATGTCCTAGCTCGCCAAACCGGTTTGCTAGACCAACGTGGGCGCCCGGTTCGCGGTTTGCCAGCCAACCTAGTATCAGGATCAATTCAAGAGGCTCAAGCGGTTTGGCGCGGTGCTTTTCTTGCCCATGGTTCACTAACCGACCCTGGGCGGTCAGCGGCGCTAGAGATCACGGCACCGGGCAACGAAGCCGCCATGGCGCTTGTTGGTGTAGCTCGACGACTAGGAGTAACAGCCAAGGCACGCGAAGTTCGCGGTGTTTACCGGGTCACTGTGCGCGAGGGCGAGGCAATCGCCACTATGCTCACCCAAATGGGGGCGCATACACAGGTCTTGCGCTGGGAAGAAATGCGTTTGCGTCGTGAAGTGCGCGCGACAGCCAACCGCTTAGCAAACTTTGACGACGCCAACCTAAGGCGTTCGGCACAGGCCGCTGTTGCGGCGGGGGCGCGAGTTGAGCGGGCACTCGAGATCTTGGGCGAGGACATTCCCGAACACCTTAGGTATGCTGGTGAGTTGCGCCTAAAGCACAAGCAGGCAAGCCTCGATGAGCTTGGCCATCTGGCTGACCCAGCCATGACCAAAGATGCTATTGCCGGTCGCATCCGCCGCCTGCTTGCCATGGCCGACAAGCGAGCAGAAGACCTTGGCATTCCAGCCACAGATGCCTTTCTGCCAGACGATTTAGACGAATAAACCACCACAAATTGCCAATGATCTCGGAATAACCCCGAAGTAATTTTGGCTAGGATTTTTACCAACCCAACTAGGAGAATCAAATGACCAAGTATGTATTGCCGGAACTTACCTACGACTACGCCGCTCTTGAGCCAAGCATCTCGGCACGCATAATGGAACTGCACCACTCAAAGCACCACGCAGCTTATGTTGCCGGCGCCAATGCAACCCTTGATCTTCTAGAAGAGGCCCGCGCCAAGAACGACTTCACTTGGGTAAACAAACTTCAAAAAGACCTAGCGTTCCACCTTGGTGGCCACATTAACCACTCAATCTTCTGGAAGAACCTAACTGCAGCAAACACTGACCGCCCAGAGGGCGAGTTGGCTGCTGCTATCGATGAGTTCTTTGGCTCGTTCGAGGCATTTCAGGCGCACTTTAACGCTTCAGCAATGGGCATCCAGGGCTCTGGTTGGTCTTTCTTGGCCTGGGATCTAGTCGGCCAGCGCCTAATCATTGAGCAGCTATACGACCAGCAGGGCAACGTGGTTCCGACCACCGTTCCACTATTGATGCTGGACATGTGGGAGCACGCTTTCTACCTTGACTACCAGAACGTCAAGGGTGACTATGTAAAGGCTTTCTGGAACATCATCAACTGGGCCGACATTCAGGCACGTTTCGAAGCAGCACGCACCAAAACAAGCGGTCTACTGCTATTCTGATAGAAGTTTTTCCACCCAATGACGCGTGGCAACTAGCTCCCAAAAAATCAATCAAAACACGCGTCAATTCTTGGCGCCTAAACTCCTTGGAGAACTTTCGTGGCTATTCGTGTTGGAATTAACGGCTTCGGTCGTATTGGACGTAACTACCTTCGTGCAGCTTTGGCAAAGGGCACCGAGCTTGAGATCGTTGCTGTAAACGACCTAAGCGACCCTAAGTCACTTGCTCACCTGTTGAAGTACGACTCAGTAACCGGTCGTTTGCCTCAGGATGTCTCAGTTGACGGCCAGAACATCATTGTTGGTGGACAGGTCATCAAGGTTCTTGCAGAGCGCAACCCAGCTGACCTTGGTTGGGGCGACCTAGGCGTTGACATCGTTATCGAGTCAACCGGCCGCTTCACCGATGCAGAGGCTGCAAAGGCTCACATTGCTGCTGGCGCCAAGAAGGTTCTTATCTCAGCACCGGCAACCGGTGAAGACGCAACCTTCGTTCTAGGTGTAAACGACCACCTATACGACCCAGAGAACCACCACATCATCTCAAACGCTTCTTGCACCACCAACTGCTTGGCTCCATTTGCCAAGGTCTTCAACGACAACTTTGGTATCGAGAACGGTCTGATGACCACTGTTCACGCTTACACTGCTGACCAGAACCTGCAGGATGGCCCTCACGGCGACCTTCGTCGCGCCCGTGCAGCAGCTATCAACATCGTTCCTTCATCAACCGGTGCAGCAAAGGCGATTGGCCTAGTTCTTCCTGAACTAAAGGGCAAGCTAGACGGTTACGCACTTCGCGTTCCAGTGCCAACCGGTTCGATCACCGACCTAACCTTGGTCTCAAAGACCGA
>JACCDN010273316.1_pt1 | contig 11331 bp, 8 predicted proteins | sample 7441691 | NCBI WGS metagenome assembly JACCDN01 (sample SAMN15323439, study PRJNA562643) | freshwater metagenome | isolation source: river surface water | place: USA:Blue River Watershed | collected 2017-08-16
GGAGCGCTGGCTGGCGTTGTGGGCACGCTGCTTCATTGCCTGACGGGCACGTTTGCGGGCTTGGGCGCTATTGGCCATGGAACATCCTTCTTGGGGAAATTGGGTAAATGCGAAAACACGCGACTATACCGGAAACCGCAAACAAGTGCAACCATCGTACAATTCGGCCATGAGTCTTCTTCGTTCTGTGGCCACGGTCAGTGGTTTTACCTTTTTTTCTCGCATTCTCGGCTTTGTCCGGGATTTCGTTATTGCCCGCAGTTTCGGCGCTGATGCTGCGACCGATGCTTTCTTTGTCGCGTTCAAGCTACCCAACCTGCTCCGCCGGATGTTTGCCGAAGGCGCTTTCTCTCAGGCTTTTGTACCGCTGCTGGGTGAGTATCACAAACAACGGGGTGCTGAGCAAACCCGTCGCCTGATCGACCGAACCGGCAGCGTTCTGGGCGCGACCGTACTGCTCGTTGCGCTATTAGGCATCTGGTGGGCGCCCGCCATTGTCACCGTCTCTGCCCCGGGCTTTCTGGAAGATAGCAACAAGTTTGATCTGGCCGTCACCCTGACCCGTATCACTTTTTTGTACATTTTCTTTATGTCGATGGTGGCCTTCGCGGCCGGCATTCTGAACACCTGGAGCAAATTCTCCATACCGGCCTTCACGCCGGCCTTATTGAATGTCAGCCTGATTCTCATGGCGGCCTTTACGCAAGGATGGTTTGACCCCCCTGTTAAAGCGCTGGCCTGGGGGGTCATTATTGGTGGCATGCTCCAACTTGGCCTGCAATTTTATGCACTTCATAAAATCGATTGTCTCCCCCGCTTCAGCCTGAATCTGAAAACCTGCTGGCAAGACCCCGGCGTCAAACGTATCGGTCTACTAATGGTGCCTGCCCTGCTCGGCGTATCGGTCAGCCAGATCAGCCTGCTGCTAAATACCGTGTTTGCCTCCTTCCTGGAAAGCGGCAGCATTTCCTGGCTGTACTACGCAGATCGCCTTATGGAGTTTCCGGCCGGGATGCTCGGCGTGGCTATTGGCACGGTGATCCTACCCAGCCTGACACGTCATCATCATGGCGGCGACAAAATGGCTTACTCCAGCCTACTGGACTGGGGCCTACGCCTTTGCTTCCTGCTCACGCTCCCCGCTGCCCTTGGTCTGGCAATTCTGGCAGTACCGCTAATCTCCACCCTTTTCATGCATGGGGCTTTTACGGCCCGTGACGTGGGCGAAACCAGCCATGCGCTCATTGCTTACAGCATCGGGCTCAGCGGCTTAATTTTAGTAAAAGTATTAGCCCCGGGCTTTTATGCCCGCCAAAACCTGAAAACACCGGTCAAAATTGCCATAACTGCACTGGTTGCCACGCAGCTCATGAACCTGGTCTTTATCGGGCCACTCAAGCAGGCTGGTCTAGCGCTCTCGATTGGCCTGGCGGCCTGTTTGAATGCGGGGCTGCTTTACCAGGGCCTACGCAAAGCAGCAATCTACGAACCCCTACCTGGCTGGCCCATGTTTCTGGCCAAACTGGGGGTAGCGCTGCTCGTTATGTCTGCCGTACTGATTGCCGGTTACCAGAACGATGCTTTCTGGTTGCAATCCCCTCTCGCAGACCGCGTGTTCTGGCTTGGCGGCCTGATCGGCGCGGCTGGCCTGGCCTACGGTGGCACACTCCTTTTACTGGGTTTTCGCCCGAGGGACTTCCGTAAAAGCTGAACCCGGCGCAAAATTATCTGAATGATCAAACCCAGGAGACAGATATGAAACTGAGCAGCCAGAGCATTGCGGCGAATCAACCGATCGACGGTAAATTTGCTTTTTGTATTCCCAACGCACAAACGCATGTCTGCCTGGGCAGCAATCTCAGCCCGGAATTAAGCTGGTCCGAGATTCCTGCTGGCACGAAATCCCTAGCAGTCATCTGCGTTGATCCCGATGTACCGTCAGTCGGTGACGACGTGAATATCGAAGGTAAGGTGGTTGATGCGGCTTTGCCGCGCGTCGATTTTTACCATTGGGTCCTCGTCGACCTGCCCGCCGATACACAGCAACTGAATGCTGGCCAGTTTTCCTCTGAAGTTACACCTTGCGGAAAAGCCGGCCCCGGCGCACCGCTGGGCGGACGCCATGGGATCAACGATTACACGGCCTGGTTTGCGGGCGACGCTGATATGAGAGGCGATTACTATGGTTATGACGGCCCCTGTCCACCCTGGAACGACATGCGTCTGCATCACTATGTGTTTACCGTGTACGCACTGGATGTGACGAAGCTCGCTCTCGAAGGTAAGTTCACCGGCGCGCAGGCCTTGGCCGCCATGCAAGGCCACATCCTTGGCCAGGCATCGCTCACCGGTTCTTACACACTCAATCCGGCCCTAGCCTGATTAGCGTTAACCACGGTATGGGGCTTGCCAAAACACTCCGGGCCAACAGCAAAACAGCGCGGATCGATAAGGAATACGCCAGGACAACACCTGGCGATATCACTGAAAAAGCCGCCGTCAAGGCAACATTGGCCATAGCAAAAAAGATCCGCGCGCTTCAATACCGTCTTTACGCTGAAAACCGTCAAGGTTTGCTGATCGTTTTGCAAGGGCTAGATGCCGCCGGCAAGGACGGCACGATTCGACACGTCCTGGGGATGATGAACCCCCAAGGTTGTACGGTTACAGGGTTTAAGCAACCGACCCCTCTTGAAGTCCGCCACGATTTCCTCTGGCGCATTCATCCGCATGTCCCGGCGCAGGGCGAAGTCGCCATTTTTAATCGCTCACACTATGAAGATGTGCTGGTGGCCCGCGTCCACCCGCACTGCCCGAAGCAGCAGCTGGAACTACGCTATGAGCAGATTAATCAGTTCGAATTTCTGCTGGCCTCGCAAAACAACACACGGATTATTAAATTCTTCCTGCACATCAGCCGCGAAGAACAACTGGTGCGCTTTGCCGCCCGCCTAGATGACCCGGCCAAGCACTGGAAAATCAGCACTGCCGATTACACAGAGCGGCAATACTGGGATACCTACCAAGAAGCTTACGCGCAGGTCCTGAAACAGACATCCACCCAGCACGCCCCTTGGTATGTGATTCCTGCAGACCACAAGTGGTATCGGAATTACGCGGTTGCCAGCATCGTGCTCGAAACGCTGGAGGCTATGGCACCGCAGCTCCCCCAACCAACGGTTGACCTCCATCAGATCCGTGAAGAATTTCATAGCGCCGTCTTGCATGAATCCCAGCCAGGTCGCGTTAAATCACTGTAACAACCCGCCGTCCTCGCTGAAGTACAATAGAAGCTTATAAACTCCCGGGATACGACATGGACGTTGCCATTCTGGTGGCACTGATTGCGATCAATGCACTATTTGCCATGGCAGAAGTGGCACTACTAACGGCAAAGCGCAGCAAGTTGCAGAAAATGGTGGAGTCCGGAGACCGGCAGGCGGCTGCAGCTCTGGAGCTGGGGGAAGACCCCAATCGATTCCTATCAACCGTCCAAGTGGGCATTACTACCATCGGTATTCTGAACGGGGTGGTTGCTGAATCGGCACTATCAGCCCCCGTCGCTGTCTGGCTTGAAGACGCAGGCATCAGCAATGCCACATCGGGTTGGCTGGCCTCGACCCTGATCGTCGTCATCATCACCTATGCAAGTATAGTGCTGGGTGAACTGGTGCCTAAACGCATTGGCCAGTCTAACCCGGAACCCATCGCCCGCCTGGTGGCACGCCCCATGCTGACGCTGGCTCGCATTGCCCGCCCCTTGGTGCGCCTATTATCAGGCTCTACACAATTACTGCTGCGACTTCTGGGAATCCGTAACAGCGTTAACCAGCTCGTGACGGAAGAAGAAATTCACGCACTCCTCGAAGAGGGTTCGGATGCCGGCATCATCGAACACAGCGAACACCAGATGGTACGTAACGTATTCCGCCTGGATGATCGCCAAATCACGTCTCTGATGGTCCCGAAAAGCGACATCATCTACCTGGACCTGGATATTCCGCTGAACGAAAATCTGCAACGCATCCAAGAATCCGAACACTCGCGTTTTCCGGTGTGTAAATCAGGTTTTGATGAAGTTCTGGGCATCATTAACGCCAAGGTGCTGCTGGCCCAGACGCTGCGCGGCGAAATCCCCGACTTCCGCACCGAGCTGCAACCCGCCGTCTTTGTGCCAGAATCACTAACCGGCATGGAACTGCTGGAGCATTTCAAGTCTTCTGGTGTGCAGATGGCCTTCGTCATCGACGAATATGGCGAAATTCAGGGCATCATCACCCTGCAGGATCTCATCGAAGCCATTGCCGGCGAATTCAAACCCGATGACCATGAAGACGCCTGGGCTATTCCCCGACTGGATGGCTCATGGCTGCTGGATGGCATCATTCCGGTCCCTGAGCTCAAAGACTGTCTCAAGCTCAAGCTTTTACCGGAAGAAGACAAGGGCCGCTACAACACCCTTTCCGGCATGCTGATGCTGTTGATGGGCCGGATCCCGAGTGCGGGAGAAATCGTGGATTGGGACTGCTGGCGCTTTGAAGTGGTGGATATGGACGGCAAACGTATCGACAAAGTGATCGCCTCTCGCAACGAATTGGCCCTTCAGAACGATCCACCCGTCTGATCAGGCATGAAGATTGCTTGATGCTTGGGGTGTTTAATGTGCGCTTAAGGTGCAGGCCTTAAGCTATCGACATGCCTAATAAATTGCTGGCCATCTGTCGATGGTTGAATGATCGGACCGTCGCAAAGACCCGCCATAGCTTTATGGCAGGGTCGGTTCTGTTCTGCTTCATCCAGCCTACCTTTGCTGGCCCGGCATTGAGCTTGGATCAGCTGATTGGCATCGGCCTCAATGAAAACGCCTATGTTTTGGCCTCGCGCGAGCAAGTTGCCGCTGCCAAAGGTGATGCCACCATTGCCCGCGCCTACCCGAACCCGGATATCGGGGGGCAATTAGGACGCAGTAAAGAACGTAATTCACTGACACCAATTTCGGGCCAGGTTTACAACATCACGATGGCTCAGCCCATCGAGATACCGATGGTACGTAGCGCCCGAATTGATGCTGCCGATGAAATCGTTAAAGCAACCGATGCCAACCGGCAGAGTTTTGAAGATGACACGGTCGCGCGGATCAAGCTTGCCTACTATGAACTCCTCCGACGGATCGCCGAAGCGTCGGCCACGGAAGAAGATCTGACACTCACCCAGCAGATTCGTGACCGCATCGCCTTACGTCATCAGGTTGGCGAATCGCCCAAGTTTGATCTAATCCGTGCTGAGACAGAAATGCTCAATGCACGCAAGAATATGGATGCCGCTCGACTGAGGGTTGAGCAATCCCGTGCAAATTTACGTCTGGCGGTTGGCCACCCCCTGCCGGAAGGGTGGCGTATTCAGGGAAGCCTGCCCACATCCATCAAGCTTCCACCTAAAGACATGCTGAAAGCGGAGTTGCTGGCGCGCAATCCGATTCTGATGAAAACAGAGGCCGAACAAAAAGCTGCCGAGCATCGGTTGAGTATGGAGAAATCCATGCGCTTACCGAAAATCGCACTTATTGCGGAGCGTGAAGTGGACCCGACGCAACAATATGCTCGCGGCGGCCTGGTCATGACAATTCCGCTCTGGGACTGGCGCAGTGGTCAGATTTCTAAAGCCAAAGCCGAGGCGTCCAGCTCACGACACCAACTTAATGCACAACGATTGAGTTTCGCAGAATCGCTGGAAGCAACCTACCAGCTCTATCAGATTGCCAGTAACCAGGTACGTGTTCTCGAAACAGAACTCCTATCTCAAGCGGCTGCAGCGCAACGCATTGCCGAATCGGCTTACCGTTATGGCGAACGCGGCATTCTCGAATGGCTCGATGCCCAGCGCACCTACCGGGCCGCTCGTAATGAACTGATCGCCGCCCGCTTTGATCTTGCGACCGTATCGGTAGAGATTGATCGTCTACGCTCAATATCGCATGTGCCGCCCGAACAATCCGCACAAACCCCTCACAAGGGAACATCGACCCTCCCTGATTTCTGAGTGGCAGATATCGCATGACACCTACTCCTACGCCAGAAAAATGGCAGCAGTTTTTTCTGCAACTCAGACATCGTATCCTGGGCGCGGTCGAGCGCTTTCTTGTTTTTTCTGAGCCACTCATCCGGCGCATTAAACGCACCTACCGTCAGGAAAAAACACATCTGGCAAGAGTTTTTGCGCCGCAGAAAACCAAATGGCTTGACCCCCTCTGGAATAATCTAAAGCCTCTGGTACTGCCGCTGGCAACTGCCGTATGGGTTCGAACACGGGATTGGCTATGGCACCCTTTGCTCAACCTACTGGAACGCTTGGCACCGCAACAGGTTGCGCATTGGCGCGCTTTGCCTACTTCACGTCGACATCACATTCTGTTCTGGTGCGTGGCTGGCATCATTGCTGTGACGGTTTTAATGCCGGATCGGCACCAAACACAGGATGACGCCGGTGTACACGACCCAGATATTATTGATCTGAGTGCCGACCTTACCGATCCGGATAGCCCGACCTGGGTGGTAGATATTAAACCCGTAGAAGTTATGCCCTTCTCCGAAACGCTGCGTGTCAGTGGCAAGGTTGAATTTGATGAGCAACGTGTTGCTCGGATTGGTGCCACAGTTACTGGCCGCGTCACGGAAATTCTGGCGATGCCTGGGCAAGAAATCGATCGTGGGACGGTTCTGGCGCGAATTAACTCGACCGAGCTCGGCCAAACCCAGCTGGCATATTTAAAGGCACGCGCCGCCAACGAGCTGGCAGCACGCGCTTATGACCGGGCGAAAATTCTTTACAAGGAAGATGTGATCGCCAAGGCGGATCTGCAGCGTCGTCAAAGTGAAGCGGAAACCACGGCGGCAGAACGCCGCGCCATGGCGGATCAGCTGCGCGTCCTGGGAATGATGCAGGATCAAGTCGAATCATTGGGCAAAACTGGCAACGTGAACTCCATTGCGCCGGTGACCTCCAGTCTGGAAGGCACCCTTGTCGAGCGAAAAATCGTTCTAGGACAGGTGGTACAACCGGCCGATGCGCTGTTCACCGTCGCCGACCTGTCGGAAGTCTGGGTGACGGCGCAAGTTCCCGAACAGGAAGCCTCTTTGCTAGCTATTGACCAACCGATGCGCATTGAAATTCCGGCCCTGGCCCACGAAAAATTCGAAGGCAAACTCGTCTATGTCGGCGAACTGGTGAGTAATGAAACACGCACCATCCCAGCTCGGACCGTACTGCAAAACACCAACCGCATGATCAAGCCCGGCATGCTGGCCACCCTGCTGATCTCGGGCAAACCCACGGATCGCCCCGTGGTTCCGGCAACGGCCGTTGTCCGAGAAGACGGTTACGACCATGTCTTCATTTCGCTGGGGGACAACCACTACAAGCTGACCGTGGTGAAACTCGGACCGGAAACCAATGGGGTGCGCCCCGTACTTTCCGGTCTGGAACCGGGGACGCTCATCGTCACACAACAGGCTTACCATCTGAACACCGAACGCAAAAAACGCCTCTCGGGCGGCTAAGACGATCCGTCACCGAATCTTATGATCCAGCCTATTGTCCGTGCCGCACTGGCCCAGCGCATTGTCATTGTGGTGCTGGCTATTGCTCTGTTCTTTACAGGCCTGTTTGCCATTAACCGCCTGTCGGTCGACGCCTTCCCAGATGTCACCAACGTTCAGGTGCAAATTGCTGCCGAAGTTCCGGGGAAATCCCCGGAAGAAGTCGAACGATTTGTCACCGTCCCGATTGAAATCGCCATGACCGGCCTACCCGGTCTGACGGATATGCGATCACTCAATCGCAATGGCATTGCCATCATTACGCTGGTATTTACGGACAACACCGACATTTATTTTGCCCGGCAAATGGTACTGGAACGGCTAATCGAGGTCATGGGCCGTATGCCAGCGGGTGTTACGCCCGTGCTGGGGCCGGTATCGACAGGGCTCGGTGAAGTCTATCAGTACACCATCGAACATCCGGCGGATGGTAAACGTGCCCTCTCAATCGAGGAGCTCACCGAGCGCCGCATCGTGCAGGACTGGATTGTCCGCCCGATGCTGCGCAGCGTACCCGGCGTGGCTGAAATTAATACCATGGGCGGCTACGCCCGCGAATATCAGGTCTCGGCAAACCCGGAACGTCTGCACCATTACAACCTCACAGTCCAGGATGTCTACAGTGCTCTGGCCCGCAATAATGCCAACACCGGTGGTGGTCAGATGCCGGTCTATGAAGAACGCTATCTGATTCGTGGTGTCGGCCTAATCCGAGACCTCGACGATATCGGCAATATCGTTCTCAAAGAAGTGAACGGCACCCCTGTTTTCGTGCGCAATGTGGCTTCCGTCCGTATGGGAACGGAAATACGCCAAGGGGCCGTGGTCAAAGATGGCGTCACCGAGTCTGTAGCCGGCATTATCCAGATGCAACGCGGTGAAAACGCACGACGCGTGGTGGGGGCCATCAAGGCCAAAGTCAGTGATATCAACAAGCGCCATCTGCTGCCCGAAGGGCTGCAAATTGTGCCGTTTTATGATCGTACCGATCTGGTCGATGCAGCACTTTCTAACGTCGCCAAAGTGCTGCTTGAAGGTGTGCTGCTGGTCATCATTGTTCTCTACGTGTATCTCGGGGATGCACGCTCTTCCATTATTGTCACGGCAACACTGCTCCTGACGCCCCTACTGACTTTTATGGTCATGAACCATTATGGCTTGTCGGCCAATCTGATGTCACTCGGTGGCCTAGCCATTGCGATTGGCATCATGGTCGACGGCTCCGTGGTCGTCGTCGAAAACACGTTTGCCCGCCTGGGGCAGCGGGCCGACGAAGGTGTTTCACGGCTCCGCATCGTTCTTGATGCCGCCACCGAAGTAGGTAAACCCGTGCTGTTTGGTGTCGGCATCATCATCCTGGTATTCATGCCACTCCTCTCCCTGGAAGGCATGGAGGGCAAGATGTTTGCCCCCCTAGCCATCACTATTGCCATTGCACTGGCACTCTCGCTGATTCTGTCATTCACGCTTTCGCCCGTCTTGTGCTCATATATTCTCAAGGGGGGGGCTGACCATGACACGCCGTTTGTGGCAAAGATTAAAGCACCCTATCTGCAAGCACTCCGCTGGGCGATCGCCAACCCGCAGCGCGTGATCTTCTATGCGGGCATCACGCTTATCGTTAGCTTTCTCGTTTTCCCGTTCCTCGGGAAATCGTTTATTCCGATCATGAAGGAAGGTGCAATCACCCCCGTCATTGTGCGGCAGGCGAACATCTCGCTTGAAGAGTCGGTCAAAATGGAATTCGAGGCGCTGAAACGCATTGCGGCCATCCCCGGCGTTAAATCAGCCGTATCACGCCTTGGTCGCGGTGAATCGCCGGCTGACCCGGGCCAACCGAATGAATCTGACCCGATTGTCTCTCTCAAACCCACCGGCCAGAGAAAGCTATCGCAAACCGAAATCGAAGACAAGGTCCGCGATGCGCTGAAAGCACTTCCCGGTGTGGAAACCGCCATCTCCCAACCGATTGCTGCCCGCGTGGACGAAATGGTTTCCGGCGTCCGCTCGCAAGTCGCCGTCAAGATTTTCGGCGATGATATTCAGGAGTTGCGCAAGCTGGGTAGTCAGATCGGACGTGTTCTGGCGAGCATGGGTGGCGCAACCGATCTGCGCATCGAACAGGTCACTGGACAGAACTATCTGACATTGAGTATTGACCGTGATGCTATTGCCCGCTACGGACTGAATGTGGAAGACGTGAATAACGTCATTGAAATCGCCAACGGTGGTCGCGAGGCGACCCAGATCTATGAAGGCGAGCGTCGCTTTCCGCTGGTCTTGCGTTACCCCAAGGTCTACCGGGAAACCCCCGAGGCCTTTGAGAACATCATCCTCAAAGCGCCCGGTGGTGCCCTGATTCCGCTCAAGGATATCGCCAAAGTCGAACTGGTCGATGGCCCTTCCCAGATTTCGCGTGAAGCCGGTAAACGGCGTCTCGTGGTCGGCGTCAATGTGCAGGATCGCGACCTGGGTGGCTTTGTCAGCGAGGCCCAGAAACGCATCGAACAGCAAGTCACCATACCGCAGGGCTACTCGCTCGACTGGGGTGGCCAATTCGAGAACATGCAACGGGCCATGGCACGCTTGATGATCATTATTCCGATCACCATCGCAGCCATCTTCTTCCTGTTGTTCATTCTATTCAACTCGCTGCGCATGGCCTCCCTAATTATTCTGGTTCTGCCTTTTGCATCGATTGGCGGCATCTTCGGTCTTCTGCTGTCAGGTGAGTATCTGTCCGTCCCTGCGGCAGTGGGCTTCATCAACCTCTGGGGTATTGCCGTACTGAATGGCGTTGTGCTTGTATCGTTTATCCGTCAACTGCGTGACGAAGGCTGGTCGACCCGAGAAGCCGTCTTCGAAGGCTGCGAACATCGCTTCCGCCCAGTCATGATGACGGCGAGTGTGGCACTTCTCGCGCTGATCCCCATGCTCTTCTCCAGTGGTCCTGGTTCCGAAGTCACCCGGCCACTGGCCGTGGTCGTGATTTCCGGTCTGCTTTCTTCGACGGCACTCACCCTATTAGTCCTGCCAGTGCTGTATCCTTACTTTGAAGAAAAGTCTGTGGAAGCCTGACAAGGCTGTTGCGCATCATGAAAGAAATCAAAGCCATCATTCGTCCGAACAAGTTGCCACAGCTGCGCAAATCCCTGCTCAGCATGCCGGACTTTCCCGGGATGACAATCTCTCAGGCAGAGGGTTGTTCGGCGCCCTCGCGTCATGGTCCCCCGGTATCAATCAAGGACGAACTGACTGACTTCACCCGTAAGATTCGCATCGAGATTGTCTGCCCCGATGAGATTGCCGACCGCATCGTTGAATGTATTACGGAAGTCGCCCAAACCGGACAACTGGGTGATGGCATTGTCTGGGTCACTGAAATTTCCCGGGCCATCTTTGTCCATAAAACAACCGTCGGCAGTCCGCCAGACCCGCGTCGACTTTAAACGATTCATTGTCAAAGAATGCCCCTCGCCACGCTTCTGGCGGCGACTCGCCCGGCTTTTCTGTCCGTCACCCTGGTCGGTGTCATACTGGGACTTTGTACAGCAACCGCTGACGGGGCTTTCCGGTCCCCCCTTCTGGCCACCATGACGCTGCTCTTTGCCCTGTTGGCGCATGCCGGTGCCAATGTGATCAACGATTATTACGATGCTCTGAGCGGCTGTGATGCGGCCAATACCGACCGGATTGCGCCCTTTACGGGGGGCAGCCGTTTCATTCAGGACGGCCA
>JACCDN010458195.1_pt1 | contig 11331 bp, 10 predicted proteins | sample 7441691 | NCBI WGS metagenome assembly JACCDN01 (sample SAMN15323439, study PRJNA562643) | freshwater metagenome | isolation source: river surface water | place: USA:Blue River Watershed | collected 2017-08-16
CGTGCTGGTCGTGATGCGGCCATGCAGACCGCCAGCCCGTGTGAAATGTGGGTGCAAAGCTTTCACCCGCAACACCCCTTGTTTGAAGCGCTCAAGCAACACGACTACCCAGCCTTCGCCGAACAGCAGCTCACCGAGCGCGAACAAGCCACCTTGCCGCCCTTCAGCTTCCAAGCCTTGGTGCGGGCAGAGGCACGCAGCCAAGACGCCGCACAAGGCTTTTTAAACGCTGCGCGCGATGCAGGCGCCGCATTGGCCGATGAACTGTTGGTGGACCTGTACCCTGCGGTACCGATGACGATCCAGCGCGTGGCCAACATCGAGCGCGCTCAGATGCTGATTGAATGCACCTCGCGCAAAGCCTTGCAACATTTTTTAGCCCAGTGGCAGACCGATTTGCACACGCTGCGCAACACGCACCGACAGGTCATTCGCTGGGCCGTGGATGTCGACCCACTGGCCATTTAGCCGTGCAACAGCGCCACCGCCCCTGAGAAGGTGAAAAACGCAGCCGCCGTGGTGAACAAAATAATCATGGCGATGCGCCCGGTATCGGCGCCGAAGCGTTCCGATAACAGCGCCACATTGCTGGCACTCGGCAAGGCCGCCACCAACACCACCACCATCACGGTGAAGCGTTCGATGTGAAAACCCACCTGCACCACCGCCACCAGCACCAGCAACACCAAGAGGGGGTGGAGCAGTAATTTGAACAAGGCAACGGGCAAAAAGTCGCGCCACAAAATAGGTGGATGACCGCTTTCTTTCACCCGTATTTGTGAACGCGCCAGCACAGCACCAATGGTGAACAACGCGACTGGCGACGCCGCATCAGCCAACAAGCCCACCGTCTTTGCCACTGGCCCCACCAACTGCCAATCCATGGCAGAAGACAAAGCCCCCAAACAAATGGCCCAGGGCATGGGGTTGGTCAGCACGCCTTTCAGTGCGCTCTTGGCGGCACGGCTTGCGCCATGCTCGTCAGCACCATCCAGGCGGGACAACGCGATGCACAGGGAGGTGGTGATCACCATGTCCACCACGATCGTCACGATGGCGGGGCCTGCTGCCGATGCGCCCAACAGCGCCACCAACAAGGGCACGCCCATGAAACCGGTGTTAGGAAACGCCCCGACCAGAGCGCCAAATGAGGCATCGTTCCAACCGATGCGCGTGTTCATGCTGACCGTCACGACAAAGCCCACCATCAACAGCGCGCAAAACAAATACGCAAAAAACAAGGTGGCATCGAGCAGTTGCACGATCGGCGTGCTGGCCCCAAACCGATAGAGCATGCAGGGCAGTGCAAAGAACAGCACAAATCCATTCAGGCCAGGAATCGCATCCAGCGGCAACATGCGGCGGTGCGCCGCGACAAAGCCAGCCAAGACCAGCGCAAAGAAGGGGAAGGTAACAAGCAGAATGTTCAGCACACGGGTATTTTGCCCTCTGGGCTGACCGGTATCATTGCCGGCTTTGTGTTTCACTGTCTCCTGAATGTCTGCTGGTCTGAATCTCGCGCAACAAGAAGCCGTCAATTTCTTGCACGGTCCTTGTTTGGTGTTGGCCGGCGCGGGCTCGGGCAAAACACGCGTCATCACGCACAAGATCGGGCGCCTTATTCAGGCCGGACTTGAACCTCAACGCATCGCGGCCATCACCTTTACCAACAAGGCTGCAGCTGAGATGCGCGAGCGCGCCAAAGGCCTGATCGGCAAAGCGGCCAATGACGTGTTGATATGTACCTTCCATGCCTTGGGTGTGCGCATGCTGCGCCAAGACGGCGGCGTGATGGGCTTGAAGCCCCAGTTCAGCATCATGGACAGCGCGGACGTCACCGGCATCTTGAAGGACGCCGGCGGCACCACCGACGCTGCCACCGCCCGTCAATGGCAATGGACCATCAGCCTGTGGAAAAACATGGGCCTCAACTCAGCACAAGCGTTGGCCTTGGCCAAGGATGACAACGAACGCATCATTGCCAAAATCATGGCCCGCTACGAAGAGCGCCTGACGGCCTACCAAAGTGTTGACTTTGATGACCTGATCGGCTTGCCCTTGAAGCTCTTGCAAGAGCACGAAGCGGTGCGTCAGAAGTGGCAAAGCCAACTCGGCCATGTGTTGGTTGACGAATACCAAGACACCAACGCCACCCAATACGAAGTGCTCAAGTGCTTGGTGGGGGACAACGCGCGCTTTACTGCCGTGGGTGACGACGACCAGTCGATCTATGGATGGCGCGGTGCCACGCTCGACAACCTGCGCAAGCTGCCACAAGATTTTCCTAACTTGAAGGTCATCAAGCTGGAGCAAAACTACCGCTCCACCAGCGCTATCCTGCGTGCCGCCAACAACGTGATTCAGCCCAACCCCAAGCTGTTCCCCAAAACCTTGTTTTCGGAACTCGGTGAGGGCGAGCCCGTGCGCGTGGTCGACGCCGACACCGAAGAGCACGAAGCCGAACGCGTGGTGGCGCGCATCCAGTCGCTGCGCGCCGGCACCGATGCCAGTGGCAGTGGACACCGCGAATTGCAAGACTTTGCCGTGCTCTACCGCGCCAACCACCAGGCCCGCGTGTTGGAAATTGCCATGCGCAAAGCGCAGATTCCGTACAAGGTGTCGGGCGGCCAAAGCTTCTTTGACCGTACCGAAATTCGTGACCTTTGTGCTTGGTTGCGCCTGTGGGTCAACAATGACGACGACCCCGCGTTCTTGCGCGCCGTGACCACGCCCAAGCGCGGCATCGGCCACCAAACCTTGGCCAGCCTGGGCCAGTTCGCCAGCCAATACAAGCTGAGTATGTTTGAAGCATTGTTCAGCAACAGCTTGCCCTCGGTGCTCAGCAGCCGCGCCTTGAGCGGCTTGCATGAGTTTGGACGCTATGTGAACGACCTTGAGTTTCGTGCCCGCCTCACCACGGGGGCAGAAGATGCGCGCGCTTTTCTGACCGATTGGCTCAAAGACATTGGCTACGAAAAACACCTCTACGACGCTGAGGAAAGCGAAAAACTAGCCGCCTCCAAGTGGACCAATGTGATGGAGTTTTGCGACTGGATGGCCCAACGCTGCGGCGGCCAGATTGACGACACCGCGGGCGTGACCACCAGCAACGAAACCAAAAACTTGTTGGAGGTGGCGCAAACCATTGCGCTTCTGTCTTCGCTCACCGAGCGCGAAAAAGACCAAAACGTGGTGACACTGTCCACCCTCCATGCCTCCAAAGGTTTGGAGTGGCCGCACGTCATGCTGGTGGGCGTGACCGAAGGCATGTTGCCCTTCCGACTGGACGATGAACCCGGCAACGAACACACCAACGACAACATTGCCGTGCGCCTACAAGAAGAGCGCCGCCTGATGTATGTGGGCATCACCCGGGCACAACGCACCTTGGCTGTGAGCTGGACGCGCAAACGCAAAAAAGGCCGCGAAATGATTGCCGCGCAACCCAGCCGCTTCATTGCAGAAATGGGTTTGGACAAAGCCACCATCAAAGAAGACCCACGCGAAAAGCTCAAAGCCTTGCGCGCTGAATTTGCGCAACGCGCCAGCGCGGCATCGGCGGAGAGTGCGGCGAATAAATAGTTTTTAGCAAGAGATGATCGAGGAATAAAAAAGCCCCAGTGCGAACACTGGGGCTTTCTCGTTTGGTGGCCTGGGGCAGAATCGAACTGCCGACACGCGGATTTTCAATCCGCTGCTCTACCAACTGAGCTACCGGGCCGTTTAAGCGTTCAATTGTAGCACGACTTTCCGCTAGGTTGCCTACTGTAGGGCAAAGAGCGTGCCAACTTTCCGACCCTGACTGGGCTGCTGATTTGCTGCTTCCTGTCATAGAACAGGCGTCGAACACTTTTCCGACCGTGCTGGGGTACGGTTCCCCCATTCTTTTGAGGCTGCCCGGGGTGGGCAAGCGTAAAGAAAATTTACGCTTGAGTGGGGGGCTGGGGCTTGAAATTCCGAATATTGATCCAATTTAGTTACCAACCAATGTCAGAACGCTCTGCGGCCCTAGCTGTACTGGCATTTGTAGATCGAACAGAAGACACTTTACGCAAACAGCAGCGAAACGGGACTGAAGCTTGACCTCAAATACCGATCATGAATACGCCGTCATAGGTGGGGTCAATCGTGCCACCATTGGCAGATACCTCGCCATATTGGCAAGCTCGATCTCAGCTGGCCTAGTATTTTTGGTGCTGCAAGCTGACAGCCTCGCAAAGACAATGGGGCTGAACGTGAATTTGCCCCCAATCTTTCTGTCACTCGTTGGTGCAGGAACGGTATACACGGCTCTGTTCTGGATTCTTAAGCATCATGCGTGGAAGTGGTATCCAGTTTCTGCCTTGCTACAAGTTCCGAACCTTGCAGGCAAATGGGACTGCAAGGGTGAGACTCTTGATCGTGATGGAAAAGTTGTTTATCAATGGGATGCCGAGATAACCATCGTTCAATGCTGGGACAAGATACGTGTGAGGCTCAAGACGAATCAGTCGGGCTCCAGCAGTGTTGCTGCGGCGCTGTCACGTGACACTGTCGATGGGTGGAAATTGTTATATCAATACAAAAATGACCCGAAAATTGATCAACCTGATCTCCACTCGCACGCGGGGACATCTTGCGTAACTTTGGCTGAAGATTTGCAATCTGCCACAGCTGAATACTTCAATGGTGTTGGTCGTGCCACCTTCGGAAGAATGACCTGGACCCGAAGGCAATAATGGCTGCCAGTATCGACAAACGCCTACAGCAACTCCGCGCTCGTCGGGATGGATCGGTTCGTACGCTACTCACTGCCCCTGCACCAGAAAAATGGGAGTCTCGCGGCAGATCCAACCAACCATATACACGCTACGCAATAGGAGCGATGCAAGCTGTGAGTGCGGACTACACTCGCGTGAGCATCGAAACCGCCGATCGAATTGCCAATCAGCTCTCAAAAGCAAATCTCAATGTTGAGTTCCGATTGCAAGGATCTGTTCCTTTAGATGTTCACATCAGGGGCATCAGTGATGTTGATTTACTGGCACTGGCAAAAAGCTTTTTGAAGTACCACACTGCAGGCTCCAAAGCCAAACGCGGCTATTACAAATATCCAGCCACTCGAACTTCGGTCGAAGCTTTACTCAACCTTAGAAGTCAAATAGAGCCGGCACTGAAATCAGCGTTTCCCGCTGCAACCGTAGATACGAAAGGATCTAAGGCTGTCAAGATTTCGGGAGGTTCGTTGGCACGCAGTGTAGATGTCGTACCTTCCCACTGGCTGGATACCGTCTCGTATCAAGACTCTGACGACGAGATCGACAGAGGCGTCCACATTCTTGATTTGAAAAAGGTGGCTACAGTTGAGAATCACCCCTTCTTACACATTGCGCTAATTAAATACCGTTGCGACCAAGTCAGCGGAGGCCTTCGCAAAGCAATCCGTCTTTGCAAAAACGTGAAAGCAGATTCAGATACGACTATCACGCTGCCCAGCTTTGACATCTCGGCAGTCATGTATCACGCGAATATGGAAGCGCTTAAAGTAGGCCGACTCTTTGAACTGTCGATACTTACTGAGACACAAAGACATCTCGACAACCTCGCACGCAACCACGATTTTGCAAGGTCTCTTCTCGTACCAGATGGAAGTAGAAGAATTTTTGACACAACTGAAAAACTGCATGGCCTCAATGAACTGTCAAAAGAGATGGATGAACTTTTGAAATCAGTCTATGCGGAGAACACACAAAACCAGTTGGCGACCGCCACCCTGAATGACATGAGAGATGTCGTGTGTTTTCTGACAGCATAAAACTGTTCACGAAAAACAAACGCAGATTTCAATGCGTCAATTTTTTTGACGCTGTATCGCATAAGTCCGGCCGGTTGTCCGGGAGACGGGTCCGAAATTACGCTGCGCTTTTTGGAGCGTGCCAGCGTGAAACCCAACCCAAAATCCCCGCCCATCGAGCAGCGGATTACCCCTAGCCAGCTAGACAAGGACCCTGAACCCAAAAGCAACATCTACCAACTCAAGCTTGTGGGTGGGCGTAGCAGTGACAGCGAACGGCTGCATCACATGCGTGACGGGTGTGTGGTTCTATACAAACGCAGTCAAAGCACCGTGTGGCAGGTCAGGTTCAAACTGTTTGACTTGAAATGGCACAGCTTCACCACCAAGCACAAGGACTTGGAATACGCACGGCGTGTTGCCAGCACGCTCTATGACCGTGCCAGATTTGCTGAAGAGATGGGACTGCCCCTACAGACCAAGACCTTTGGAGTTGTGGCTCAAGCCTGCGTCAAGCAAATGGACTTGGAGATTGAGCAGGGTCTTAAGGTTCGGACCTGCTTGGACTATCAGCGGGTGATCAAGAAATACTTGATCCCATTTTTTGGGAAGTACAACCTCACCAACATTGACATCGCCTCTGTCCGCAAATTCGAGTTGTGGCGAAATGAACAGATGGGTTCAGTGCCTAAAGCCAGCACATTGATGACACATGCCAGTGCCTACAGCCGCGTAATTGATCTGGCTGTAGAACGTGGTTGGCTCTCGGCAAATACACCCGTGCCCAGGCTCAGCAGGCGTGGCAAGAAAAGTGTGGCTCGACCTGGATTCACTAATGAAGAAATTCGCAAGCTGCTGGCGTTCATGTCGGAATGGGCAGAGAGTGACGCACACAGGCACACGGGGCGTCAGATCAAGCTCTTATTGCGGGACTATGTGGAGATTCTTCTGGCTACTGGCATGAGAGCTGGCAGGGAAAGCTTGAATCTCTTGTGGCAACACGTTGAGTGGTATCAGGCAGGTGAACAGCGATACCTGCGCATCTGGGTTTCGGGCAAGACAGGTGGTCGGTGGTTGATTGCCAAGCACCGTGCAGCGGACGCATTAGAACGACTGGCTATCAGGCAAAAAACTGTGGGCATGCACCTTGAAGCTGCAATTGCCGCCAAGCTGCCCATAAAGGTATTTGCCTATGACGATGGCACGCAGCCCTATGCATTCCAAGGCACTTTCAAGCGCATGTTGGCAGTTGCTGGATTGAGCCGAGATGCCAGCAGTGGGCAAGAGCGAACCTTATATTCCCTGAGGCACACCTACGCCACGATTGAGCTATTGGCTGGCACGGACATTCACACACTTGCTCGACAGATGGGAACGTCGGTGCTCATGCTCGAACGCCACTACAGCAAGCTAACGGCGACCATGGCTGCTGAGCAGTTGGCTGATTGATATGGATTCAATCAAGCCCAAGAGAGCAAGTGCGTCTATGAAAGAAAGATTTCCAGCCCTTCTCGCAGAGTTAGTTAGCCGACTCAGCGAAATACTGCTCCATGATCAGTACAGCATTAAGGAGAAGGCCTCTTTCTACAAAGATCTGCAAGTAGATCTAATCATTTTTGATATTTATGTCTTCGAACTTTATGGGAAACCCGAGTACGAAAAGATGATTTCAGAATTTCTAGACGCAGAAAAAGATGAGCAATATGCATTCGATCGCAGGCTCAGAGATCGTCTTTATGAGATCGTGCAGAAGGCTCGAAGTGGGTCAAAGTGAAATGAGTAAGGCCGAGATGCCAGCAGCGGGCAAGAGCGAACCTTGTATTCCTCGCGGCACACCTACGCCACCATGTCGGCTGAGCAATTGGCTTCAAAGACTTGGTGTTTTGATACCATTTCTATAATTTCAATCACAATAGCATTGTGCAAAAAAAGAAATCCGTTGTGCAAGCTCTTGCCTTTAGCAATACACATAGGCCCTGTACGAGGTGACAAACGATGAAAATCATAAGAAAGATTCAGTGTGCAATATCAGCAACGATCTTGCTCTTTGCTGCCGGGGCTGTTGCACAAGAAGCAAAACAATTTGATGCCTCAAATCTGATGATTGTTGATGTTCATCGGCACGTCCAACGATGGATTTCGCCGTCAGAGCTGGATGCGGAAATGAAGGCGCTCAATATTGGATGGGCAGGTGGCGTTGGAGCACCCTACGGCCCGTGGGATACGCAACCATACTCCCAACTGCTTGGCAACAAATACATTGCTACCACCGGGCAAGTCACCTTAACTGATATATATCGGCGCAAAGGCGTGAAAGGCATTGAAGATCCTAAGACACCTGACTACGCTCAACTCATTGAAGAAGCAAATGGACTTTTTGAAGCAAAAAAAATCAAAGGGATAGGTGAATTAATTCTCAACAACCAAAACAGCAATCCCAACACATCATTTCAGCGTAAGGCAAAAATAGACTCGGATGGCATTCTTCAATTGATGGATGTTGCCAAGCGCTGGCAAGGGTTTGTCAATATCCATGCAGAAGATGACCCTAACTCTGTTCAGGAGCTAGAAAACATAGCTGCTGCGTATCCATCTGTTCCAATTATTTTGGCGCACTGCATGTTTACAGCCAATACATCGTTGATAGATGGACTACTAGCTAAATATCCAAACATATATTGCGAAATGTCAGCCCGCAATGATGCTATGTTTATGAATCAATATGCAAAGCAGCATGCTGATAAGTTTGACTGGATTGTCTTTGACGACAAAAAGCTTCAGTCCAAATGGAAAGACCTTATCGAAAAGCACCCCACCAGATTTATGGTCGGCACTGATACTTTCAATTCTTGGGTAGATGTGAAAAAAACAGTAAGGCAAATCAGAGGTGGTCTCCTTCAAAATTTGTCTCCAGAAACAGCCAAGCTCGTAGCATCTGAAAATGCAATTCGCGTTATGAAGTTAGAACAGTAAAAAATTCTGGTGGCAAAAGAAATTGGAAGTGCTTGAATTGAGTATCTCGCTGCCGCGTAGCAGACCTATGCCATCGTGGCTCCCGGAAACTAGCTGATTGAGTGTCAATTTTTTTGACGCTTAAGATTTGGAGAAAAGCCTAACCTCTGATACACCTTCATGCATGAATCACATCTTGTGGAGTTGCATGGAAACTACTCGCACAGAGCTTTTCGAGATGGTCTGGGAAACGCCCATGATCCATCTGGCTAAAAAATTACATCTCAGTGATGTTGGTCTGAGAAAAATTTGCAAGAAGCAGGGCATTCCTCTGCCTAGATCAGGTCACTGGACAAGAAAGCAGCTGGGCAAGGAGGATGCACGCCCTAATTTGCCTTACCCCCATCACAACCCCACCATCAACTTGCCCGGTGAGTTTCAAGCAGAACAGAACAGAGTTCGAGGCGAAGTCGTCAAAGCAGCAAAGAAACCGCTAAAGCAACCGCAATTAAGAACCATTGAGCAATTGCACGATCTACGCTGCATCCAAACTGCAGAGGGTATCAAGGCGCACATAAAAGGCATTGAGAAAAAGACCGGGCAAAGTTATGAGTCTGTAAAGCATCAACCTCAAAAATGGCCGCCAACTAACCTCTTCGAATTTAGCTACTTTCATTCTCGACAAGAGCAAATACCCATCGTCGCCACTGCCAGAAATGCAATCCGCGCCTTATGCATTGCTGATGAAGTCATCGAGCGACTTGAAAAACAGGGGATCGAGGTGATCCTTGAGCCGCGAAGAAATTACTTTCGGTAACCAGTCTGAAAACTCATTCATCCGTCGATAACCACTTGAAGATACCGTCTGACTTGTACATTTTTTCTCTTGATGAGTTGTAAGCTGAAAAAATGGAGATGACCTTCCCGGTTTTGAAGTTGATCATGATCTCTTGCCCTTGATGCCCTGACATACGGACAGTGTCACCGTGAGACACCTCAAGCCAAAACTGATATCCATATCCCAGCAAATCTTGATTTCCTTGTATTTGCTTCATCTGAATATGTGGTTGCGTCGCTTTTTCAATGTATTTTTCTAAGCAAGTATTTCCATACTCCCCCTGAGCGAGCCTCAATACGAGTTGCCCAAGCCTTGCAGCATCTCGCAGACTGACATGAAAGTGTGCATGCGCTAAAGGCACTCCTTTGCTATCTAAAAACCAGTAAGTGGGATGCTCTGGTTTGACATCGTTCCAAAGTGTTTCTTTATAGAATTCCGTCAGCTTTTTCTGTGTTGCGGCTTCCAGTGCAAGGCCTAAAGTCAATGTATCAAAAGAGTTGTAAGTCCATGAAAAATCTTGAGTGCCTTTTCCTTGGAGTCGATTGTTTTGATGGATTAGACTGATCACATCATTGTTGCCTGTCAACATTGCCCTCTCCGAACTATTCGGCAGCAAATAATCTCCCCCTTCATGCAAACCCTGTCGAGGCGCACCAGACTTCATCTTTAAAAGATTGACTAAGGTGGCGTCACCCCAGATAGTTCCTTTAATTTCTGGAACATAGTCGGATGCTTTGTCATTCAAGTCCTTGATGTGCCCTTTGCAATATGCATAACCAATCAACATGGACGTAACGCTCTTGGTGATTGAAAAAGCCGGATACGGATTGTCCTCAGTACCCCGCTGATATCGTTCGTAGATCACTTCCCCTTTGTCCAAAGCAATGCCCGCAAGGCTCTTACTGAAGAAGCCCGACACAATGTCATCCATCTGTCTGATCACGTTGGATCTACTTTTCCCTCTTGGCAAAGGAGTGAATTCCGGATGCCCATCAATTTTGACTACATTTACCGCGTGCTTGCCTTTTATCGCCTGATACGCATAACTGGGCGGCTCATGATCAGATTTAGCGGCGCCACAAAGCACCACAAATGAAATCACGATAAGCTTTTTTAGTTGCATTTTCGCCGTGTCCTCGGTTGAGATATTTGGTGTATTTTGAATTCAATATTTGACCGCGTTACGTCACCCTAACAAATTCATTTCGGTTCAGCACCAATATCAAATTTAATTCCGACAGGGACGATTCACGACGGATTTGCATGCCAGTATTACGTCTACTGGAGGCCATAGCGTCAATTTTCTTTACGCTCAAGCAGACTCCCTCCCCGCGACCCCACGTAATAGCAGCCCGACAAGCGCGCATCACCCCGCCCAGCACCCAGGACTCTGCCCGCTTGGCTAAAAGCGTGCTGTAGGGCTAGTAAATGCGTTGTAGGGCGGTGGGAAAAGCTGAGGGCTGCGCTAGCTGGAGCGCATTACCAATGGGCAGCCGCACAGGTGCCGCTTTGGTGGATTGAATCCATTTAAAAATGTCTTTGGGGGAGTGGTTCGCTGCACTGCCGAACAGAGTGCGCCGCACCTTTTTGCACCCGTGCTGTAGGCGCCAAAAATGCTGGAAATTAGCCCGAAATTCTACTTTTTCAATCCGCTGCTCTACCAACTGAGCTACCGGGCCGAGACCGACATTGTAGCACTCCGAAAGGACAATTTCGTAAAATCCGTGGCATGACTTCAGTACCCCCTGTGCATGATCGTTAACACCAG
>JACCDN010471698.1_pt1 | contig 11330 bp, 11 predicted proteins | sample 7441691 | NCBI WGS metagenome assembly JACCDN01 (sample SAMN15323439, study PRJNA562643) | freshwater metagenome | isolation source: river surface water | place: USA:Blue River Watershed | collected 2017-08-16
AGCAGCTGCTTCTCGAAACGGCGTAACACACCCGAGAAGAAGGCCGCATCATGAAACTCGGAGGTCGATAGCGCTTGCAAGGTCGTACTGTAATGCCCGAAAAGTTGCTCATGGGCATCTTCACGGGGCAATAGATTAATCAGCAACTCGTTCAGATAGTAGGCACAGAGCAGTGCACGGCCTTGTAACAAGGGCTGCCCCCCCTGCCATTCAGCGTTATGCAGCGTCACCACCTCGCTCTTGCCACTCCAGGTCATCTCCAGCGGTTGAAAAGCCATTAGCACACCGCGCATTGCGGAACGCGGCCGACGCACGCCTTTAGCGACCAAGGCCATACGTCCGTAATCCCGGGTAATCGCTTCAACAATCAGACTGGTTTCCCGGTAAGGCCGGCTATGCAGCACAAAGGCTGGTTGACGTTCGACTTTTACGGGGCGCATGAGCGTTGATCAGGCGATATTCAATGGTTACTCGTAGCCCAGGGTACGCAGCAGACGTTCATCATCTGCCCAACCCGATTTAACCTTGACCCAAAGCTCCAGATAGACCGTGCCACCAAACATCCGGGTCATATCCTGACGCGCTTCAGAAGCGATGCGTTTGAGCGTTTCACCATTACGCCCAATGATCATTGGTTTGTGCGATTCGCGATCAACCACAATAGCCGCAAAAATTCGACGCAACTCGCCTTCCGTTTCGAATTTTTCAATCTCTACCGTAGCCGCATAAGGCAACTCATCGCCCAGCAGACGGAATAGCTTCTCCCGGATGTATTCAGAAGCAATGAAACGCTCACTGCGGTCTGTCAGCGTATCGGGATCGTAGAGAAAACCCTGCTTAGGCAAGGCCTTTTTAATTTCTGAAAGTAGCGCTTCGGCTTGCGTGCCCTTTTCTGCGCTCACCGGGACGACCGCTGCCCAATTACGCACTTCGGCCAGTTTGGCGACAAACGGCAGCAGCACTGCCTTATCTTTCAGTTGATCAATCTTGTTCAGTACCAGAATGACCGGTCGATCCTCCGGTAGCAAAGCGAGCACTTTGCGATCGGCATCACTAAACCGCCCTGCCTCAATGACAAAACAGATGACATCCACTTCTTGCAGCGCTTGGGTGACACCTCGGTTCATGGTGCGATTCAACGCGGAACTGTGCTTGGTCTGGAAGCCCGGCGTATCTACGAAGACATACTGGGCATCGTCATCACTACGCACCCCCATAATACGATGACGTGTCGTTTGCGCTTTGCGAGAGGTAATGCTGAGCTTTTCACCAATCAAGCGGTTCAGCAAAGTGGACTTGCCAACATTGGGCCGCCCGACCAGCGCTACGAGCCCTGCTGGCTCTAAGTGTTCAGACAGGTCCATCGGAAGTTCGGTCATCGCTTTTTATCCTGGTGAACAGCTTCTAGTTGCGCAAGGGCCAATTCAGCAGCCTGTTGCTCGGCCGCACGACGTGTTGGACCTTTGCCGCAGGTTTGAATCTGATGCTCGGCAATATGACACAGCACTTCAAATGTCTGGGCATGGGCAGCGCCGCTCACCATGGGGGTGTCATAAACAGGTAGCGGTAACCGGCGGCCCTGTAGCCATTCCTGCAAACGTGTTTTGGCGTCTTTGGCTGATGGTAGTTTGTTAAGATCGATTGCGTTGATACGCTGGGCAAAACTGGCCAAGATGACACGGCGTGCTGTTTCAAAACCCGCGTCCTGCCAGATAGCACCATAGAGTGCTTCGACTGTATCCGCCATGATTGATGGACGATTCTGTCCACCACTCTTTAGCTCGCCTTCACCCAATCGCAAGTATCGACTGATTGAAAGATCTCCAGCAACGGTAACCAACTGATCCTGACACACCAGATTCGCGCGCAACCGAGACAAGTCCCCTTCGGGCAGATCCGGAAAGGTTTGGAAAAGCGCCTCAGCCACGACCGCGTTAAGGATTGAATCCCCTAGAAATTCCAGACGCTCATAGTGGTCTCGACCATAGCTTCGGTGTGTCAGTGCTTGATCTAGCAGCGTCTGATCACGAAATTGATAACCAATGGCAGACTCGAGCGTAGCCAGCCGGTTTTGAGCCGTTACGGGGCGCTGACCTGTTTGAGTCATACCGTCGCTGGCTTAGCGGAAAGAGCCAATACGGCCCAGTTCGCCCCAGTGGAACCAGATGAAGAAGGCTTTCCCGACAATATTGGCGTCCGGCACAAAACCCCAGACACGGCTATCTTTGCTGTTATCGCGGTTATCACCCATCACAAAGTAATTACCAGCCGGCACTTTGCAAACGAAACCGGTGCTGTCATAGCGACACTGATCCCGATAAGGGAAACGTGCGACATCCGGTACAAAAGCCGGTGCATCTGCGTCATTCAAGGTATTGTAGGTAATATCATTTAAAGATTCCTGATACTGCTTCGAATAGTACATGCGGTCCGGGTGCAGATAATCAGGTTCAGGCGTTCGTGGCACGGGGACGCCATTAATGGTTAACTGTTTATTCTGGTAACTCACAGTATCGCCGGGTAGGCCAATCACCCGTTTAATGTAATCAACATTGGGTTCAGGCGGATAACGGAATACAACCACATCACCGCGTGCTACCGGATTACCAGAAACGACCTCCGTGCCCACAATTGGTAAACGCAAGCCATAGGTGAACTTGTTCACCAGAATATAGTCACCAACTTGAAGGGTCGGAATCATGGAGCCCGATGGAATCTTGAACGGCTCCACGACAAAGGACCGTAACGCAAAGACGGCCAGAATGACCGGAAACAGGCTGGCGCCCCACTCTACCCAGATCGGGTTTTTACTCCCCGGTGCACGCAATTTACGGGCATAGAGCACATCAATCAGCCAGAGGATACCGGTGGCCAGCGTGATCAGAAAAAGGATCAGTGCAAAATTCATTCAATCAGTTCCGTACGTTTATTACTTGCCATCAACGCGCAACACAGCCAAGAAGGCTTCTTGTGGTACTTCGACCGTACCAATCTGCTTCATGCGCTTCTTACCGGCTTTTTGCTTCTCGAGCAGTTTCTTCTTACGGGAAATGTCGCCGCCATAACATTTGGCCAACACATCCTTACGCATCGCCTTCACCGTTTCTCGGGCAATGATCTGTGCACCCAATGCAGCCTGAATGGCCACATCGTACATTTGGCGTGGAATTAGTTCGCGCATCTTGCTCACCAGCTCACGGCCACGGTAGACCGAGCTGGAACGGTGCACGATCAACGACAGTGCATCCACCTTGTCACCATTGATCAGCACATCCAGCTTCACCATATCGGCGGTGCGATATTCCTTGAACTCGTAATCCAGCGATGCATAGCCACGGGAAACCGATTTCAGCTTATCGAAGAAATCGAACACCACTTCTGACAGCGGCAATTCGTAAATCATCTGCACCTGACGGCCGTGATAGCGCATATCGATCTGCGAGCCGCGCTTCTGGTTACACAGGGTAATCACCGACCCGACATAGTCCTGTGGCAGGAAGATAAACGCGGTGATGATCGGCTCGCGGATTTCTTCAATCTTGCCGATATCCGGCAAGCGCGATGGGTTTTCAACAATAACTTCTTCGCCGTTACGCAAGCGGACTTCATAAACCACGGTGGGTGCCGTGGTAATGAGATCCATATCGAATTCACGTTCCAGACGCTCCTGCACAATTTCCATGTGCAATAGACCGAGAAAACCGCAACGGAAGCCAAAGCCCAAAGCCTGGGATACTTCTGGCTCGAACTGGAGTGCGGCATCATTCAGTTGCAGCTTTTCCAGCGAATCACGTAGCTGTTCGTATTCATTCGGCTCTACCGGATACAGACCGGCAAACACCTGCGGCTTGATTTCCTTGAAACCTTCCAGCGGCTTATCAGCCGGACGATCTGCCAACGTGATGGTGTCGCCCACGCGCGCCGCCTTCAATTCCTTGAGACCGGAAATAACGAAGCCTACTTCGCCGGCCGAAAGTTGGGGTTGCTGCTTGGACTTCGGGGTAAAGATACCGACCTGCTCGCAAAGGTGTGTGGCACCTGTCGACATCAGGCGCATTTTGTCTTTGGGCTTCAAGCAACCGTCAATCACACGAACCAGCATCACCACGCCGACATAGTTATCGAACCACGAGTCAACGATCAGCGCCTTCAGCGGCGCATCGGGGTCACCCTCAGGTGCCGGAATCTTGGCAACAACCTGTTCGAGAATATCGTCGATACCAATACCGGTTTTAGCGCTCGCCTCTACTGCTTCAGTAGCATCAATGCCTATAACATCTTCAATTTCGGCACGGGCATTTTCCGGGTTAGCCGACGGCAGATCGATCTTGTTAAGAACCGGCACGACTTCGACCCCTAGGTCGAGGGCCGTATAACAGTTGGCAACCGTCTGCGCCTCTACGCCTTGCGACGCATCAACGACTAGAAGCGCCCCTTCACAAGCCGACAAGGAGCGCGAAACTTCATAAGAAAAATCGACGTGCCCCGGCGTGTCAATCAGATTCAAACGGTAGGTCTGACCATCCTTGGCCTTGTAATCAAGTGCTGCAGTTTGTGCCTTGATCGTAATGCCCCGCTCCTTTTCGATATCCATCGAATCCAGAACCTGGGCGGCCATTTCCCGATCAGACAACCCCCCGCAACGATGAATCAGGCGGTCCGCCAGCGTCGATTTGCCATGGTCAATATGGGCGATGATCGAAAAGTTACGTATGTGCTTCACGGAATTCCATTTTTCCAGCGTTAGGCTGGCAATAAGTGCAGTTAAAGCGCCGCTGAAGCGCCAGATTAACCCGCTATTCTACCGGATCGGGGCTAAGGCTGGCGGTCTTCGTGCGCCAGCCTTGCCTGACTTTAGCGTAGCCCCGGCTGAGCGGGTTGAGCCTGAGGGATCGGCACAAAGATCTGCACATTTGAGCGGCGGATCAGCAGCGTTGCCGGTGCTTTGGCATCCATTTGAGCAATGATCTGATTAAATTGCTGTACCGACCGAACATCCTGGGTGTCACCTTTGGCTGTTACGGCCAAAATAATGTCACCGGGGCGCAGGTCAACCCGGCTTCCCGGACGGATATCCACGACCAGAATGCCGGCATTCAGACGCATCTGCTGTTTTTGTTCCGCAGTGAGGTCAGACACGGCAATACCCAAACGGCTATTGGTTGCTTCACCGACGCCCCGGCCGGCCGGTTTATTGGAGGCTACCCGTTCCTCCTGGAACTCACCGATGGTGACGCTCACCGTGCGTATTTGTCCCTTACGCCAGATTTCCACCTGCGATTTTGTCCCAGGTTTCAGCGCGCCGACCATGCGTGGCAGATCACTGGATACAGTGATTGGTTTGCCATCAAACTTGAGGATGACATCACCCGGTTCGATACCGGCACGGGCGGCCGGTCCATTAGGTTCAACGCTGTTCACCAGTGCGCCACCGGACTTGGGCAACCCAAAGGCCTCTGCCACTTCACGGGTCACTTCTTGTATGGAAACGCCCATGCGGCCATGGCTAGCACGGCCTTTGGCTCGTAGCTGCTGTTGAATGTCCATGGCCAGATCGATCGGAATGGCAAAGGAAATACCCATGAAGCCACCCGAGCGGCTGAATATCTGGGAGTTAATACCGACCACTTCGCCTCGCAGATTGAATAGTGGGCCGCCGGAGTTACCCGGGTTAATAGCCACATCGGTTTGAATGAAGGGTACGTAGTTTTCCTGGGGCAAAGCACGGCCTTTGGCGCTAACGATACCGGCCGTGACGGAATGTTCGAATCCGAACGGGCTACCAATGGCAACCACCCACTCCCCCGGTTTCAAGGCAGATGAATCGCCCAGCTTTACGGCCGGCAGGCCACTGGCCTCGATTTTGAGTAGGGCCACATCGGTACGTTTATCGGCACCCACCACTTTGGCGCGGAATTCCCGCTTATCGAGCAGCTTGACTGTGACTTCGTCTGCGCCATCAATCACATGGGCATTGGTCATCACATAACCATCGGCCGTGATGATGAAACCGGAACCCAGAGAACGGTTTTCCTGCTGCGGCTGCCCATTACCAGGTGCCTGCGGGAAGAAACGGCGAAATATTTCGTAGGCAGGATCTGTTGGATCCATTGGTATGCCATTACTCGTGGCTCTACCCCGGTTATTTTGAACCGTGCTGATATTAACCACGGATGGCGACTGTTTTTCAGCCAGGTCTACAAAATCGGGTAATCCACGACTTTGTGCCTGAACTATGGCGCTCAAAGACAACGAAAAACAAAGCAGACAAATCTGCAGGAATCGTTTGTAGGAATAGCTCATGTCTAGCATCATCAATAAATATAAAAATTCAGCCCAGGCGGCGAACAATACGGGGCGCGACCATGGCACGGGTTTGTTGATGCCGCTGCAATTGCCACCACGCAGCAATCAGACCAATACCCGCTCCGGCAATCGCACCGATATCCGACGTTAACTGCCATTGCACGGGTGCTAGCTTTGGTAACACCAATCCCCCCAGGGCACTTCCTATAAAAAGCAGGATGAGTGGAATCAGATAGGCACGCGTAACACCCTGTGAAAGCAATGCATCGGGTATGGCTACCAACACCCTGTCACCGATCTGCACGCCAAGGCGATCGGCAACCAGCAGTGTTTTGGGTTTACTGCAAAGCGGTTGTGCGATGCTGACTCCGCCACAGCCTCCAGATTCATGGCAGCGGCCACAACCTCCAGACACATCAAACTGAAGCCGAGCCAACCCGGGCACTTCTGGCCGGGTTGGCGGGATTACCTCAATTACTTCTGCTTCACGTTCTGCCATAAGTGCGAATCCTACGCTATTTCAGGCGGTTTGATCGTCTTGCTGCGCATCAATGCGGGCCCAGAGCTTTGTAAATCTTACTTGACTCCAGCGGCTCGTTTCATGGGCACCTGATGTCATGACGCTGCCCCGTAATGTCTGTCGGATCAATTGATACTGATAGTATTGATGGACTTCTGCCGCGCTAACGTCCAAACCATCAATCGGCAAAGCCCCTTCGCCATCGATCAGTGCGGAAACCCGCGTTTCCTGCTCCAGTAATATTTCAGTAAAAGATCCGGTCATGCTGGCTCCATCAATCCCTTAAGGCTTTGCGACAATGCTTCACGGGCGCGATGAATCCGTGAACGCACCGTACCAATGGGTACTGCTTGAATTTGGGCAATTTCTTCATAACTCAAGCCCTCTTCCTCACGCAATGTGAGTGCCTGTCGCAAGACCTCAGGCAGTTCACTTAAGGCGTAGCCTAGACTGTCCGACAATTCCTGTTGCCAGAGCAAAGTCTCGGGACTTTCACTAAAGTTTGGCCAATCGACAGACCCCGCGTTTGATGCAATCGTGTCGTCATCGAGCACTTCCTGATCAGGCCTTCTGCGGTTAACTTTGTTCCAGGCCAGAAAAGTGTTGTGGGCAATGCGGGCAAGCCATGTCGCAAACGTGGCCTCGCCCCGGAAGCTACTGAGGGAAACAAATGCTTTAAAAAGAGATTCCTGCAAAAGCTCTTCGGCTACAGCACGATCCTGCGTCAGACGCGTCAACCAGCGCAGAATACGGGATTGACACGAAACCACGAGGCATTCAAACGCAGCTCGATCACCGGCCTTGGCTGCGGCCAACAGCGTTGCTTCCGACTCGGCTTCTTTGCCTTTAGCCGGAATAACGCTATCCGCTAACGAATCTATTCTCTCTTTAATGTCTGTTTCCGTTCTAACCTTGTAGAATGCCCGTTAGTTTATGTTGTGATTGCCCTTTTAGCCATCATTAGCTGTGCTTCTGCCGAATACTGCATTGAACCAGACACCCTCTCCCTGTACTGACCGTTTTGATGTTCTCATCATCGGTAGCGGCCTAGCTGGCCAGAGTGCTGCATTGTGCCTTGCTGATAACGGCCTGAAAGTAGGCCTTGCCAGCAAAAGACGTCTTGTTGATTCGGCTTCGGGTTGGGCTCAAGGCGGTATTGCTGCAGTTCTGGATAGTACTGATTCGGTTGAGAATCATATTGCTGATACTCTAACCGCCGGTGCCTATCTGAATGACCCAGCGGCAACCCGGTTTGCCATTGAACACGCCGCTGAAGCCATCCAGTGGCTCATCGATCGGGGGGTCCCATTCACGCGCGAGGATGGCAAATACCATCTGACACGCGAAGGTGGTCATAGCCATCGTCGTGTGATTCATGTGGACGATGCAACAGGTGCCGCCGTTCAAGACACCCTCACACCCCAGGTTCGTAACCATCCCAATATCTGCGTGATGGAACACCACATCGTGGTTGATCTGATTACAGCCAGTAAAGTTGGCCAACTGTCATTAGGACACAAAGATCGCTGCCTGGGTGCCTATGTGCTGGATAGTACTTCAGGCGCCGTAAAAACCATTGCAGCAGGACAGACCATTCTGGCAACTGGTGGTGCCGGCAAGGTGTATCTCTACACCACCAACCCGGATACATCTACGGGTGATGGCATTGCCATGGCTTGGCGTGCCGGCTGCCGCATTGCCAATATGGAATTCATCCAGTTTCACCCGACTTGCCTATATCACCCTCAGGAAAAATCATTCCTGATTAGTGAGGCGGTACGTGGTGAAGGCGGCTTGTTGAAGCGGCCGGATGGCACCCGTTTTATGGATGAATACGATCCACGCGCTGAATTAGCCCCACGCGACATCGTGGCACGCGCCATCGATGCGGAAATGAAGCGTCATGGACTCGATTGCGTTTATCTCGATATTTCGCACCTGTCGGCAGACTTTATTCGCAGCCATTTCCCGAACATTTATGAACGCTGCCTGCAGCTAGGCATTGATATCACCCGTGAGCCGATTCCGGTGGTTCCGGCGGCCCACTACACCTGTGGTGGCGTTATGATCGACCCACATGGTCAGACCGATCTGACGGGTCTCTATGCAGCGGGTGAAGTCACCTGTAGCGGCTTACATGGCGCAAATCGCCTCGCTTCTAATTCTTTGCTGGAGTGCCTTGTCTACTCCCGCGCGGCAACCGACAAAATCATCGCTAACCCATTGCCGACACCAACAGCCTTACCGCACTGGGATGAAAGCCGCGTGACAGATGCCGATGAAGAAATTGTCATCTCGCACAACTGGGATGAGCTGCGCCGATTCATGTGGGACTACGTAGGCATTGTGCGCACGACCAAGCGCTTGCTTCGGGCACAGCATCGTATTCGTCTGCTCACCCGCGAAATTGATGAGTTCTACGCCAACTTTCGCATCAGCCACGATCTGCTTGAATTACGGAATCTGGTGCAAACGGCAGATCTGATTGTACGATCGGCGCTGCGTCGTAAAGAAAGCCGTGGTCTGCACTACTCTCGTGACTATCCAGACACGCTGAAACGGGTTAAAAACACCGTTCTGAGACGGCGTAGCTGATACACGTTTATTGCATCGCAATCTGACGACGCATACGCTTGGCCCATACCAGCAACATTCGCCATTGACCCGATGAACGGTCTGGCAAACTGTCTGGAGACAAAACAATCACCTGCCGACCATGCTGAGCAATATCGGCATGCATAACAATAAGCCAGGGATAAAGGCTCAGTCGTGTACAGCGTATGGGTGTATCAACCCCATTTGCATCAATCAGAAACGCCTTGATTGGTCTGAAGGCAAATGCCATTACAGGCGGCGTACGAGAGGCGGCTCGCCATGACATCACGAAAACAGCCACAAGTGCCAAACCGGTAACAACAAGAAAAATGCCAGAAAGGCTAGTCTGGCTAAGGCTCAATAGAGCCAGCAACAACACCAAAAGCAACGCCGCCCGAAGGCGGCGTGAAACAATCGGCCGGATTTCAAACCGGCTAAGCATAGTCTTTAGAAACGCTTAAAGACCAGAGAACCATTGGTGCCACCAAAGCCGAAGTTATTTTTCAGCGCCACATCAATCTTCATTTCACGTGCCGTATTGGCGCAGTAATCCAGGTCACATTCCGGATCCTGATTGAAGATATTGATGGTCGGTGGTGAAATCTGGTGATGAAGCGCCAACACGCTAAACACAGACTCCAGGCCACCTGCGCCACCCAGGAGGTGGCCGGTCATTGACTTGGTTGAGTTAACGACAAGCTTTTTGGCATCCGCACCAAACAAGAGTTTGATGGCTTCTGTTTCGTTCTTGTCACCCAGCGGCGTCGAGGTACCGTGTGCGTTGAGATACTGCACATTATCGGTATTGACACCGGCATTCTTGAGCGCGGCTTGCATACTGCGCTTAGGACCATCGGTATCCGGCGCGGTCATGTGATAAGCATCACCACTCATACCAAAACCGCTGAGTTCTGCATAAATCTTGGCACCACGAGCCTTAGCGTGCTCGTACTCTTCGAGCACCATGACGCCAGCACCCTCGCCCAGCACAAAACCGTCACGGTCTTTGTCCCATGGGCGGCTCGCAGTAGCCGGATCATCATTACGTTCGGACAACGCACGGGCAGCACAGAAGCCACCAAGACCCAGCGGAGAAATGGTTGATTCGGCACCACCGGCAACCATCACATCCGCATCGCCGTATTCGATCATGCGGCTTGCCAGACCAATGGCGTGCAATCCTGTTGTACAAGCAGTTACAGGAGCAATGTTCGGCCCCTTGAAACCGTACATGATCGACAGGTTGCCGGAGATCATGTTGATGATCGAACCTGGAACAAAGAACGGGGAAATCTTGCGAACACCAGCCGCATCGTAAGTGGCTTTGGTATCTTCAATCAGCGGTAAACCACCGATACCTGAACCGATACATACGCCAATGCGCTCGGCATCTGCCGGGTTTTCACCCAGACCGGCATCGCGAACGGCTTGAATACCCGCCGCCATACCGTAATGAATAAAGGTATCCATGCGTCGAGCGTCTTTGGCAGGCAGGTAATCTGCCACATTGAAGCCTTTGACCTCGCCAGCAATGCGTGTAGGAAAAGTGCTAACGTCAAAACGGGTCACTGCCGTGATACCACTACGACCAGCAAGCAGGCTATCCCATGCTTCTGTAACAGTGTTACCTACAGGGCTGATAACGCCCAATCCTGTGACGACGACGCGACGACGCATGCCAACTCCTTCACTGACCCGGATCTATAAACCGCGGGCTGATATAAATACGGCCGACACAAAGCGCGTCGGCCGCAATGACGCAACAAGCGAAATTACTTCTGGTGCGACTTGACGTAGTCGATCGCTTGCTGAACCGTGGTGATCTTCTCGGCATCTTCATCCGGAATTTCGCATTCGAATTCCTCTTCGAGTGCCATCACGAGTTCAACTGTATCCAGCGAATCTGCGC
>JACCDN010588878.1_pt1 | contig 11328 bp, 10 predicted proteins | sample 7441691 | NCBI WGS metagenome assembly JACCDN01 (sample SAMN15323439, study PRJNA562643) | freshwater metagenome | isolation source: river surface water | place: USA:Blue River Watershed | collected 2017-08-16
CTCACCCTCGCAAGCTTGCGTGGCATGAGCTCTGGGCATGGTGGCGGCCCTTCGGCAAAAGCTCGTCAGAAACTGATCATCGCGGGAGTAGGTGTTGTCGTGTTGATTACGGGCGGATTCTGGATTCAACGCGCTCGCAAAGCTTCAGCCGAACAAACGTTGTGGAATGCGGTCTATACCGATGCGGTTGATCGTCGCAATCGCGCCGATGCCGATTTGCTGTACCAGAATGACGAACGCGCCAACGCCCTCGTAAACGAAGCCTTCACGCTTGCCGAAGGACTTGATAGTAAAACAGCTGAACGCAAAGAAGCGAAAGACAAGCTCGTCGAGGATTTGAATGGACTCCGTCAGCGTCTACGTAAAGAACAGCGCATCGACCAACCAACCATCGCCTACCAAACCCAACAAGGAACGTTGAGCGAGCTCACCTATACAGACGCTGGCTTAGCGGTCGTCCAAACAGATAACAGCTCCACGACCATTGTGGTCGTGTCGAATAGCGTCGCAGAGAGCACAATCACGCTCCCTTCAGAGGCAACTCCCGTCACTGACATCACGTTTACGAAGACGGGTGTTCTGACATTGGCGGAACAAAAACAACTCGCCCTCACTTCACTGAGCCGCAAGTCCTCTGGATTGGTTGCCCTCAACTCCCCTGCCGCGAGTTCAAGCCGCGCGATGAGCCTCTACAACAATCGGTTGTACGTCGTAGACCCGAGCGCACGCATGATCTGGCGCTACTCTGCCGCCGGAAGTAGCTACGGACAGGAAACAAAGTATTTGAAATCAACGGTCGAAGACCTGTCTCTCGCACAGAGCTTGGCGATCGACGCCAGCGTTTATATCGGCTTGAGTGATGGTCGTATCTTGAAATTCTTATCGGGTGAACAACAGACCTGGAACAACGGGCAGACTGAACCCGCCCTCAGTGAGGTGACGAAGATCTGGGCAAACGTGGATGGTGAACGTATCGTTGTCCTAGATGCGAAGAGTAAGCGTGTCGTCGTCTACGATAAGACTGGAAAACTTCTCACACAGATCGTCTCTAGCAGCTTCAACCAACCAAGCGGATTAACCGTTGATCCAAAAGCCAAAAAGATCTTTGTGAGTGATGGACAAAAGGTGCTGCAGTTTGAATTACCGTAATCAATCTATTCTCGTTGTTTGAATCGCGTCTCACACTCGATCTCGTTTGGAATTGATCGGGGGTCAGAGGCGATGACAGGCGTAGGGAGAACTACGACTGCCGCCACCAGCTAGTGGTAAGGAAGATAAAGAGCGATATCAGCCCACCGTACTGGTGGGCTCGGGCGGGGAGTCGTCCTTGGGCGGGGCGTTCATCGCGTCCCGCCAGGCCCGTGCCCTGCGGTACCTCTCACGGCAGGGCGCAGTCGCCCAGATGCCAAGCCCATAGACGACCACGAGAGCGAGCAGGGCGATGATCGCGTACCCCGCGTAGCCGCAGAGTGCGCTCATCTCCTCGTCCGTCAGCCCGCCACCGCCACCTCCGCCTCCCCCGCCCGCGAAGGCGTTGGACGAGGCGACAAGAAACACTTGAATCGACGCATCAGGGAGACCTCCTTCGAGACCAGCCCACGCAGGGCCGGTTGGGCGCGAGTGGCGTCAGGGTCCAGTTGCCGTTCTGCACTCGCACAGACAGGCACTCGCTCGGATGAGACGTATTCTGCTGAGCGAAGCAGACACGTCGTTCGGACACCTCGTACACGATCCCGACATGGCCCGGATCTCCTCGAGGCCCGTCGGAGTCGAAGACGAGGATATCATTCAGCGCCGGAGCCGTCGCGCCCCCGTTGGGGAAGGCGACGAGCCCCTTGGGTGCGGGATCGTGGAAATACGAGTCCGCGTTGCCGTTACGCATCGGGATGCGGTGTCGCAACACCGATGCGTTGTAGCGGTTCACGAACTCCACGCACTCGAACTCGAGTCCGTAGAGGCCGCGCTCGTCCGCGCCCCTGTGGCGGTAGATCGCGACTCCGTTCAGCATCCCCATCACCTGCCCTCGCCAGCGGCGCTGGCTGGAGCTCGAGGACGTGAGGTCGGTGAAGCCGTTCTGGGTGTTCACGATGACGGGGTATTGCTCCTCGTCTCCGAACCAGCCCATGAGCCCGCTGTCCACGAAGGACGCAATGCGGTCGATCCCCGTCCAGTTCATCCTACCGACCAGCCGGTTGAGGGCGTGGTAGGGCTGGGTCGTCGTCACGAGGCGCACGGGGCGCGACTCGAGACCGAGCGTGATCCCCTTCACCTTCCAGACGTACATGAGATCGAACCGCTCGGGCAGGTTCTCACCCAGGTCCTCGACGTGGTAGGGATTGGCGTTCGGGTAGCGCGGGTCGTGGTACAGGTGGTAGCCGTACCAGTGCCCCTCACGTCCCAGGAGGAGGAGCAGGTGCGAGTTGAGCGTGCCATTGGCGCTCAGGATCGCGGCGTCGCTCTCGGTCTCACGGTAGTGGTAGCCCACCACATAGATGCCGTCGGACGTGAGCGCCGCTCCCTGACCGACCCTCCCGACGATCTGTGACAGCCAAACCCGGCGGTCGGACCGCTCGATGATCCGGTTGTGCGTGCGATCGATCTCGAAGTCGCCGGGGTAGCGCGTCGGCCGATCGTAGACCGTCTCGAGCTGGGCCGCGTTGACCTGCGCGAAGCGCCAGGCATCCGCCGACCGCAGCAAGCGCTGTCCGCCGACGATGAAGTTCACCGCGTCGCAGATCGCCGCCGCACAGGCAGGGTTGTCGATCATCGACTCGGGCAGGAACGACGGCACCTGCTCCGGATTGGTGATGTGCATCAGCCCCGTCAGGAGCCCCCGCTGGGTAGCAGGGTCCCGGCGAGGCTGGATGGTGACCTTCACCATCCACTCGGATTCGAGGCGTGCCCGGTCGCGGCGGAAGCCGACATACAGCGGGACCGTGAGAGCAGCAGCCACCAGGAGTGGCAGCGCCAGGATCACGATCAGGCGCCGGTAGACCGAAAGGCGCCTCGAGAACCTTCGAAGCCTCGGAAATCGAACCTTGATCATCCTGATTCATCCTTCCTGTTCTATTCAAACTCGGGTTGTGAGTCGCCGAATGCGACCCGGCACTATGGCTCAAATAAGCAAAAAGGTCAATCTATCTCGGAAAAACAAAACGCACCCCTCAGACGGGTGCGTTTTGTTTGCGGATTTCTAATGCTATCTCACCTCAATAACCGCTTGGTTATCGTTTTCTGCGGACTCTGGTACCACTCCCGTCACATCCACTGATCCAATCAAATAACCCGGGTGAAGGATGACGGGAACGCTTGGAAGGGAGATGTTCACAACCCGCGTCGCACCGACGGCAATGGAGCCGACGGAATACGCTTTGAGCAGAACGTCTCGTGTTTCAAGGGTCCGGTTACTGGAAAGCGTGATATTCAACCGGTGAGCAGTTGCCGCTTTCGTTCCAGTATTTTTCACCTCGAAACGTCCTTGTACTCCACAGCGCTCAACGCCACGTACCTGACGACAGGTTTGCGTAGCGGAGAGCCAGCGCCCAACTAAGTTACTCACTGGAGCAGGCGTAACCGTCAGACGCACTTCCGACTGATTGTTACTCGTATTCAGATCTGCCGTGTTCGACATAACCGTTCCGCGAACAACCATCGCTCCAGCAACTCGTGGTCGATACGTAATCGTAAACACGATCGAGCGACCGCTCAGAAGGTCGTCCAAGTCACAACGAACAGAAGCTTCGTTTGTGCTACACCCACCCTGACTTGTACGGCTAAATGAGACGACTTCCGTATTTGCAGGCGTTGGAATATTAGCGATGACATTTTCAGCGGTAGCTGGTCCGTCGTTCTTAATCGTTACTCGGTAGACGACGGTTTGGTTTTGCGTGACCGCTGGATAAGGCGTCGCAAACAGAGTGATCCCAAGATCAGCACGAACAGGGGAAGGAGTAGGTACAGGGCTAGGCGCTGGAACCGGACCGGGACTGGGTGTTGGTACTGGCGCCGGCGTTGGGGTTGGCGTAGGGCTAGGGGTGGGTGAAGGGGTCGGAGTTGGTGTAGGTGCGGGCGTTGGCGTCACAGATCCTGCGCCACTCGTGTATGCCCCCATCGCTCCACCATTCACACGCGTCGTCCCGGAGCGATCAGTCGAAATGCTATTCGCTAATTCCCCTACTGGAACATTTGAAGGAGAACGATCTCCCCCGGCGAAAGAAGGGATGGCGATTGCGGCTAAGCCGGTCGCATCAGCCAAACGGAAGTCCCCTTGAGCTGCGTTTACAAAGCGAACCTGCGTAGACGTAAATTGGTTATCGCGACGAAGCTGACTCGGATTACAGGTTGAACCTGAAGGTCCACAACCTGTCCCCTCGCCCACTCCAATATCCTGCGAGGAATCCACAATCACGTTACCTTTGAATTGCAGGTTCGTGTCCGCATAAAGCGTCCCGGTCAATCCAGATCCTGCACGTGCCGCTCGCGGAGCCGCTACCTGAATCAGGTAGGGTGCCGAGGTGCCCGCAGGATTCACGAACAAGTTATTGTAGACAAAGATATTCTTGTTTGGGATCGGTGACTCTTCGGCATCCGATGAACCCCACGCGCCAAGCGCTTTGATCGCCGGACAATTCACACGATCATCCCCTGGATCACAGGCACGACCACCGAAGTTTGCTTCAAACACATGGTCCGCTCGGTTACCGCCTAACCCGACACCGACGCGATACAGCGTGTTGTGCGCCATGAGGATATTGTATCCCCCATTCACGCCCATTCCAGCTGTCCCCGTATCGTGAATCACGTTATTCACGAACTTGATGTCGTAAGCTTCGTAGTGGATCCAAGGGGCAACCAAATACTGAACGCCTGTTCCTTGACCCGCGAGATAGCCACCGACGCCACAGTTATAAATTTCATTTCCTTCCAGACGAATCTGAGCCGATCCACCTTTGGTGTAGACACACCAGTCACCGGCGTTATGAATTTTTGTATTCAAGATATGCCCGTACTGAACGGCTACGAAGTCAATCGCGTTATCACCAGCGCCAGAGATGTCGCTATCTTCGATATAGACGTGCTGTGACTGGTTTATTTTAAGTGCTTCATGCGCCTGACGATTTCCTCCGTTCAAAGTAACTCCACGTAGAAGAATGTAATCTGAACGCTCAAAATGGAGCGCATCACGCGCAGGGCTTGGAGTAATATTCACGTCGATGATGTAGAAGTATTTCAACCCAGATGAGTTGATGTCTCCACCCAGCACTGCCGCCCCACGACCATCCACCGATTGAAGAATGACAGGAAACTGGAATGTTCCAACGCGGTCATCCCAAAAGTTCGGCATCGCATTCGTTGGATACGTTCCACGGGTCAGCAAAAAGCGGTAGCCCGTTGTAAACGGCTGGTTGGCGGGAATTCGGCGCCAAGCTTCAGCAATCGTTCGAAGCGCACGATCGCGCGAAGCGCCCGTATTTGAATCATTACCAGCGACAGGATCGATCCACACATCACGCAACGTTGGATTTCCGATGTTATAGCGACCAACCGCCGAAACCAAAGCTGGCGCTGCCGATGGACCCGTTGAAGGTGTGGGTGCCGGTGTCGGAGCGACTGGAGCTGTTGGAGCAGGCACAGGGACAACCGGAGCTGTCACAACAGGTGTTGGCGCTGGAGTTGGAGTTGGCGCAGGAGCAGGCGTTGTTGCGCCTGACGAACCGCCCATCACCGCCGTTAACTCATCCAAGTTCACGGCGTTTGCCGCGAGTTCACCTGCATAAATCGATGCGAAGCGCTTCGGGTGCAGCCCATCCCCGTCTCGTCCGATGACGCTCATGTTGAACCCGGCTCCACTTCGCCAGTTTGGACTTGGGAACGCCGTTGTTGGCGTGTTGTTTTTGAATGGAGCGAATTGATCTACAAAACGTACACGAGCAGACGTATTTGAAGCCATGTAGGCATTCACCACCGTGCGAACACGTGTGACGAACTTCGCCTCTCCCGTTGTAACCGTGACCTCGCTATCCGGCATGTGCCCTGTGACGTATACGAGTGGATTTGAATTACACGATGATCCACGAACCGCGAGATCAATGAGCTGATTCAGTGTTTCACCAAAAAATCGATCGTCCGTTCCTTTGTCATTTCCCCCACGCGAGACAAAAGCGACATCATAGCAGAATTGCTTGTTGCGCAACTCATTTCCGTGCTCTTGGAGCCACGTCTCGTTGTCACTGCCCGACATGGCAGACGAACGACCTGGAGTTGGATAAAAACGGCAGGCACCCCTTCCGTCATAAGGATAATCATCCCCCGCAAGCCAGCCGCTTGCACCGACGAATTCAACCGAGAGTCCGGGTCGACGCAATTTAAGCTTTTCGGCAAATGGAATCATCCACCCGTATTGCTCCGTATCGTTATTCCCTGGGTTATTGAGCGCGCCCGTTGAGGTAAAAGGGGCCTCACTCATACAGTTACGATACTCAATACTTTCACCCGCTACGTACACGCGTAGAGGAGCGGCTGACGCCTGAAGGGGCGTAGCTAAGCCAGCTCCGATTGTCATAAAACCAACAGCTGCGACGATTCCCAAGGCTCTCAGAGGATTGGAAGGGTGCATATTTTGTACAGACAACATACCACAAAACACCCTGCGCCGTTACAGCGCAGGGTGTTTTTTAGCTCAACTGAGCAAAGCAGCTTATTTCAAAGCGACCTTGGCACCAGCGTCTTCGAGCTTCTTCTTCATTTCTTCCGCTTCGGCCTTTGGCACACCTTCCTTGATCACCTTTGGAGCGGCGTCAACCAAGTCCTTTGCTTCCTTCAAGCCAAGACCCGTGATTTCACGGACAGCCTTGATAGCGCCGATCTTGTTCGCACCTGCTTCCGTCAACTCAACGTTGAAAGAAGACTTTTCTTCAGCAGCTGGAGCAGCAGCGCCGGCAGCGGCAGCTGGAGCAGCAGCGGACACACCCCACTTGCCTTCGAGCAATTTTACAAGCTCAGCAACTTCGACTACCGAGAGCTTCTCGATCGCGGACACGATGCCCTGGAACTTCTCTGGGACTTCGACAACTGTGTTTTCCATAGAATTGGATATGACGTGAAAATGATAAGGAAAGATTAACTGGCAGCGGCTTCTGCTTCTGGCGCAGGAGCGGCAACTTCTGTAGCTGGCGCTTCGACTGGTGTTTCAGCGACTGCAGCAGCAGGAGCTTCCTGAGCTAGTGTTTCTGCTGGCGCTTCAACCGCAGCTTCTGCGACTGGCGCTCCGCCCATCTGCTCGCTCTTCGCGTTGATCACGCGAACGAAGGCAGAGGCTGGACCGTTCAACACGCTGAGAAGCTGACCATACAACTGAGACTTGCTTGGCAAGAGAGACAAGGTCGTGGCGTACGCCTGATCGATGACCTTTCCGTCGAAGATTCCACCAACCAATTTGATTGCCGTGGTTTTTCCGGCGTCTCCGATGAGCTTGGCAGCAGCCATCTCATCTTCCTTGGTGAAGGCAGCACCCAACATCCCTGGCAACGAAGTACCCATGATGTCGAATCCGGCCTCTTTCGCAGCGAGACGAAGCAATGTCTTTTTCGCGACAATGTACTTCACCCCTTCTGCGTCCATTTTCTTGCGGAGCTCTGTCACTTTGGCGACTGTCATGCCCTGGTAGTCGGCGAACATCACCGATTTTCCGGACTTGAAGGCCTCCGTCAGTACCACGAGCGCGTCCGTCTTTTGTTGACGTGACTTTGGCATGTAAGAGAGGAGTTATGAATAAAGAAACAACCACAGGCTCTTCCCGTGGTCGTGATCTTAAAAGCGCTTATTTGAGCGACTTTTAGTGAGAACGTCCTCGGCAAGGTTGAGCGTTTAACCAAGCTGAGCTTGGCCTTGCTGTCTATGGAGTCTTTGGTTGTTCGCAGAGACTATAGCCGAGGCTGAAAAAGCGGTCAACATCCCCCAGGAGCAATCTTACGAGAAGACCAGTCCTGGGGGATGGGCTACGCCGGCGGCTCAGAGTGAGCCGATGGTGGCGTAACCCGGAAGGGCGCTGAGGTCAGCGCGTGCGGCGGCGGGAGCTACGAAGAGCCCCACCTGTCGGGATCGGGATCGCCCGGATCGAACAGCCGCCACGGGGGCGGAAGGTCGTCCGCAGGTCCTCCCTCTTTTCCGCCGGGATGCCAGCCGCCTTGCAGGCCTCGTTGTAAGCAGCCCGCTCGAAGCGACCCTTCGCCTCGAGCAACCGCATCACAACCTGCCAAGCAGCGGCAACGGATCCGAACGGCGGAACACTAGGACAACTCACCATGACACCTCCCTGCAGACATGCGAGTGACAGAGCCGATCGAGAACAACATGCCCCCGATCTAAGGAACAGAAACAAAGAACCACGTAATCTATACAATTACGGGTCTTTCGTCAATCTTTTTGGCCGTTATTCGGCCATTTTTGCGAAAAATGAGGACCTACTCACGCACGAGGGCGTTCGTCGCCCAAGAAATAAGCCAGAATACCAAGGCGCCGATTAATGCTGCGCCGAAGCCGGCGACCTGAAAACCCGGCACCAAAGCCGAAGCCAACCAAAACATGAGCGCGTTGATTACGAGCGTAAACAAACCCAGCGTCAAAATATTAATAGGCAACGACAACACCAAGAGAATTGGTCGGATAACAGCGTTGATCAGTCCAATCACAAACGCAGTGATGAGAGCTGTAAAGAACCCATTCACTTGTACCCCTGGAACAATGTACGAGACCAGAATCACAGCGAGTGCATTCAAGATCAGGCGAAGAAGTAAAGACATAGTGAGGTGTTAAAGGTAAAAGAGCGAATTATTCTTCGGACGTCGTCCCATAGCGTACCTTAATTTCTTTGATTGTGTTTTCCGCTTCTTGCAAACGCTCGCGGAGGGCAGCGGATAATTCCATCGCGCGCTCGAAGCGTTTCAAGCCTTCATCCAAATCTGGCTCGGCCTGTTCAAACCATGTAGAGATCTCTTCCAATTCCTTGAAGGAGTGAGCGACGTCGACGTCTAATTTCTTTTTTGCCATAGAGCTATACATTCAGTGAAGAAATGATTGAAGTGACTGTACCATCTTTGAATTGAATCGACACTTCGTCCCCTGGTTGGGTCTTTTGAGCAGACGATTGAACGGTCCCAGTCGCGTTGCGCACAATTGCGTAGCCTTTACGTAAAATCGCTTCCGGTTGATGCGCGCGGATCAGGCGGTCCAGGGCATCCAGGCGATCTCGCGTAACTTCAATTGTTCGCTCTAACCCGGTATGAATCGCTCTCTCAAGATGCATGAAGCGCCAGGCGCACTGCTTGAGCCATGAGTCGGTGCGGACCATCACGCGCTCGATTCGATCACGCGCCTCATCGATCCAGGCATCTAGCGCTGAACTCACCGAGGATTGAACGGTCGCCAGCTCATACAGCACGTCCATTCGATCCAGAACGAGACGGCGAGCACAGTCCGTTGGCGTTGAACCGCGGATATCGGCAACTTCTTCGGCGAGGGTCAGATCACGTTCGTGACCAATCCCTACCACGGTTGGGATCACGGAAGAAAAGAGGGCGCGCACGACTTGCTCGTTATTAAAAGCCATCAATTCTTCGAGTGATCCCCCGCCGCGCGTCAGAACAAGCGCGTCATACCGACGTTCAGAGTGCATCTGTTGAGCGGTTTGGATCGCCGCTACGATCTGTGTCGGCGCCTGCTCGCCTTGGACCATCACATGATACAGATCAATCTCGAGCCCACCCCAACGCTCAGTCAGAATACGCACGAAGTCGCCATAGGCGGCGCTCTCTCGCGAAGCGACCAACGCGATTCGTTGAGGAAAACGCACGAGGGTACGTTTGCGGCTGATTTCAAATAATCCCTCCTTTTCAAGTTTCAATCTGAGAAGCTGGAGTGCTTTTTGAAGTGCGCCTTCACCCAACAACTCCACACGATCCGCTGAAAAAGAAAACTTTCCATACTTAGGATACACACGTGGCCAGCCAAATAAACGGACACGCATTCCATCCTGAATGGGAACATTCAGCTTTGCGGCGGGCATGAAGATACTCACGAGCCCACCCTCATCTTTCAGATCAAAATTCACCCACTGCCCTTGAGAACAACGATACGAGGCCACCTCTCCTTCAAGCGCCACCTGCTGACTATCCCAAACTGCCTTGAATGTGTCATTCAAGTACGCGATGAAGGCCGAGACGGTCATGATGTGCATAGTTACAATGTTGGCTTTGGGAGCAACGGACGATAGAGATCTACGTTTGTTTGCAACGTATGTGGTCCAACGGCGCGTGGCAAGAGCTCGCGAATCGTTCCAACCACAATCTTTGATTTCGCGGTATCGCTACAAATAACAATCACATCCCGGTCAGCAAGCTCTGCGAGCTCATACAGGTACTGACGACAAAGTCCACACGGTGTGAGCGGCTCCGAGATTGTTCCGTTCACACGTTTCACGATCATCGCTAATGCTTCCAGCGCTCGATCACTGGCCGTGTTCGCTGCAGCGACCGCAGCTTGCTCCGCACAAATCGTAGCAACCTCAGAAGCTTGTTCAAAATTTGAACCAATATACACACGCTTGTTCAGGGAACGGATCGCGCACCCAACCTGACGCAGCGAATAAGGAGCATAGGCATTCGCCATCGCTCGCTCGGCTTCGTCCAAAAGGAATTGATCTTCCAATGTAAGATCTTGAAAACGCATTGGTTGCATAAGGTGGTTTCAAGGGTAGCACACCATCTCGGCCGTTGCCCGCCTCGCGTATCCAATTGACGATCAGTGAGATTCCCTGCTAGAACGCTTCAGCGAGAAGAGTAAACGCGCCTCTTTACGCAGCTACGACGATGCGCGTTATCGCCATGATTGGAGGTCATCCGTGATGAAGGGTCTCACGCCTCGACAGATTCGTGCCGCGAACAGGGAGCGCGCTGGGAAAGCTCAGCGCATGTGGGGCAACCCCGCCAAGAAGTGCCGCCACAAGAAGCGGCAGCACGCCGCCCAGGACACGCGGCTGCCGGCGACGGTCATCCGCCGCGCGCAGGGCCGCCGGGGTCACTGGAAGGCCTTCCTGCGCTGAAGCCGCGACGAGTCGTCGCGAGTCATCCGGCAGCTCCTTCCTTTGACAGCGCTTACTGCCTGTTGCTATAACACCAAGTCGCATGAGCCCGTGCGCAACCTGACAGCGGGAGACGTTCCCGTTTTAAGGAGTTCCAGGGCAATCGTGAGGAGCCAAGAGTCATGCACCAGGGCGAAGACGAGAACCCCGAGCAGCCGGAGGGCGGACCCCCCGCCACCGAGGCGACCCCC
>JACCDN010935564.1_pt1 | contig 11327 bp, 6 predicted proteins | sample 7441691 | NCBI WGS metagenome assembly JACCDN01 (sample SAMN15323439, study PRJNA562643) | freshwater metagenome | isolation source: river surface water | place: USA:Blue River Watershed | collected 2017-08-16
AAGAACGGCTCATGTCATAGGCAAAACTATCTATCAATTAAAATTAGGGCTACTCGATGATTATATGCAGCAGCAGTTGCGTTCACCGACTTTGCGTTATTTAGAAACACGCATAGCGTAAGTTTTGCCTTATTTCTTAAGTAGAATCAAGACGTTATAAGGGAGAAACTAAAAAAGTACAACCAGAAATTACATCATTTTTTTGTATGCTTGGCAGAGCAAAAATTCAATGCGATCGCCGTGAACATCACCATTAATTTAGTGTAGAGAGGATATCCTTATACCAATTTGCATTCAAATAGTAGAAATTATCAACGACCATGTAGCCAGCTAAAGTTCATGAAATCTAAGCAAGTTGGTTTAATTATGAAATTATGTTTTACAACTATTGATAACTAATTGGTATTAGTGCTTGGAGTTTCTCGAAGTGGCTACTATAGCTTTGCCAAGGATAAGACCAGTCAACGCTCCCAAGACAACCAACGTTTGCTGCAAGTTATTGAAAAAATACATCAGGCCAGTCGCGGTACCTATGGCAGCCCACGTATACAGGCCGCTTTAAAAACGCAGGGAGAAAAGTGCTCACGCAAACGTGTTGCTCGTATCATGCATCAAGCGGGGCTACGGGCTAAAATGGCCAAGCTTTTTAAAATCACTACCCGGGTAAACCACAAACCGCAAGCAGCCCCAATCTGCTCAAACAAAATTTTCAGGCCTTTGCGCGAAATCAACGATGGGTTGCAGATATCAGTTTTATTGCAACCCAGGAAGGCTGGCTTTATCTGGCAGCGGTATTAGATTTATTTTCCCGACGGATTGTCGGCTTAGCCATGCAGGAACGCATGAGTGCAAGTTTAGTCATTTTAGCGATGAAACAAGCGCTTTTTCACCGAAAACCAGTCGCCGGACTGGTTCATTATTCTGATAAGGGTTGTCAATATACCAGTCATGAATTTCAGCAGTTACTAAAGTGTCATGGCATAGTTGCCAGCATGAGTGGTACGGGCAACTGTTACGATAATGCAGCGATGGAAACTTTCTTCCATACACTTCAAACAGAACATGTTTATTTTGAACGGTATGAAACACGAGAACAAGCTAAGCAAAGCATCTTTGAATACATAGAAGTGTTTTATAATCGTCAACGGCTACACTCTACGTTAGACTATCTTTCACCGTTGGCATTTGAGAAAAAATGGTATCAGCAACAAGGGGTTTCTCTTCTTAATCTCCATTAAAAGGTTGCAAGATTAGTCATGGGTGCCCCACTTTTTGGTGCTCCGCAGTTTGTCGGACGCTTACTTTTTAAATGTATTTTTCATATCTTCTTTAAATTGTTTTACGCTACTTTTTGTACCTTTTTTTATTCTTGCAAAAAATCCTTGATTAATGATGGGTTCGGATGATGTTATACCCTCATAAGCACCAAGTTGCACCGATACTGGAACACAATTAGTATCAAAGCGTACAGCTGATTTACTTGGTCCAGCAAAAAATCTCACTGGTACCAGACCTGAGCTAGAAGTAAATTGTGTTAATGATGCATCCATACCGGTAAATTGCGCTGACGCTTCATAACTACCCAGTTCACAGTTCATTCTGAGAAAGGTGCCACTATCTTTGACTTCTTGATTTACGGGTACATCACAGCCTAGCTGAAGGTCAGCCAACGCCTCCTCGAGCAGGATGTCGTTATGTTCGGTTGTTTGATTCACAGGTGCTTTGCAAGCCAGTTGTAAATCAGCCAATGCTTCTTCAAGCAGGGCGGCATCACCTTCAGTTGCTTGATTCACGGGTGTACCATTACCATTCAACTGTGGATTAATAAACATCTCATGATCATCGTAAGAATTAAAATTGGCAATCGCAACTTCATCTCCGCTAATCAATAAATTTTGACTACTTGATGGTAACCATTTATTGAATACATTTTTAGTTAATAAATTACGAAAAGCACTGCATTTTAATAACAACATGCTTACTCTGGTGTCATGATCTTCACAACATTTTCTTAAGGCAGAGCCAAAAGCTTGCCAAATTTCGAAATCTGCATTTTTGATTACTACATTGATATTCAAATTTTCCTTTAACAGACCTACCATCGAATTCAAGAGAGATTTATCATTCTGTGATAGGAGCGGCCACATATTTTTGAACAGTTGCAAATCTTTTAACATTTCTGCTGTTCTAAAGCGATCTGGCAAACTATTCTTGGTAAATATATGATGTGCAAGATTGAGAAATTGTTCAGATCTTTCGAAGGAATATAACAGCATCTCTACCATACCTAGATTAGCCAATGTTTCAGCGATTTTTGGATGATCTTTATCATAATATGCCTCTTGAATCTTTAGAGCTCTTTCCAGAATAGTTTTGGCATCATGCATATCACCCAAATTCTTAAAGACATTACTTAAATTTGTGAGCGTCACCACTATATTTAGATGTTCTCTACCATAATGCTTTTCATTAATCTCCAAAGCACGCTGCAGAAGGATTTTTGCATCTGTTGATTTGCCAAGACTATTCAGTGCTTCACCTAAATTCGTCAATGTAATCGCCACCTTAGGATGATCTTTGCCATAGTGTGCTTCTTTAATTTTCAATGACCGTTCCAGAATAATTCTTTTACCTACGGTATCACCTAAAGCACCACAAGCATTACCTAAGCAATCTAATGTGCTTGTCAGCAAAAAACTATCTTTACCAAAATTTGCCTCTTGAATCTTTAAAGCGCGCTCCAAAAAAATTTTTCGATTGGCATCATATTCTCCACCAAAAGCGATCAAAACGGGGTCTAAGTTTGCCAACACAGACGCCGTTATTGGATGATCCTTACCGTAATGGGCTTCGCAGATCTCCAAAGCATGCTCCAGCAGTACCTTTGCTTCCGCCGGTTTACCTAGATCAATCCACGAAGTACTTAAATTCGCCAGCACTTGCACTGTACTAGGGTGATCTTTGCCAAAGTTCGTCTCTTGGATTTTTAAAGCGCGCTCTAGTACGGTTTTTGCACCAGCGGCATCGCCAAGATCAAACAAGGCAGTACCTAAATTTGCCAGCGTGTTCGCTACTTCAGGATGATTTTTGCCAAAATATGCTACTTGGATTTTTAAAGCACGCTCTAGTAAAGATTTTTGGCCAGAAAAATCGCCAAAATCCCCTAAAACATTGCTTAAATTTATCAATATCATTGCCATGTTGAAATGATCTCCGTCAAAGTGCGCCTCTTCTACTTTTAAAGCCCATTCCAGCATGATTTTGGCATTAGTTAGATCACCTAAAGCATTCAAAGCACCGCCTAAATTCACCAGTATCACTGCCACATTAGGATGATCTTTGCCAAAATGCGCTTCTTGAATTTTTAAAGCACGCTCTAGCATGGTTTTTGCACTAGAGAAATCGCCGAAATCGAGCAAAGTAGTTGCTAAATTTATCAGCGTTGCAACCACGCTAGAATGATCTTTACCATAGAGTTTTTCTTCTATCTCTAAAGACCGTTCTAACAAGGTCTTAGCACACGCTGCATCGCCTGCCACTTTTTTAAAAACACCCATTCCAGCTAATAAGTATGCAAATATCACAGTAGAAGAGCGTGTTGCATTATTCAATTCTGGATTAGCAAATGCTATATTATCAAGCAGAATCTGGTTGAATGCAGCAATTTGATCATAACATCGAACTAAGCTTTGCGTATGCAGATCAAACTTGATAAAGGCTTTAATATCTTTTCTCACTGTATCAATACTATTCAACATCACACCAAAGGTATCCATCAGTCCCAGTAATCGTTGTATTTGCAATTTCTGGGTTTCTTCATTTTGAAATTCTTTCTTTATAATAATACTTTGTAGTAATGGGTGTAAACTGAATGTATTGTCTCTAACTCCTATTAATAAACTATAGTTTCTCAGTAGTTTGATCGCTTTTAAAAGATCAACCGTACTTTCTCTGAACGCAACCGGTGATACACTTAACACTGACAGAGGAATCTCATCCCCATGCAACAAAGCACAGGTTAATAACACTGAAACAGCTAACAGATTATCATTTATTTTTTCAAAAGCTAATTGGTAAGTGGTCAACACTGTTTTTTCATAGCTCAACATGCCCATACATTCATATCTGGGCACGGCTTCTTCTAATAAGCTGACTCCCATAACTTCGTATTTTTTTAAATAATCCGAGGTATGGATACGATTTTGTCTGATGTAAGCAACTGCCTGGTTTAAAGCTAAGGGTAAATAGCCTAAAGTTTCTGCCAGTTGATCGTATGATTCATCGTCAGTAGTTTCTCCTTCTAACTCCTGTTGAATAAAATTCACTGCTTCTTGAGAGGAAAACACATGAACGGCTATTTTCTGAGACCATTGTTCATTTCGGGATGTCACCAGAATATGCTGTTGAGATTTTAAGCTATCCAATTCTGGCAAATAAGTCTGAATAGATGATTGATCTTTAACGTTGTCAAATACCAGCAGCCACTGCCAAGAGGACAGTTTTCGATAAACCCGTCTAATGATTTGCTCCATCGTCAAATCCTGTATAACTAGCTTAAATTTATCCGCCATGTCTAAAAAAGCGGCACGTAAGGCATCCGTGCTGTCAGCCGACAGCCAACGCACAATTTGATAATCTCCTCGCTGATGATGGCGGTGCGCAAACTCTAGGGCAATTTGGGTTTTTCCACCCCCCCCTATCCCATGTAAAGTCATCTGTTGCTTTTTTTTAGCGCGTACATCTTCAGTAAGAGCAGTTATAGGGCTGTCATTATTGAGTTGTTGCCAGAGAGTTTTTAAAGTCTCAACACGCCCCACAAAATGAGAATTGCGAAATGGAAGCTGTGTAACTTCATTGGTATTAAATACTTCCCAGGCTTTTAGGTTGGCAAAAAACCGCTCAAACCTTTCGTCAGACAGCTTTTGGTGTTCTTCATGATAAGCTACCGCTTGCTGGTAAACATTTCTGAGTGCCTCCTTGAGCTGTGTTTTAGCAGGTTCTTTTGTGTAATCATGCCGAAATTCTGGTAACAGAGATAAATTATATCGAACCACTTTTTGAGTGATTAAATCAAACGCTACTTCCACCCAAAATGCAGTGATTGCTTCCTGTGATTGATGATGGGGATTTTTTAGATAACAAACACTGTCTAGAGATCCTAGTTTCCTGGCTATAGCCTGTTTTTCTGCAATGTGTTCTCTTGTTTGTTTTATACCATCCGCATCTTCGCCCTTAGCATTCTGACATAAATTATCCGGTAGGTTTTTGCATTGTTTCGGCGTTAATTCATAAAAAATTCGAACGACTGTATCTTCTTTTGTTTCATGCCGTTTAATAAATTTCTCTGCTTCATCAAACGTTGTATAATCACTCATGAAGAAATCTTCAGACAAAATAATCAAGCCAACACGAGAATTTGTCAGACTCGTTTCAATGGTTTCTTCTCCTTTGTATCCCATTGGCATATGTACTTGATCGTAAAATGCAATATCAGAACCACAGGTGTAACGCAACATCGCTAACAGTGGAAAGGCCACGTTACACTTAATTGTACCCCGATGACAAATGAAAAATCCGTATCGATAAGTAGTGTTATTATTGACTGTAGGTTTATGCAATTTATTTTCTGACAAAATGGAGTATGTTAACTGCTCGGCTTGAGCACGTGAAATAAAATCAGAGGATGCAGCTGTTCCAGATGTTTTTAAAGCTGGCACAGGTGTATACGTTGTACCTTGTTTTTGTAAGTTTTTTTTATTTTCTATATCTTCTTCATTTTGTATTAAGGGTTCTTCTAGCAATGAGTGTCCATAACGTTCGTACAGAACCAGATATGTCGCCTGACTAATTTTCATTTGTTGCATATAGGTTACTGCATGATTTAATGCGGTTGGCAGATAACCTAAGGTCTTTGCCAACATAGCACAAGTTTTGCTTGAAAGTATTTGCTGAAATTCTATTTTTGCATCTTCATTCGAAAGAAAATCTCCTAATTCTGCAAATAATCTTCGTTTCAGATTTTCTTCTTCCTCAGTCGAAAGAAATGCAGAAAGTCGTTTTTGGATAAGTAATTTTGCTTCTTCAGCTGTAAACGCATCTACCGCCAATGTATGCTCCCACTCTGCACTTCGTGATGTAATCAGAATATGTTGTTGTTGAGATAAACAGTTCAGAAGAGGGAGGTCGGTTTTAATTGTCGACTGATCTTTTGCATTGTCAAATATCAGTAAACAGCGAGAAGAAGACAACATTTGATACACTTGTTGGACCAATTCAGGCGTAACAGTCACTTTAGATTCGGAAGGAAAATCTAGTTTTTGTAAGGGTTTTAGTTTCTTCGCCAACGCCAAAAGTCCATTTTTTAATGTTTTTTCGTTATCTGCCTTCAGATAATACACGAATTCGTAGTTGCCTTGTTGATACTGGCGATGAGCAAACTCCACAGCTAATTCGGTTTTCCCCAAACGTTTTGATTCTGACCAGTCAGGTTTCTCCGTATTGCCATTTACAAGTGCAACGATAGCATGCTGTTCTAATCGTTGCTGCAGTGTTTCTAGAAGCGCAATCCGTCCCACAAAATGAGGGTTTTGTGCAGGAATCGCTATAGCTCCAGCTTCCTCAAATCGTTCGCGAGTACTAAGATACGACATCAATTGATCCACAAAACCACGACTCAATGGTTGCGGATGCGCTGCATAATAACCCTGTGCTATTTGATAAATGTCTGACAATTTATCTACTAATTGATTTCTTGCTTCTGCTACATGATAATCTCTCTGAAATTCTGGTCGCAACTTCAGCCCGTATTGTTCTTTGAAGCGGCTCAACAATAAATCAGAAACCACACTTATCCAAAAGTTTTTATCAGACTGTTTTTGATCGTGCTCATAACCGCTGAATGAAGCCAATTCGTTAGCTAATTGCTTGTAGGGGTCTGTGTGCGGTTGCAGAACTGGCACAAAATGCAATACTTGTTGACTGACTATCAATCTTGGAACAGCATCTTCATAGTTTGAATCTTCGTCTGGAACTGGTTTCGAACCATTTTGATCAATCCTAATGTGCCCAAGAACGGGCTGTTGGGTCTCAGGGTCTTGCATGATTTCAATAACTCTTAATTCCTTGAGCTTCAAGACTTCACAAAGCATTCTTCCTTCTATGTGAGGTCTTCCCCAAATAGGAGGACGACCATGAAATAATTTATTCAGATCTTCGGTTGTGTATTGCACAAAAGAATAATCATCACCTTTATAACTGCTTCCATAATCCGTTTTATTCCATGCGTTGACTATTTCTGAATGCTTTAAATAATAATCGTGACAGATAAGTCGCAGTGTTTTTTCGCCATATTGGTTCGTATTTTGAATGCGATTCAGCGCTTGTGCCAGTGCATCAAAAAAACACCCTCCATCATCAACCGCTTTACCCACAGTCCATTCTTTAGGTAATTTAATGAGTGTTTTTAATTGGCTGTGATCTATATTAGAAAAACCTTTTCGATTCGTAATTATAACGCTTGTCATTTCGGAAGAAGAAGCATTTAAGTCTGTCCGAGAAATAAGTGTGTCCTTTTTTAGATAAGACTCTACTTGTAGATCATAGCACTGGTACGGTTTTAACTGATAAAAAATGGGAATGATCCCTTGCATTTTTGTTGACTTATGTCGTTCATTAAAAAAGCGAGCTGCAGAAAGGGCTTGATCACATCGAAAAAAATCTTTGGAGAAGATGACCATGCCAAAACGACTCTTACTAAGCTCTGTTTCAAGCGATGGTGCTATTTCTTGTGAAAAAATGGAATCAGAAGGTGGTTGTAGAGAATCATAGTCACAAAAAACAACATTGGCATCACAAAAATACCGGAACATAGCCAATAATGGAAAAACAACGTCCCCGCGTATCGCCTCATCGTGGCAGATAAAAAAATGGTAAGGGTAAACAGTCTCTGTCACATCAGCACCGCCTGTTTCCGTCTGGGTATCCTGTACATTTGCTGTCGCACTGGTTTCTTTGGAAAGAACGGCGGTTGGACTGATTTGTTTAAAATTACTTGGTTGTAATTCTTTTTGTTGATTCTGCGGTTTTTTTGGCATTGCACTTCCTCCCTAAAACGTCTTGTAGAATTCTTTCAGTATGATTACATATCCTGATTTTTATGTGTTTTCGCGCCCTAAAACCTGTATTGCAATGATATGACGATCTGAAGGACTCCCATCTAGAAGATGGGAGGTTCATGATCTTGGCTGAAGCCGCGATCATTCTAAAGAAATATTATCCTCATTATGAGGCTTGTGCGCATCCACATGATTATCCAGGTAAGCATTTATAATTTCATCTGTCATATTTCCACTCGTGGTGCTAAAAAATCCTCTTCCCCAAAAGTGGCGTCCCCAGTAACGTTTCCTGATTTCTGGAAATTCTTGCTGCACTTTTCGCGAGGAACGACCTTTAGCAATTTTGACAAAATCACTTACCGCTATATGCGGCGGAATCGCAACAAATACATGAATATGATCAGCCGACAACACTCCATTGATGATTCTAACATTCATTTCTTCAGCTACCTGCGCGATAATTTGCCTAACATACAACCGCAAATTACCCTGTAATACACGGTAACGATATTTTGTGATCCATACCAAGTGATAATGATTATGGTGGACTGTATGGTGGCCTTTATTATAGTCTGTCATGACGACAGTATACTTAAAATCTGAAGATTCTCCCATCTGGAAGATGGGGGTTTTAAACCATTTATGGGACTATAAACGTTTGGCTTTGCGCTTTGATAAACTGGATGTCACTTTCTTTTCCTTCTTTGCTTTGGGATGCCTCAAGGTATTAGACCTACTTTGTTAACAGTGCCATAGGTATTAGATAGTTCTTGAATATGATTTATTTGATGAATAAGAGGCTCATAATAATATTGTGTTATTCCAGATTTTAATAAATATAATAGGACTCTCGTATCTTTTTGATCATTTTTATCCCATGAGTTATATTGTATTTCAAGTGTTCTAGCCGTTTCTATAGAAGAAATTAACCTTACTTCAAAGGATTTTTGCAATAAAAATAAGCAATGGCTCTATGGTAATAACCACTTGCCTCTAATCCAACGATTACTTTAAATGCATTGTTAGTCAAATAACTCAATAAACGATTAAATTCACTTAGATTATTTTTTATAATGAGTTTCTTATAGGTGCCATTTGGATATTCAATCAACACGTCATGTTTTAGTTTCGATATGTCAATAGCTACCCATAATACTGCTTTTGTGGTACAACTATTATTTTTCATAATCAAGTTCTCCGTTATTTAAATATACAATATGAAGATTGTAGAAAATGGATTTTACTTGACTATAACATTCTCTTTATAGACAAAAAGTCTTTAAAAACCTCAGCATCTGTGTTGGGAGTCAAGCAAAAGTTGCTAGATTTTCAACCCAGGGTGATTGTCTTTTATAAACGCTATTGAGCATAGCAACTAATTTATTCATGACTGCCACCAGCGCTACTTTGGCGGGTTTATTTCTGGCCTTCAAACGTTGATAGAATATTTTAAGGGGTTGATTCCAACGGATAGCAGCTACAGCAGCCATATATAAGGCTTTTCTGAGGGCTTTACGACCTCCTTGGATAAAACGCTTACCTTGGTATTGTCCGCTGTCTCGATTGAAAGGAGCAACCCCTACTAAAGCAGCTAACGATTTACTAGATAACCCCTTTAATTCAGGCAAATGGGTCAACAACATCAAGGCAGTTTGTTGCCCAATACCGGGGATTGAAGATAATAAGCTGACTTGTTTTTGAATGTCAGCTTGTTGAGCGGATTGGTCAATTTCTTCTTGTATGCGATGGATTTCTTTATCCAGGTACTCCAGGTGAGATTGGATGGAACGTTTAACCGGCTTCGAATGAAGCTTGTCTGACCGAGCGGCTTCTCTATTTTTATCCTGGATCAGTTCATCACGGCGTTTGAGTAAGTCTCGTATCTGCACTTCTTCTGCAGATAGATTGTAGTTTTTTACACAAGGCTTGATAGTCTTGGCATAATTAAAAATGAGCTGAGCATCCTGTTTGTCTGTTTTAGCGCGTAATCCTTTGGTTCTGCTAAAAGCACGAATTTTATTAGGGTGTTCAACTAAAATAGAAATATTGGCTTGTTTAAGTAGTTGCACTAAAAGACGTTCATAGCCACCGGTTGCTTCGCAAACAACTAAAGTTACTGGTATTTTTTTAAGAGATTTAACCCATTTTTTTAAGGCTGTTAATGTATTAGGAACGTGTATCACTTGATGCGCATCGCAAATGTCCAAATAGGATTTGCTGACGTCAATACCGATATAATGATTCATTTTAAAATCTCCGTGTATATAATGATAAGTGATAGGTGTTTCCCCTACTTGCAAATTTGAGGCTAAACCTCATGACATCTGTTCGGGACTAACCTGTCAAAAATAGGATAGAGAATCCTGACTGAGGTACGGTGCTTATCACCTTGTTATGTAACGATCCCTCTATCCTGCTCTATTTAAATTGATCAGATTTAATAGAGAATTTCAATATACAAGATGCTGAGGTTTTAAAAAGAACTATTCCAAAAGTACTAAGGCGCACAGTTTACTACCCCTAAATTTACAGAGCCTTTGTGTGCTTGTGGTGTGCAGGTCAGCATGGATGGTAAAGGAAGGGCGCTAGATAATATCTTTGTTGAGCGACTGTGGCGAAGCCTGAAGTATGAATGTGTATACCCCATGAATTTTGCATCAGTGGAAGAAGCACGGCACCATATTGGTGAGTACTTTAAGTTTTATAATGAGGAGAGACCCCATCAGTAATTGGGCTATAAGACGCTTATTGAAGTGTATAATGAACTCTAAATCTTAGGCAGGCTAGCCTACCCCTGTGGTTGCTCTAATTACCCAGGCTTAATTTTTGATTTAATAGTGCAATGTTAACCCCGAGAATTATATCTTAAAGAAGTGGTTTTTTGGTATAGACAAAGGTTTCCACTATATTGAGTATAGTTTGTGTTTTAGCAAAAAAAGGCCATCAATATGAAAATAGGTGTAATCGGCGGCGGCCAATTAGCGCAAATGATGGCGTTGGCTGGTTATCCTTTAGGTTTGAAAGTGATTTGCCTAGAATCAACTAAAGACTGCCCTGCGGGATTAGTCACTGATATTATCATTGGCCAATACGATAACCTGGATGCTTTAAACACACTGGCAGATCAGGTGGATATTCTAACCTACGAATTTGAAAATATCTCTTCAAGCGCGTTAGAACAATTAGAACAACAAACTAACTTAACACATAAAA
>JACCDN011219822.1_pt1 | contig 11325 bp, 10 predicted proteins | sample 7441691 | NCBI WGS metagenome assembly JACCDN01 (sample SAMN15323439, study PRJNA562643) | freshwater metagenome | isolation source: river surface water | place: USA:Blue River Watershed | collected 2017-08-16
ATTGGTGGCTTGGCTTAAGTTTAATGCATAATCTTTTTGTTCAAGAGCACAACTCTATTGCCACTGAATTAAAAGCAAAGTACCCGACCTGGAACGATCAAAAACTTTTTAATGTGGCTCGCTTAATTAATTCCGCTCTTATGGCCAAAATTCAAACATTAGAATGGACTCCAAATATCCATGCTGGAAATAAAATTGTACAATTGGGGCAAAATACTCAATGGAATGGATTTTTAAATCTAGGATCAAAAGGTATGGCTTTAGTTGGAGGGAAAAATGATCTAAGAGGTGTTCCTTTTAGTCTAACTGAAGAGTTCGTTTCTGTTTATCGCTTTCACTCCTTTTTACCTGAAAGTGTTATGATGAGTTCACTTTCAAGCTCAAATAGGACTGATCTGCCTATTAAAAACATGAGAAATGAAAGCTCAGGAAAAATCACCAATAATACTCCGATGGCCGATCTCTTATATTCTTTTGGACAAACAAAGGCCGGAGAGCAAAAGCTAGGAAACTATCCAAATTTCATGCAAAATCTGGCAATGCCAATTGTTGGAAATATGGATCTAGCTGCAGTGGATCTTCTACGTGACCGCGAAAGAGGGATTCCTCGGTATAATAATTTTAGAAGACTATTAAAGCTTAAACCAATCACAAAATTTGAAGACCTGACAACTAATCCAGAGACCTTAGAGAAATTAAAGCGTGTTTATCATAACGATATTGAATTAATTGACTTACAAGTCGGAAGCCTCGCGGAAGAAACAAGACCTGAAGGATTAGGATTTAGCGAAACATTCTTTCAAGTTTTTGCGGTAATGACTCCGAGAAGGCTAGAGGCAGATCGTTTCTTCACAACAGACTACCGTAAAGAGATTTATTCTGAAACTGGACTAAATTGGGTAAAAAATAATAGCTTTAGAACTGTATTGCTTAGACATTATCCAGTGTTAGGAAAAAAACTTCCAAAAGACAAAAATCCATTTTCTCCATGGAATTAATGCTTGGGTCTTAAGTGTGATTTAAAATAGATTACAATGCGGGAAGAGAAACCTTCCCGCCCTTAATTCTAATTGTAATTCCTAAAATAATAAGTAGTACAGATACCCACTGCGAAGTCGAAAGATAAAAATAAATCCCACGAATTTCATCGGCCCTTAAAAATTCTAAAATAAATCGAACTATTCCATATGCCACAAAATAAAAAGCAACACTATCGTTAAGCTTCTTCTGTCCACAAAGGCGCATCACAATTTTATAGATTACAAAAAGTGCGATTGCTTCTAAGGCTTGAACTGGAAACCTACGCTCTCCATTCATATTAACGGCGAGTATTGAATCTGAAAGGCTGCCATAGCAACATCCTGCAAGTAGACATCCAATACGGCCAATAGCATGGCCTAAAATAAGACCTGGAAGCAGAAGCTTATAAAAATCCCACGTGAGTCTTTTTTTTAAAAGAGTTTTCGTTAAAAGCACTGTAGAGAGTGCCCCAATCAGCCCCCCATAAAAAACAAAGCCGCCGCCTAACCAAAAGTTCGTAGCGCGTGCATAAACCACACGTTCTAACGGTGTAGTGACCATTAGAAATAAAATTTTTGAACCAACCCAAGATGAAAGAAATATTGCTAAAAAAATATAAGGGAGAATTTTTTTTTCGTTTGGTAAATATTTTTGTAACTGGTTTTCACTAACAATATACCCCATGGCCCAACCTATCCCCATAAAAAATGGATAGGAATAAAGTACAAGCCATGGACTATTAATGAGTATGGGAAACATTCCCACCTACTTCATTTTTATTTCTTTTTGGTTCCAAGAAAACCAAATCAATAATGAGAAGAGTTGCGGCGATCGTAATTGATGAGTCGGCAATATTAAATGCTGGAAAGTGATGTGGTCCCCAGAAGAAATCAAAAAAATCCACCACGTAATTTAAACTGAAGCGATCAATCAGATTTCCAACTGCACCAGCAAAGATTAATGCATAAGCCGTACATTGCGTTAAACTTTTGTGACGAACACTCCACATTAAGTAAAGTAACCATCCGCAAGCAATAACTGGTAAAATTAAAAGAACTGGAATCCTCACCCAATCTGCGTGGGCACCAAACATTCCAAAAGCAGCACCTGGATTTCTTACATAAGTTAAATGAAAAAGACCGTTGATCACCGGGATCGACTCTCCCAAATAAAATTTTTGTTGAACGATAGCCTTTGTCACTTGGTCAGAAAAGATAATCGTCGCAATGACAATACACATTTTATAAATACGATTCATGGTGCGCCCTAAACTTAATTAGCCATTCGAATAATCTTTAGCATTGATTTCATACTTTTCAATTTTTCGAAGAAGCGTTTTCTTCGGTATATTAGCTTTTAGCGCGGTTTGATTAATTTTTCCACGATTTTGTCGAAGGGCCCAAACAATAAACTCTTTTTCAAAAAGATCTTTAGCAATTTGGAAATCCATCACCATTTCTTTTGAATTTAGAACTGATGTAAAGGAAAAACCTTCTGGTGCCTTCGTATTTTCCTGATCACGCATTTCTAAAATTGATTCTTGAATTTCATCAACATCAATTACGGCTTCGTTTTCATCTTCCTCTGGTTCAGGAACTGGAGCACTCGAAGTTTTCTTTAAAATTTCTGGAAGTGAACTTGGTTGAATTTGATCAGCTGATTCGATAATGAATGCATGCTCAATGACGTTCCTAAGCTCTCTGATGTTTCCTGGCCATGAATAATTCGTTAATAATTTTTTTGAATCTTCTGATGCACCAGAAATTGTTAATCCGTGAACCTTATTGAAATACTTGATGTAGTAATCAATTAGATAAGGGATATCTGATTTTCTTTCACGCAGAGGTGGAAGATAAACAGGAAGAACATTTAAGCGATAGAATAAATCTTCGCGGAATGTTCCATCTTTAATCATTTGTTCAAATGGTTTGTGAGAAGCTGCGATCACTCGTACATCAACTTTCACATCACGGTTTGATCCTACTGGTGTGAAAGTTTTTTCTTGCAGGACACGAAGTAGTTTTACTTGCATCGTTGGACTTACATCCCCAATCTCATCTAAGAATAGAGTTCCGCCATCGGCGTATTGGAATTTACCAAGCTTCCTTTCTGTCGCTCCAGTAAATGCACCTTTTTCATGTCCAAATAATTCTGACTCAATTAAGCTCTCAGGTATAGCTGCTAAGTTGATCGTTACAAACTTTCCATCTTTTCTTGGACCGTTAAAGTGAATTGCACGCGCAACTAATTCTTTACCTGTACCAGACTCACCACGAATTAAAACTGGAGTATTAACTTTAGCTAGTTTATCAATAACATTGAAAACTTTTTGCATAACATGTGATTCTCCAACGAATTGATCTTCGTTAGATGAACCAAGTGATAATCTTGGTGCAGAAAATACTGACGTCTCAATCATCGAACGTGCCTTTAAGGCACGTTTAACAAGAGCTACTAAATTTTCTGAAGAGATTGGTTTTTCAAGATAGTTATAAGCACCTTCTTTAACAACCTTTACTGCATCAGTAACATTTGAATAAGCAGTTAGGATAATCACGATGACAGATGAATCAACTTTTTTAATTTCTGTTAATGCAGAAATCCCGTCCATCTCTGGCATGTTAACATCCATAACTACCAGATCGTATTTTTCACGGTAAACCGCTTGAAGAGCTTCTTTTCCGTTATTGGCCACATCAACAATGAAGTTATGATAAAGCAGCGCTTGTTTTACGGAGTCCTGTAAAACCTTGTCATCATCAACAACTAAAACCTTATGCATAAATTCTCCAATGCTGTTATAAGACCTAATCCTAACTTTATTTTACTACGAAATGTTTTTGAATTTCACTAAGAATTTCGTCTCAATACCTTGAATTGATTCTACCGTAATAACTCCGCCATGCAACTCTACGAAGTATTTCACAAGATAGAGCCCTAAGCCTGACCCTTTAATACTGTGACTGGCATCATTTTTAATCCGATAAAACTTCTCAAATATATGGCCGATCTCTTCTGAAGGAATTCCCACACCATCATCTTTGATTTCAATATAGACCCAAGTGTCGTCATCCCAAGACGTTACCTTGACCGTAACCCCGTCACCGGCATATTTTAGAGAGTTCTCCACCAGATTGGAAATAACTCGTTTAACAAGTGTGACATCAATGGAAATTGGATAAAGCGGGCTTAGTTCTTTTTCCAAATGAATATTTTTCTGTTGGGCCGCAAAACGTAGATCTGTAAAAACTTCTTCAATTAACAGATTCACATCCTTTGATACTTTATTTAACCCGAAGTTACTCGACTCAATCTTTGTTAAATCAAGAATTGAAGTGATGAACTGATTAAGCTCCTTCGTTGCTTCAACAATCTGGTGAGAGCGCCCTTTTACCTCTTGATCAGCTGGATACTGACGAATGAGCATGTCAGCGAGACCATGAATTTTTGCCACTGGCGTTTTTAAGTCGTGAGACATTAACGAAATAAAATTTTGCTTTAAATTTTCAACTTTCTTTAAAAGTTTTGCTTCCTCTTGAATCGCATAGCGACGTTGGTATTCACCGATTGCTCTAAATGGAATCCAAATATAGTAAACAACGAACACAGTAACTAAAAGATGAGCGGTATAAAGCCAAAAACCAAGCAACGAGAATAATAAAAAAGATAGGAGTATCACAGACAACAACATGAGTGCTGTAATAATTAACCCGTCTCTTGGTGAAAGTCTCGAAATAATAAAAGACAAAATAACAGCTAAGACAATCGAGATGACCTGCGAGACAATTCTGGGTAGCGCTTTAACTGTTTTTTGCTGGTTGAGGGCATCGATAATATTGGCATGAATCGCCAGTTTACTCGCGCTGTATTCTTCTTGATTGTAAGGAGAAAGCGATAAAAATTCACGCTGGGTATAATAAGTTGGCCCGATTAAAACGATCTTATCTTTGAAAAAATCTGGATTAAAATTTCCTACGAGAACGCGATGAAAAGGGATCGATTTATATTTCATTTTTCCATCTTCAGGATTTGTAGAATAACGAAATAAAACAAAATTAGCATTAGCTTCATCATTGTAATAGCTACCAATAAAGTCTGACGTTTTGGCCGGCTGCTTTTTTTCTTCCGTGCGCGTCTGATTCACTGACCACAAGTGAATAGATTCTTCACCGGACACATTTAAAATGGCACGCCTTGGAACATCATCTTTAGCAAACACCATATTATCGATATTTAATTGCCCGAGAGAAAATCCAATATCTTGCAACTCTGGCGGAGGAATGACTTCTCCTACCTTTTCATCCATGGCCGAAGCTAAGCGAACCTTTCCACCTCTAGAATTAAATTCGCTAATGGCCCTTTTAAACTGATCTACACTTTTTAATTCGTCCGATTTAGGTGGCTTAAAATGGGTAAAATATAGAATTTGTTTTGCTCCAGAATTTTTTAATTTTTCAAAATGGCGAAGGTGAGTTGTATAGGTATAAGGATAAATGTCTCCTAAGTATTCATCTGATTCGTGATCGATTGTAACTAAAACAATTTCGCTCGAAGCTACAGTGGTGAAGTCAAGTTTTAATCTTAGATCATAAAGAATTGCCTCCAATGAAGTCAGAGGGTATTGGAAAATAATCAAAATAAAAAATAAAGTAAAGATGATGGGATACTGTTTGGAAATATCAATTTTAAATTTTTTAAAAACCATCTTTGACCTAATTTATCCTTGCGAACTTGTGATCTTAAGTTCTTTTAAACGCTCCCTAATCGTCAATGAATCAAAAATTAAGTCTTTCAACACGAAAGTATTTTTATTTTCCACAATATTCATATGGGCCATCACAAAATTTGAAAGCTCATCACTCCCTAAAGTTTCAGTATTTGCAACCTTAAACAGGGCCGACGCGTATTCATATTTAAGCCCAGAGAGCACTACTACTTCCGCATCAACATTTTTTAAATTTGCACTGTTGTCATAAAGAGCATTTTTCAAAAAATAAGTTGGTAAAAGAAAAATTTGAAAAAAATGATTCTGCTGAATTTTTTTTAAAAAAATCGAGATGAGCTTAAGTGGCGCCAAGAGATTCATCATTAAAAGATTAAACAATGTTCGGCTTAAAGCTTCACCATTTTTAATTTGTAACAAAGTAGCATAGATTAGCGAGTTTAATTCATTTTTAGTCATACTTTTATAAAGTTTTTTACCAATAATAACTGATGGTGTGCCTTTCAAAGAGTGACAGTAATAGACGTTATAATTAAAAACACTAGACCAATAGGCTTTCACTTCTGGAATTTCTGTCAAATAGGCCATGTTACGAATGCGGTAAACCAAGATATCATCGTCGTTAATATAGCGTGCTTTCGCAATGGCCAGAATAATTTTTTCGCCGTAAAAAAGAAAGACCAACAAGAGTGTTGCAGAAATAAGAAAACCAATCAGCACTCCATATAATGGGCTGAAAACGAATCCAATGAACATCCAGATAACGAAATAAATGATAAATAAAATTGCTATGGCAATTTTTCTAGACACACCGACTTCCCTGTCAATATTACAATCTCTAGGGATAATTATAGACAAGAATTTGGTCTCAAGCTATAAGGCAGTGATTGCGCTCTCGCTTAAAGATGCATCGAGGTTTCTTGTTTAAGTGCCTGAATTTTTTACACTTTAAGCGATGCGGCTCTCATATTATTTGAATTTGTGATATGAGTATCTGACTTTTTGATACGGACCTGGGGTTCTTGGGGGAAAAGATATGAAATTTGACCGTTTACTATTCGGAACTGCTGGTGTTCCGCACTCGACTGCAAAAAAAAATAATCCAATTGAAGGCGTAAGACAAGTGCATGCACTTGGTTTGGACTGCATGCAATTAGAGTTCGCGCATGGCGTGCGCATGAAAGAAGAAGTCTCTTCTGGTCTTCGTAAAGTTTCCTACGAGCTTGGGGTACCGCTCACATCACACGGCCCGTACTACATTAACTTAAACGCACGTGAGCAAGATAAAATCGACTCATCTGTTGAACGTATCATTCAAACGGCAAAGATCTCTGATCTATGTGGTGCTGAATCGATGACTTTCCACGCAGCTTTCTATATGAAAGATTCTCCTTATGATGTTTTTGATCTTGTTCAAAAGTCGCTTAACGTGATTGAAGAGAGATTAAACCGTTTAGATATTCAAATTGAACTTCGTCCTGAATTAACAGGAAAAACTTCTCAGTTCGGTTCACTAGAAGAGCTTATTGATTTAACAAAACTTGTTCAATCATGTAGCCCTTGTATGGACTTCTCTCACCTATACGCAAGAACTGGCGAGTATAATGACTACGAAGGGTTCAAATTTATTCTAAATAAATTAAAAGAAGAATTAGGTCCAAAGTCCGTGCAAAACATGCACATTCACCTATCTGGAATTTCTTCAAACTCTAAAGGTGATTTAAAACATTTGAATCTTGAAGATTCTGATTTTAACTGGCGTGACTTAATGAAGGCACTTAAAGAAGAAAATGCCGGTGGATATGTTATTTGTAATTCACCAAATCTTGAAAAAGATGCAAAACTTCTGAAAGATTATTACTTAGCTTTATAAAGTTGAAATGCCCTCGAAAGAGGGCTTTCTTGCTTAAGCAGCACTTTGAATTTCCTCTTTCTTATTAGCATAATTCATTAACCATTCACGACACCTTACTGCATCTGCTTCAGGAACGAAGATCATCTCAATATGCTTTTCTTCATTCACGAATGCCAACTGATAGGTGTAGCCTACAAGGCTAGAAAAGATTTCATTTAAGTGATCCTCGTTGGTCATATTGCTATAGTAGCTAACCCTTTCCAGCTCAGCGAAGATCGACCAATTTTTCGGAAAATCAAAAATTTCTTCATTGATGACAGCGCGATATGTTCCAATTTCGGGAATAAGGTTCATTTGTGCGAATTTAATTTCTTTGGATGTAAGATAAGCTTTTAAATCAATAAATTCTACTTCATTAACTTTCTTTTCAAAATACGTACGAAGATCAACGACATTGTTAGCAATATGATCTTTGCTTGTTTCTGCTTCACAGGTTTCATTTAGAAGCATACCGATGAAACTCTCTTCTGTATTATCTGTCATAACCAACAACCTCTCTCAAGGTTATTCATCGGCATTCTTATAACTATATTAAGTCTTATATCCAGGATCTTTCAGAAATAATAGAGAAGTAATCTTTCCAGGAAAAATATTCCTGTGTTTTTTTATCCACAATAATTCCGAAACCGTTATCAAAAACTGCGTATACTTTTCCTTTACATTGAAACTTCACGTTATCAACAAATGCCTCGAGACTAACCTGACGAGAAAGATCAACTGCTACTTCTTCTTCAAAGCGAATGAAAAAGCTATCAGCATCCAAGTTTGTTATGCGACCAACATATTGAGTTCCACTCGACTCTAGCATTCCAATGAGAGCAAACCTTTTAGTTTTATCTAAGTCGTGTTTAGAAAAATTAGGATTAAAGGCAGCCTTGGAATGAATTAAATGCCATTGGTAAAAATAGTAAATTGAATACACCACGTAGCAAAAGACCAACAACAAAAGCAGCTTATTAGAACTCTTTAAGAGATAAAAGAGTGAGATTGCGGAAACTAAAAAAATTAAAACCGTCAACACATTTAATGAATACTCATGAGTTTTCAAAACCAAGTAAAATGTAATAAAAAAAAGAAAGAACATTGGAAAATGATAAGTCGAAAACAGTTTTAAACTTGATGGCAAAAAGCCAGAAACCCCCATTCCAATGGCCCAACTGGCGTAGAAAAAAACCAAAGAAAAGATAAGAAAAACGAAAGTTAATTTGGTGATGTTACTTTGACGAATGATTTTCATCGCTACCTTTTTACCCACTGTTCATGTGATAAAAACATTATAACATTAAAACTACATGATACCTTATTTGGAAATAAATTCTCTATGCATCTCTTGTGATAACTGCAGGCTTATTTGCCCAGAAAATGCCGTCTTAAAAAGTGGACAATCTTACTCCATCGAAACGTGGTCGTGTACTTTATGTACGGCATGTGTGGAAGTATGTCCGGTGGATTGTATCAAACTCATTAAAGAAGAGCCGAAGAAAAGAATTTTTTAAAATTTCTGAGCAATATCTTTAAAACGAATCACAAAACTTTCAAAACGTCCTTGGTGCTCTAAATCGATCGAATTTCCATAAAGAAATTTTTCATTTTTAAACGAATGATGAGTGATTAAAAAATTGCGTAATTCAGATTCGGTTTGAACTAATCCAAAAATACTTTTCGCATAAAGCGCTGCTGTTCCAAAATCCCAGTATTCACTTTTGTCTGGCGTAACAAACACCACCGGTTCTTCTTTGAAATTTGCGACGGTATCAAAGAAGCGGCTAATTCCTGCTGTTGGTTTTAAGCGCGCAAGATCGACAATACCCAAGCCTGAATAGGTAATGAAATCTTTTGTGTGATCAGTTTTTTTAATTTCAATTAAGCAATTTTTATCATCTAAAACCGTTTCATTATACTCTTCATCTTTTAAAACTTTTAATCCAAAAAGTACTGCTTGTGCTTTTTGCTTATTCATTTCATCAATGGCCATATCAAAGTGTTTCTTATCGAAAAAATAAAACTGATCGGCATTAACGAGTAAAACTCTCCCTTTAAAACCAATTTCCTTTTGAAAGCCAAGATTATGGACATTACCACCAGAATCCAAGAGTGGCTCTTCATGTAAAACATGCAACTTTATTTTTTTACTCGCTTCAATCCGAGCGACTTCCGCAATGATTTGCTTGTGATGAAAATGTGAATTGATATAAATCGTTTTGATGCCTAAGCTTAAGCACCAATCAACTTGTAATTCTAATAAAGACTTTTCAAACACCGGCCAAAGCGGTTTGGGAAGAACTTTACCAATTTCTCCCATGCGAGTGCCTTTTCCCGCGGCCAAAATATAAGCATAATCAATTTGCATAATAAATACTTGTTAACACCTTTCTTGCTTCCGCTAATTCTGGATACTTCATAAAAATCTTTTTCAATTTTTCAAAAGCAAAACCAATATGCTTTAAATAACGTATGTCTTTTCGATCTGCATAAATATAAGAAAAACTTCCGATCGCTTTATACACGCGCTGAATACTCATCATGTCGTATAAATACAAATAGTCTTCATAGGATTTGTCAGTGTCAAAGTTTTTGAAGAAGGTCTCATAATAATACTTCTTCATGCGATCTCGCACGCCTTCATCAAGGTCGTAATAGCAGTCTTCTAGAAGTGAAACTAAGTCATACAAAGGTGTTCCCATACGAGCATCTTGAAAATCAATAACAACTTGTTCATCACCCTTAAACATTAAATTTCTCGAGTGATAATCACGGTGAACTAGAACTCTTTTTTGTTTTGAAAGGGATTCGCAAATTTCTAAAAGTTTTGCATAAAGCTTTAGAACATCTGAATTTTCCACGTTCACATTAAAAAGTTTTGTTAAAAAATATTTTTTAGTAAATTCCATCTCTTGAAAAAGTTTTTCAGTGTCAAAAGCCAAATGTGTGAACGTTTGATTAACATATTTGCTTGTATCAATTTTGTGAAAGCTGATAATAAGATCGATCGCTCCCTTGTACATCTTCTCTTCTTCGACGATGCTTGGAATTTTCGCAATCTCTCTTATGTAAGTTTGATCTCCCAGATCTTCTTCCAATAAATACCCTAGACGTAAATCCATATCGTAAATTAATGGAACACGCACCCCTTCTTGATGAAGTACTTTCTGTAATTTTACAAAATTTGGCTCTTCCCCGTGATCTTTTAGCGGTTCATCTAAACAAACAACGTAAGTCGCGATACTCGTAAAAACTCGATAATATCTTCTCGTGCTCGCGTCCCCAGTAAGCTTTTCAACTTTAGTTACTTTTGAATTTTCGATTGATTTTTTAGCAACTGATTTTTTAAACAATTCTTCAACTAAAATTTTCTCTGACTGATCCTGCTTCATCTTAAATCCTTATCTCTGATAGCAGCCTATAAAATTGTTTTGATGAATTCTTTTCATCGCTTGCACTATCGATTTGTGTTTGGGCCATTTTTTCTTTCACTAAAAAATTCTTTAGCGTGTATTCTTCTTTTATGAGTCCTGACTTTTCGCCACTGTAATAGGCAAACTCCAATGGATTTTTATTTTGTAATTGAATCCATGCCAATAAAGCCGAGGAATCATATCCTGCACGCTTTAAAATAACATAACTCCATTCATTGACATAATTTTTAGCTTCAAATTGCAAACGCATC
>JACCDN010059111.1_pt1 | contig 11322 bp, 6 predicted proteins | sample 7441691 | NCBI WGS metagenome assembly JACCDN01 (sample SAMN15323439, study PRJNA562643) | freshwater metagenome | isolation source: river surface water | place: USA:Blue River Watershed | collected 2017-08-16
CGCTGACGCAGGCTTTCATGGGTCGTTAGCAAAAGGGTCCTTGCAGGCTCATGCCCCTTATACAAAGCCAAAGCCTGATCTATCCTTTGGGCATAAGAGGGAGCCGTGTATAGCTGCTGCTTGGCTTCCAAAGAGGCTAAGCCTTCTAGAAGACGCTTGGTCTGTGTGAGTTCTTCCTTGTAATGGGCAGGCGCTTGAACATCAAGCGTTTTGATCCCCTGGCTTTCTACGGACTGTAAGGCTGGACTCAAGGTCTTACCCGTCTGCATAAACATAAGACGTGCCCCAAAGTGGGTGGACCACTGTTGCAGCTCCGCCATTGCCTTAAAAGAGACTGGACCTTCAACAATCCAAATTTCCCGTGCATTATAAGTTTTAAGCCTTTTATCCCAGGCACTTAACCAGGCAGGCAAGGCAATCACAGACTTTTTTTCAGCGGCTGCACGGTGAACACAAGCACCTAAAAAGCCTTCGAGAGTGCTCACCTGTTCGGTCCCCAGTTTCTCCTTCAGACTGTCTGCACGCAGGGTATTCTGAACCAAAAAGCGAGGATAGAAACCATAGTTTTGGGCGCATTGATTAAAATTTTTAAAGACAGCCTCTAAGAACGATCCCACCGACGATCGAACCATGATTTGTTGATCGGTATTTTGCAAAAGACTTTTCAAAGCGTCCCGTTCAGGACCTGCCTTAGCATGGGCCTTCGCTAGCAGAGAGGCTATCCAGCTTGGGAGCATGGCTTGTACAATCCCCTTGCTTTGCTGCATCCTTTGGGCATTCTCTCTTTCTAACCCGATCGTCTCTGGGGTGCTCAGCCTTTTTCCATCGACATAGACCAAGGTCTTATTCTGATGCTGTTCTTCGATGGCTTTTAGAAAATCGCCTTCTGAAGCGGGTAAGACCGACATCAGTTTGGAGGCTTGAATAAGTTGTTCAAAGGAAAAGGTGGCTTGACGCTCGGATAAATGGGCGATAGCGTTTGCGACTGAGGCCTGAGCGATGATATAGGGATCAGCTAAAGTAATAGGACCTCTTTCTCTCGCTTCGCGCACAATAGTTTCTAAAGCTGGGATGGAACTATGGGCTTGAACGAGTCCTTCTAACCATTGCGTATGGTGTTCTTCAAGCTTAAGGCTTTGCTTTTGGGTACGCGTCTGAAAATTGGCTGTTTGTGCAGCCTTGCCACCCGAAAGACCATGTGCATCCATCCATTCTTTAATCTCTTCGCTACGTTTGGAAAAAACTTCGATGAGTTTTTCTGAAATAGCCTCTATTTCAAAAAGCCCATTGGCTTCAAATCTTAAGACATGCCCTAATTGCATCAGTTTTTGGGCAAGAAGACTCCGATAGATAAAACCACAAAGCATTTTATCGTCATATACAAAATCTCCAAAAATCGTCTGCCAGGCTTGATCCATCATTTGTGTGACGTTCATCAAAAGAGCATGGGTATGCAGTTGAGGATCGCCGGCTCTAGAGTCTATTTCCTGAAAAAGCGCAAAAAGAAAATTGCCGGTTTTTTCCAGATGCAGCCCCCCTGTTTTTTTGCGAGAAGCCGCATATTTTTCTTCTAGGATGCTCAATGTTTCTTTGACCGCATCCTTATGGGCATTTAAGACGGCTTCATTGCCCAAAACCAGCGCTAAAATCGAAATCGATTTGGGGGCAGAAAAAGTTAAATCATAACCAGGGCGATGATGCAGTCCCTTCTGGGTTTGGCTCATCACCACCCCATTGGGCAAACGTCCATACAAAAGTTCATCAAAAATTTTAGGATTAACAGAGCCCTCTAAACCTAGAATCTCAGCGCCTTTTCCAAACCAAGAGGAGCAGGCTTCACCCTTTTGGAGGTAATAATTTTGGGGTTTATAGTAATCCATCGCATCGGAGGCTGATTTAAGCGTATAGACACTGAGCATTTAAGCGCTACCCTCCTTGGAAGGCTCGACCGTCCTCTCTTTAGGCTTCAGTTGTTGAATTTTAGCAGGGGGCTTTGCGGGTTCCGTATTAGAAGCAGGCTCAGCATTAGAGGGTATGGTTTGCACAGAGGGCTTTTCAGAAATAACTTCTTGTTCTTGCACAGCAGGCGTATTCAATGTCTTGACCACAGTCTGGGTATTCTCAGGCGCGGACTCTACAGGACAGGGCGTACTTTTTAATCGAGGGATAAAAGCTTTTTGGCTGGGCTTCCTTTTTTTAAGCTTAAAGCGTAGATGGCTGATGGGCCAGGTACCGGGTAACCTTAGAAAAGCCTCTAAATCTTCAAGGGCCAAGAATTCGGACTCGCGCACGACTGGCTCTCGTCTGCGTTCCTGATGAATGGAGACCCCATCACGCATCTCATGGGCCCCATAAGAAAAGCCTTCTTTTTTCTCAATCAGCTCTAGGTTCCCCATGACCCGAGCCATCCAAGCCGCAGAATCGGGCTCTTGGGTTCTATAAAAGATTTTGGTGTTAAAAAGCGCCGTTAAGCTCTCGGCATCGTTGTGACCATAAATGGCATGGAGCTGATGCACATCTTGAATAGCACTCACAAAACAAGCCCCATATTTGCGTCCGCGTGACAACACATTCATAAAGCTGGGTAAGCGATGCAAACTGGGCAGCTCATCCATAAAAAACCATAGATGTCGGCTCTGGGAGGGTGTAAGGCTAAGAATGGATTTAGCCGCTATATCCAACCAGACCGAGATCAAGGGTTTAAGCGCATCCATTTTCTGTGCATTGGAGGCTATAAACAGCCAACCGTCCCCCTCATCCGCTTCGATCCAACGCCGAATCGAAAAAAAAGGACCCTTGCTATCATCCCTTAAATACAAAAGCGATTTACAATGGGTTGAAAGCGTAGACTTAATACCCAGAGCCGTTTTTTCATTCTTCTGAGAGACTAAGGATTCGGCAGGCGTCCCAAGCAGTAAAGCCGATAAACTCCCAAGCTCTTCACAAAACATCGGATCTAAAAGGTTGTGTGTTTGGGTAAAGCCTGCTTCTTGAAGCTTGAGTGCTGCACAGGAAAAAATGGTATGAGCAGAGTGGATCCAAAACGGATCGGTGCCTGCCAAATGCAAGGGCATTAGCGAGTGTGCGGCCGTGTCAAAATCTGCTGCATCCTCGCACTCCTGCCAGATGTTCCAAACAGGCGAGCGTTCATCTAAAGGGTTTAAGATAACGTCCTTATCCGGCCTATAGTACAGAGGTATAAAGGCCCCATCGATATCATAAACAATAGCCCGCTGCCCTTTGGCCCGTACCTGATCCATGAGCTCTTGCATACAAATCGACTTACCCGTACCCGTAGTACCGCTAAGCAAAATATGCTGCACTTCGGTGTCTCTAACCAAAGGCACTCCAGCAATTTTAAAGTCCGAGGCCAGCTCTTTGTCTTTAAGCATTTTACGAAGGGTTTTAGGCTCAACCCACACATGTCCTGTGATGGGTTCATTCTTAGCCTGAAGTTTGCCTTTGATTTTGAAATAGCCCAGCAATAAAGCTAAAGCACCAAGCGAAGCCATCAGTGATTCTTCAAGGGCACTCCAAAATCCTTGTTGGCAGCCTTGTAAATGAAGTTTTAGCTTAGGACTGTCTAAAAATGCTTTGGCAGGCAGTAGCACAACCGATCCATTGGGATTAGGGATCTGTACCATGCTCTGTGTATCCATCATACTTTTAAGCTCGGCACCCATAGAATGCATCAGCATACTTCGATCATAGGCGGTCGTCTTTTTTGAATAGAACCAGCAAAAAGCGCCAAGAAAGACCAGGACTGTGATTAGCATCCCATAGCGCAAGACCTGGAATAACATATGCAGTGAATGTAGGGTGATTTGCCCCCCGCGGGTTAAATCTCTAAAGGAGAAGAATTCTTTCATAGGCACCCCCCCTCTGATTGATGCAAAAGGGGCACGAAAACAGATAGACTGGCAGGGGTCTTTAAACTACAATGATGACTAAATTTAGAGCTTGGAGCCTTAAGATGCCTAAAAGGGACTGGTTTGTTATACTTTTTCTGATTTTTTCGATCCCAACACTTTTTATCATCGGAAGTGTTTTTGATCTTGAATTTCTTTGTATGGGGATATTTTTTGCCTCGTTTTTTGGCATCGTTGTGCATCGCATCATAGAGGAACGTAAGATGCCGAACCAGGAAGAATCTGATGACAGGACTATTTTCCATAAAAAAATGTACGGCTCTAACCCTTTGGATCCTTTTAATTATGTTAAAACAGACCATCGCGATCCCTTTGAATAATAAAAATCTTTAAAATTTTTCATGGAAAATTTACTCATCTTTTTGACCTTCCGAAGACATGTTTTTAAACTTCTTTTTTAAGAAGACTTTTGTTTTATGAAATGGAGAAGTGTGACCATCATCAAATTCTATTTTCCCCTGAATTTTTTTGGTACGCTCTTGCATCTTGGCTTTATCCTGATCAAAGATGGTCTGCTGATCTTGTATACGTTGCTCTGCATTTTTAAGGGCCTCATCGGTTCTTGCTGGCAAATCGGATACAATCGGCGTTTTTAAACCCCTATCTATGGCTTCTTCCTGAATCGCATCGGAGTTCTTTTGATAAAAATCTTCCGCTGCCTGAGAGTCTGCTATCTTAGTCTTATCACGCTGATGCTGCGCTGCAAGTTCCTCTGGGCTTTTATAAACCGATTGACCTTCAAAGTGTTTTTCCAAAGCAGGCTTATGTTGGCTAATAAAATCTGCACTCACCGCTCGTAGACCTTCAGGCTTTGAGAGCTTTTCTAAAGCGCCTTCCAACCCTAATTTTTCTTTTTGTGCCTCAAAAATCTCTGGGCTGACATTTTGAGAGGACTCTGCACCCTGGGTTTGAGAGAACTGTGCGGCTTCACGATAGGCTGCCTCTTGAGCAAAGGAAGCTTGGGCTAGGTCTAACTTTGAAAATGCTTCGTTAAAACTGGCATTAATGCCTTCATCAGAGGTTTTTCCTTCAGAATTGCTGATACTATAACGTTGTTCTCTGGCCTCAAGTTCAGCCTTCTTTACAGTATTTTGCAAATCATATTTTTCAGAAATAGCTTGGGTGGCTTTTTGCGTTTTTGAGTCACGCCAGCTGTGATCGTTGTTATAACGCAAACTACCATCTGCCGACACGCTAATACCGCTTGTCTCTTTTCCGAATCCATACTTCCCTTGTACAGCAACGCCAACACCTGCGATGATTTGATTGGTGACCGATTTATCATATCCGGTGGCTGTAGCAAGTTCTCTTGATGCTGCCGAAAGTTTTGCAAGAGCGCTATCTTTATGAACCGATTCTCCATGGGTAAAGGTGTTATTTAAGTCTTTGCCCTTTCTATGCTGCTCACCCAGAGCCTGGTATTTATTTAAAGCGGAGGTTAAATTTTTCTGAGCAGAACTCATATGTTGCACACCCGCTCTATGGCTTTGCTCCGCCATTTTGCTAATGCCTGCATTAATCCCACGACTCTCACTGAAGGTAACGCCCAGATCGTCCAAGGTGGGCCTGCGATCCATGACGGTCTTGTTATTGGGCATTTTATGCACCAGAGCACCATCTAATTGCTGAGCCGTTGATTTACCTGTGGCCACCGAGCTATTGGTATCGTATTTAAAGGCCGATACATTGCTACGGTTATGATTATCAAAACTGGTATTGCCTAAGTTGTAATTGCCTGTGGTGGCTTCTTCAGCCGCATGGCTGGCCGAGGACTGGGTAATGCTACCAAAGTGGGTGGCGAGTTGGCTTAATGCACCTGCCCCATAGTGGATGATGCCATAGGATAAAAAGGGTACCGACATCATGGCATAACCTGCCACTGCCGAAACCCACTCATTGGCTTCTCCGAGCTGTGGGATCATGGACAACGTTAAGGCTTGTTGCTTACCTACAATGGCCAGACTTTTAGAACGACCATAAACATTAACCAGCATATTGAGGATGGAGTACATCGGGGCCCAGCTTTGGATCCAAAAAAGCGCAATCAAGTATTTTGTGAGTATTTGAACCCCGCCTGGAAAAATAGCAATCGCCACCACCATCGGAAAAATTCCATAGAACAGAACCTCCACCACGATTTTCAGAGTGGATAGGGCAAGCGATGCCATACTGCCTTGTAAGGCATAAGCTGTTTTCTGTTGGGACTGGGCGCGTGCGACCGCATAAGCCGTCACAGCTGCCGAAGAATCATGTACCTGGTTTAACTCTAAGAGCCCATCTTTAATGGCATTACGCATCATGTTTTGTCGTAGCATCAAAGAGGCATCGACCGATAACCCGGTTAAATACTGATAAGAAATATCCAGATGAGAGAGCAGCTCTTTGGCAGTGTTGTTGCCCCGCGTGCGAGGATAGAGGCTTGCCCCATAGTGATTGGCGGCCTGGTTGACATGCTTTTTCCAACTATTATGATCGAGGGCAGCTGCCTCACGGCAGGTGAGTATTTTAGTCTCTTTTTTAGCTTCTTTATAAGGGAACCCTCGTATGGGAGAGGCATGTTCTTTAAAGAAAGCCCAGACATCAGGACTCTTCATCAACTCCTGAATGGTATATTTACCTCTGGCAATATCAAAGACCACACATTGCTGCACAAAGGCGTGAATATTGGCGGCAGCATCGGGATCTTCAATCCGAGCCTCTACCGTTTTAGCCACCAATTGGGAGGCCATCGCCACCCCATGGCTTCGGTAATGCATCACATCCCCCCCGACTGTTGAAAAGACGGTATCCATTTTTTGGGCGAGCACATCGCCCAGTTGACTTGCAATGCCTGCAAAGGCACCCAACATAAAAGGCACATGGGCAATAGGCCTTTGGAGGTTGGTAATACGGTCTTTGATTAGAATATCGACCTTGGGCAACATCAGCGTGGTCATCAAAAGCAGAGAGCCCGTAAACCATTTAATGGAGGGTAAAAGCTCTTGTTTGATGACCAAGGTCATGACCATCATGGCGGTCGCAAAAGAACCCCCGATATAAACCAGAGAACCCCCGAGCGAACGAGTGCCATTAAAAATAGCAGCGATGGCATTGAAGGTATAGACCAAGCCATCACCACCCCCATGGGTAATTACCTCATAAGCCATTCACATGCTCCCTAATGTAAGCTTTGAAACAGTTGTGCACTCACCAAAGCGGATAGTTGTTTTTCCATCACTTGGACCTTCGCAATCATGTCATCCACCGTGCCTGTTTTTTGGATCTGCATCAGCCTTAAACTTTGGGCGCGTCCACGTGCAGACTCGATCATTTTTAAGAAATCTTTGGAGACACTGTCTGGTAAATGCCCGGCATTGTAGGCCTGCATCACATCCCCAATGCTGCGCTCGATATAGCGGTATAAAACATCCATGGCAATCACTTCGGCATACTGCGTCGGAAATAAAAGGGCCGTACCCTTGGCAAAAGCCGAGTAAACATTGAGCATCTTGTACAAAGGAAGAGAGGTTGACTCTAAAAAAGCTTTTTCTTGGGTGGTTAAAGGATTGATATCCTCCAACACTTTGATTTCCATACTGGCAATTAGGGCTTTAATCGTGCCCACAAAGGTTTGCTCAGGTTTTAGGGTGATCGTATCCTCGATAATATGCAGACATTTTTCATCATGGCAAGTGTAAACCGCGATGTCTTTACCCGTAGACAAGGTGTCGAAGACATCGGAGGAGTGGAGCTTAGAGGGATAATACTGGGAGTTCGGCGGGGAATTTCCGAGCGTTTCAATTACCACCGTGCCCGTTAAAGACATGAGTAGAAATTTTAAGTTCTCATCCAGCCCTTTAAGGGTTGGGTTTTGTTGAATCGCATGCCAAGCAATATTGATATTATCAATGACGGGTTCACCGGCTAAGGCGGCTGCTTTGTTCTTCGCATTAACCTCTGCTTGGCTTTTACACAGCTCTCGCGCACTGAAATAGTTTTCATTCCTATCTTTAAGGACCTGCTGAATACAGGTTCTCACCGTGGAAGCATGGAAAGAGGCTGCCGTATTATTCACCAATTGCGCTGCGGCCTGGCAGCTATTGATATTGTTCCAGTTGGCCTCATTCATCCAAGATTGCAACTCTTCAATTTGATTCATAATTTGGGGTGACAGTTGTTTGAGCGATAAGGAAAAGAGATAGCCCTTGGCATTGGCCCCAATCGCCCTTAAGGTCTTAAGCAGCTCTGTACTATTGATGTAGCCAAAGCCCCCCATATGTAAATCAATCCCGCCGCATCCCGCTTCCACGCTCGGCAGTTGCAGATTGAGCATTTGGATGTTACGACTGGGATGACGCATAAAGATGCTACCGCCACTATAAAAGCCTCCTTCTTGACCCTTGTAAGCTCCAGCCGGGGTCGTATTACTGATATCCCCGAAGAAAGTCTGTAAGTCTTTCTCAAGGCCCGCTTCTGCCTTAAAAGCGAATAAAAGCATCATTAATCCTAGGCCGCGCATACACCTTAAAAGGCTACTCATGGCTCACTCCTTGAGACTCTGTGTATTTCAGAACGTGCAAAATATTTTCTTCTAATTGGGTTTGACTGATAGCACCGGTGGCTAGAACACTTACCACATTGGTTTTAGGATTGATGGCTAATAAAGTGGGTAAGCGTTGCACTTTTAAAGCTTGGGAAGCACCCTGATCCAACACAAAGTGTGAGAATTCAGCAATGCCTTGACCATCCATCGATATCGCCAGAATCGATACCCCATACTGATTTGCAAAAGCCTTTACAACAGGTGCGAAGACTTTGCAATAGTCACAACGACTGCTGAAAAAAAAGAAAAGACCCTGATGTTTTGCAAAGTGTTGAATCATTTTCTGCGTATGCCGTTTTTGGTTCTTGGCATAAACTTGATGGGCAGCTGCGCTAATAGGAAAATCTAGCGAATAATCAAAGACTGGATTATTCAAAAGCATACGCTGGTAGGCATCGGTAAAAGTTTGGGCCTTAGCCATGGTCTGAAAATAATGAAGGGCATAAGCTTTAAGATGGTCTTCGGTGGGATCAAGAATAGCTAAATTAAGACTGTCTTGGACCTTAGCTTGATAAGCCTGCATAGCCTCGGTAGGATTCAGTTTTAAAAGGGATTGCGGGGTTGGTTTTGGACTGGGGTTTTCTTGGGGCTTAGGGAGTACTTCTGAAGACTCATACCAAAACCACCCTTCCTGGTGTCCTTCAAAAAAATAGGCAGCACACAGGGAGGGCCAAAACAATGCCGCCAAAAGACTTAGGCAACACAAGCCACAACCATACTTCATGGCTGATCCTTAAGTGGTAGGACTACGGTTTGTGTCTGATGCAGGCGCTTAAGCTCTTTGCTTTTCTGCGCTAAAGCTTCTTCTAAACCCTTGATTTTATCGGGTACCGGACCGAGCTTAGAAACCGCTTCCTGCACAGCCTGAAACTTCTGCTCTGCACTCGCTTGAACATCCCCTAAAATCTCGGATAATTTTCCGCGAGCATAGGGTGTATCAAAGTTAATACGACTTAATTGATCTGCCGTGAGCGGTCCACAATTCGGGCTCTGGGCAGTTCCAAAAGAGATCCCTAATTGTTGGCGTGCAATCTCTTGAATAATACGGGCCAGCTTAGATCCATAACAGCAATAAGAGTCTCGATATTCAGTGCAAACTTTGATAGGGCCTATTCTTACCCTCTTGGAACAATAACGCCCCCCTACACGAACACAGCGACTCTGCCTTGCAGAAGCAATCGCTAATTGCTTTTCTTCTTGATTGCAACCACCTAAGAAATTTTGTAATAACCCTTTTAAATTGCAACAATCTCTAAAAAGAGACTTCATGGCGCTTACCCTGCATCGTTTACAATTACCCATGAACACCGTGGGGTTATTTGGATCTTGACCAATCCCCCCCAAATCCTCTTCCATGGGTTTGGCCATCTCGGTCATGGCATGAAAATGGCTAATACCCTGACCAAAATCACCCGCCTCATACCCAGCACTCGGCTCTTCCTGATCTTTTAAAAAGCCAAGCTTACCCTCATCCAAGATCAAGCCCGATCTCTTAGCGTAATTGGGAACCCCACATCGAAAGGTATTTTCATATTCCAGACACACCCCACCCTTGAGTACCACACATTCAGAGTTTATCTGCTCACAGCCCTGATCCATAAAAGTCTGGCACTCATTGATGTTGCGCCCCTCACCACAGACATAGCTTCGTTGTTCCGTCCAATGATCGCGTACCACAGGTGTTGGATAACCCTGAATCACCCGACTGTCGTTTAGGTCTTGAGATTCAGACTGAATGAGTGCACAAACACCCGATTGTTCTTGGACTTCTAAGGCCTCACATCCCTCAAAGTGCTCTTCTAAAATCGGATCTTGGGGTATTGTGAATTTCCAAACATAATGCCCTCCCCGACTATGATGCTCATTAGCTCGATGCTTTTTCCCTGTTTTGGGTTGAAAGGCGGAAAACCCCACACTAAAACCATTGGCTACACTGGGCATTTTTGGAGCATCAAACCGAACACCACCCTCACCAATATTTTGAGCCGAGATTAATTCAACCGTAGCTTGGCTTAAATTCGGATCATCCCCTAAGGTAGGAATTACTGAATAGTTCGTCGGCCCCCTTGAGTCACACTGAGACTCTCGAATAAGGCCCGTTTTTAAATTAATACTAAAGCTCACGAGATTAAAACATTGGACCGTAAAATGCGCTGTTACGGTTTTAATGATGGGAGCTTGTGGAATAGCTGTAAGAATTAATCTTTTGGTACAAGCAACTTCAGAGACAGGTGGTGATTTTCTGCAAGTCACTATCTGAGGCACGGCCTGCTGGGATTTTTCTGTACAGATGGCGGCATTGCAGGATTTTAGATCTTCCTCGGATAGATCCACCTGAGTTAAATCAGGATGTAACACAGGATCTAAGGCATGAATACTAAAACGATGTTTTTGTTTAAGCAGATCTTCCGTCTCCTTTAAACTGGGCTGTGTTGTGAGGGTTTGAGTGGAGCGCTGGCCTGTTTGATGGGCGAGCGTACTTTTCAGCGGATCCTCATCTTTTTTCCCAGCCTCAGCTTGTTGTTCAAAACTAGTACTCAAATGGCTATTTTTTGCTCTAAAAGCCGCCTGTTCGGGATTTTTAATTAAGGATTGTTCGATCTCCCCAAGACTTGGGGATGCATCACTATACCCTTTTTGATGCAAAGACTCGCCCAATGCTCGACCTTCTGAGGCGGGATCCGTAGCTGCACGCAAAGACAAGAACAGCAGGCACATTAAAAATGTTTGATGTCGTTTAATCATCCGCATCCCTCAAGATTTCTAACAAGGGCTTCACCACTTTTTGAATCGCAACCGATCCACGAGACA
>JACCDN010088465.1_pt1 | contig 11322 bp, 9 predicted proteins | sample 7441691 | NCBI WGS metagenome assembly JACCDN01 (sample SAMN15323439, study PRJNA562643) | freshwater metagenome | isolation source: river surface water | place: USA:Blue River Watershed | collected 2017-08-16
ATCCTGATAGTTCTTGATGGCTACATGCAACTGAATATCTATCATATGATCCCTAGCATATTGCTCTACCATATCACTCATCTTGAGTGGGAGATCACCCCCAAATTGCTTTTCGGCTGAGACATAGGTAAGGGTGATTTCATTACGTCTAAATTCATATTTTTTACGCAAATATTCAGTATAATTGTACAAAGCTAATAACGTACTCACACTTTGCCAATCCCTCCCCTCAACCACAATGGACAGAAAAGCTTTCCGCAGCAAAGACAATTGAGACTTAGCCGTAACAAATTGTTTCTCAATATGCTCCATCAGCTGTGTGAGCTCAGTTGTGCCAGCTTGTAGAAAAGAATTTTCCGAAGGAATAATACTTGGCAAAACTCGATGCTCACCACTAGCTAAAATCAAATACTCATAATTGACAGATCTGCCAGAAGCTAAATATAAAGTGCTATTTTCAGGGTCAAATCTTTCGAGCGTCGAAGTATAAAAATCAATATGGAAACGCTGACAATAGCCCTTCAAAGGAAAAACACATTCAGTCAGTGAACGATACCCACTGAGAACCTCAAAAAGATATGGTTTATAGACGAAACTTGCCTGAGGAGCAATCCACAAAATCTTAATCTCACCAGCAATTGGGGACCTCCGCAAGGTTTCAATTGCAGTATAGGCTGCGACTCCCCCACCGACAATGGCAATGCGAGTATTCATAGTGATTGACGAACCAACGGGCCCATAATACCTTACAGTAGTCTCAGCGCAACCAATTCACTTTATGCTTTGGATCGACAAGCAAGTATTACAGAGTTTTAATGTTACAACTGCTCCTAGAGGTCGCAGCTTCTTCACAATGACTGCTCATGTCTATTTCTTAGTAGTGCTACTTTATCTGCTTCCTGGGCTCTATGCGGTTAGCCAGGGTAACTGGTTTTTTCTTATTCAAATCTCCATTATGGGTGGCGGCGGTGCTGTGCTTGGCGCTATACTTAAAGCTATTGTCAAACGCCCACGACCTCACAATTTGGTCACCTATCTGGGTAAAGCCGACAGCTCATTCCCAAGCTCACATACACTCATTGCAATTGGTTTAGCAATACTTGACGCGATACTTTTACCATCCTGGTATATAGCTTTTATTGTAGTAGCAATACTAGTTGGCCTAGGTAGAATGTATACGCAAATGCATTACCTCACTGATGTATTTGGTGGGGCAATTATTGGTGGACTCTGTGCGGCACTTATTATTTACTTCAGCTAATATGTTTTTGCCCTGGCAGGATACTAATTATCTTCACGAGCTAGTCAGAAAAGCAATTCATATCAGCTTAGGTTTACTGATATGTTTAGGGATTAGTAATCACTGGATTACCCCTTTTCATCTCTTCGTTCTTTTAGTATTAGTAATACTACTGTCTTTTATCAGCAGAAAAGTAAAACTGCCTTTTATTAATGTACTGCTAAAAAACTTTGATAGACCGAATCACTTTCCTGCCAGAGGACTGATTACTTATTTAATCGGTAGCATTCTGAGTTTGGAGCTATTCCCCCTACCTTTTGCACTAGCTTCAATCATGATTTTGGCACTTGGTGATGGTACTGCCGCCCTGGCGAGACCCTGGAGTAAACGCAAAAGTAGTATTAGTACTAAACACTTATTAGAAGAAAGTATTGTTGGCGTAATTTTAGGAGCACTAGGCGCGATGCTTTTCGTCAGTCCTATCCAAGCAATTATAGCTAGTGGGTGTGCTATGGTACTAGAAGCAATCGAAGTGAAATTCAATAATGATATATTAGACGACAATATCTTAACTCCATTAGCAGCAGGAACTAGCCTGCTCTTACTGGTAAAATTTGGCTTATTTATTTAGCTCGATAAGAGCCATCCGAATCTTGTTTTAAATAACCCCTGAGCACCAAATCACTAAGGACAGTAAATAACTCAAACCCAGATTGAGCAGTCTTTTGACTAATTACATCTAGTGAATATCCCTGCAGAAACAACTCATGCACTGTTTTTTCGTTGTCATTTGCATACTGCCATTGCGGCAAATTAGGACTACCTGGCAACTCATTGAGCCCCATGAGTATAGGTATATCTGCTACTTGAGTAATAATTTCTGCTCCATCATGAATAAGTAGTAGACAACCTGAACCCATTGTTTGAGTCAAACTATGAGGTATTACCAAAACATCACGATTCTCATCACGAGCACAACGAGCCGTAATCAACGCTCCAGAAGTTACCGGAGCTTCAACAACGATAGTCCACTGACTCAAGCCCGCAATTAGCCGATTTCGCTTAGCAAAATGATAGCGCTGTATACGCTCATCTTTAGTAGTCTCACTTAAAAACAAGTGCTGATTGGGATCCAAAGTTGAACGGAGTTGAGCATTCCCTCCCCAATGCTGATGCCATAAAGACGCAGCAATAATGCCCACTGAAGGCAATTGGTAACGCTCTGCAGTATCGTGAACAACGCTATCGATACCATAAGCCAAACCAGACACGAATAACACATCGTAAGGAGCTAATACTTGTACGATTTCACTAGTAATCTGCTTACCATAAGTAGTAGCCTGACGAGTACCCACAATTGAAACACAGGTTTTGCCCAAAAGGGCACGATCACCTTGGCCACTCAATATCAGAGGCGGAGCATAAATATGCCTCAGCAAAGGTGGATAATCCCTATCATTCCAATCAATAAGCCACATTCGTTGGTGGCCACATGCTAAGTACAGTTCTTGATAATAAGTAATGTTATTCTTTACAGACTGTAATCTCTGCCAGCTTTTATGATGATTGGGTGAAGAACACCAAGATCGTTCATCTACCGCTAGCCATACTGCTTCAAACGAACCGTACTGCTGGCAAAGTTGAGCAAGGTGTTGAGTAAAAGGAATGTGAGCACAAAAGAAATACCAAGTAGCTGGGACTTCCATAAAATCACCATAAAGTCCTATCAGTATAATGGTTCCTTAATCCCGATTTCATTTATTTCAGATCTTTTGCCACTGTGAAAGTAAATGATAAAGCACCACACTACTAGCCACTGAGACATTGAGTGAATGGGCACTGCCAAACATAGGAATCTCAATCATCTGATCACAGAGAACCAAGAGTGCATCTTCTATCCCCTGCACTTCCTCACCGACAACGAGCAGCATGGGGAAATGATACTCAACTTGATGAAATAATTGACTGCCATGACATTGTTCCAAACCACAGATCCTATATCCTCTCGACCGATAATCTTGCACACACTGCAGCGGATCAGATACTTGCACCCATTCAAGTGTCTCTAAGCTCTTCAGAGCAGTTTTCTGTACTCCCGACTGATCAGGAATTGGCGTATACCCACTACAAATCACTTGTTCAATACCAACAGCATCAGCCGTACGCATAATGGCACCGACATTATATTGACTACGAATATTGTGTAACAAAATAGTTACCGGGAGTCTCCCTTTTCGACCACTGGTCTCTGCTGATAATTCACTGAAAGTACGTTTTCGCCACATCAGACCGCTTTACGTTCATGCATAATGTAAACATATCGGTTGGAGACGTAAAGCTGAATGCTGAATTGTAAAGTCAGAATGGCGAATTTATCTTACAAAACCTGCAGCTCTAGCTCTATAAAGAGAAAATTTTCTTAATCTAATTCTTCCCTCAGCCTGACTCTTAGTTTTCCACGAGCGTCGGGAAATAGGGATACAGGATTGAAAAGCTATGAGCATTGAAAGCACTAACCTAAAATTGTTTTTATGGAGGCTCAACTAGAACTAGCGAGACTTTTAAGTAGCTTCCATCTAAATATTTGAGATGACTAATTGTATACGTGAGAAAAAACAATTCATTCCTAATTCCTAGTTCCTCTTTCCTTGATCTCGCGTAAGACACCCTGAATCAAAAATTCAGGAATTAGGAAATAGGAATAAGACTACTCGCCTATGGCGAGATCGTTGGTGGACGCTTGTGGATGGATTTTGAACAAGTAAAAAGGATATTCTGTAGTTCCGAAGGTGTCGTAGTGGTGAAGAAGATTTTAGCTTTGTAAGAATTGCATCTTACTGTATTCTCACTTGATTTAATTCTTCTATGCTTAGTACATCATCTGCGCTAATACTCAGCCCTTTTTGATCATGACAGAACGTAAATGGACTTAGTTCAACATCATGTAGCTTGTCGTAGATATAGTTAAGGACTTCGACGAAGATTTTATGCTTCTTGTTGTAGTTCCTTACCATGAATTTAATGACCACAGGTGTTGTAGCTTCTTGATAAGATTGTAACATGTCTTTACTGGTGACGATCCAATTGGAAGGAATTGATTCAATTATATCCTGGATAATTTCAGGGCAATCAAGATAGTGGTTGATGTTAGCTATATAAATCATCTCTCTTATTAGTAATGCATATGGGCCATAGTGAAACGTGTCTTTTGTCTTCATATAGTAAAGCCCTGCATAATGACCCTGATGAGATTCTGTGTCTAGACTTGTCCTAAACTCTTGCCAATCAACTTCTGAGACTTTGCCAGCCACTAACTCGTATAGATTTTCCCAGATACTATCTAAAACCATACCAAGGGGCTGAATCGGGCCAACAAATGGCTTCTTCTTATAAATACGGGTCAAGTGGAAAAAGACACAATCAACTTCCTTGGGTAGTTTGTACCCCATCTCATAAATAAGCTTATACATTAGAATATCCCCAGGTCCTTGCGCACAGTTTTCCCATGCATCAAGATCTATTAATAAGTTATTTAATCTTGCTCGCTCTTTACTGTAGTCCAACTTAGTGACCAATTCCGTTAAGATATCTTTCTCGATTCCAATACAGGTTTGGATAGATAATAGAGCAGATTCATAGTCAGTACAGTCTATTACTTGATTGTTAGCCATGGTCAATTAATTATTGCTTAGAGCAAAGCATTTGATTGAGGACTTAGTCAATCAGTGGGTATTTTTTACATTGTCTATTTTTGATTTTCCTTCTCTCCTTCATCTGATCCCTAACCTACGTCTCCGTCTATTTCTTCGTCTTCCACGAGCAACAAGAAGTAGCCTTAGCTTTAGAGAGAAGGGGGAGGTTAGACGGAGACGAAGCACGAGCACACAGTGCTCGTGGTGGGCCCACCTGGATTTGAACCAGGGACCAATTCGTTATGAGCGAACTGCTCTAACCCCTGAGCTATGGGCCCGTATACCTGAAAGCAGCTGTACTATAGTGAACTTTTTTGAGAATGCAAAGTCATTCATTAGACAAAGTTTAAGTACTGATCACAAGTCGATTTCGTCAAACACACAATCACATTCGCAAAGAAACATGTTAGCTTGGTGTAGTAAATAAATAACCCAGTTATGATGCCTTCAAGACTCAAGTCCTTTGTAAAATTATTAATTGCAACATTAGGCCTGAGTTTCATAATCTCCACCAGCATACTACCGAAAGCTCACGCAGCGGGAGAAAGTATTTCTGGTTTCGTCTATGAAGATATCAATGCCAATAGTACATTCGATTCTGGCACAGAAAGTGGGCTAAATGGTCTATCAGTAACACTATACAATAGTGTATTTGCTAACATAGGCAGCACTACTACGAGTGGTGGCAATTACACTTTCGATGAAAATAATGCCCCCACCATTACCAGCGGACAATCTTACTATGTTATTGTTGTACCTCCAGCCCTAGTTGCCTATACTTTTAGCCAAGGTGATTATCAGACTACGATATCAGCGCTCTCCTCTGGAGAAAATCGTGTACTGAGCAATCAAGGTATTTTCAATAAGAACTTCTTTTACGGTCGCCCTTTCTACGACAGTAATCGTGATGGTATCAGACAAGATGGCGAAACCTATGAATCTAATTTAGAAGTAATACTTGAGAACAGTAGCTTTGTTCAAATAAACGGCCCAGCAGCTGCTGGAGCTGGTGGCTATGGTATTACTGGCAATGTGATTCCTGAAGGAGATTACTATTTGCGTGTTATCAATTTACCACCTGCATACGTATTCACTGATCAAAATGTGGGTGAAGATGAGACAAGAGATAGTGATGTACGATCAGATGGCAGAATACCAATTACAATTACTTACGGCACCGATTATGAGAATTTAGATATTGGTCTCTACCGAGCGAATGTCTTGGTTGGAGGAAAGGTATTTGGTGACCAAAATGGTAATGGTATAGAAAATGGAGGAGAAAGTGGTATTACCAATATTCACATTGATGCTATCAACCGAGAGACTGGGAGTAGCATCGCAGAAACAACTACTGACAGTGATGGTGAATATCAAATAAGCTTTGACCCACCATCTTGTGCTGAAAATCTTTCATGGACTATTGGAAGCAGCATAGACATCCCCTGTCCGGTAGCCAGCGCTGGCGGGTATTATCAATTGAACTTTACTACAAGCTCTACTTGTGAATTTTTTGAAACCGAAGTACAACTTTTAGCCGCAAATGGTGATCAACTTTACATTGACTCGTGTAGTGGAGGTGGAACTCTTAGTGACGGACAAAGTTACAGCATGTTGATTAGCACTCCTGAAAATGGCACTGGCATGGCCCACCTCATCATGACCAATAGTAATCCATTCATGGATGGTGAGGTATACGATATCACCCTGACTTACATTAATGTATCACTCAATTTCAACAATTTAACTTCAGAACAAAATTTTACAGACAGCAATATTGGTATGGATGACACAATTGATAGCGACGTCATCCATCCAGATGGAGATACTGCTCCACTATTTGCTGGTGCTGGCGATGTATTAGAAAATATTGATGCAGGTATTCGCGTATCTGGTGGAGGCGGTGGTGGGGGCGGAGATGGAGAAGAATGTGAAACTGTATGTGGCAGATTTAGACTCCATATATTTACCGACACCAATGGTAATGGAACACAAGACAGTGGCGAACCAAATAGCGCTAGTGGAACAACTCTAACATTAAGCTTAGGCATGATGAGTAATTCTGATGTGCCAGATGGAGATGGTAATATTGAAGCACAAATAGAACCAGAAACTTACACACTCACTATCAATCCCCCCAGTGGAGCCACAATCACCGGAGGTTCAAATCCCATTACAGTTGTCATAACTGGTGGTGAGCTCAACAATCTAGGAGCTCGTGGCATCTACCTTTCAGGTTCATCCAATGGTGCAAGAAATGGTAGCGGAGGTAGCGCAATTGGTTCAGGTATTCTGCGTACGGCTCAAGGGGTAACACTCTATGCTCCTCCACTGCCAGGTAATACGACTGAAACAATAGCGGCAATGAATCAACCGCTCATTCTCAATCCCAGAAAACCATGTTTGGTAATGGGCAGCACTTCTGGTCAAAAGTTCAATGATGCAACAAGCACCCCAAATTTAGATTTAGTAACCTCAGTGGTAATTAAAGAAACACAATCACGATTAATACAAGGGTATGGCAACGGCAACTTTGGTCCAACTCAACCGCTGACACGATTTGAATTATTAAAAGTAGCACTGACCAGTAACTGTATTGGCGCAAGTACTAATAATCCTCATCCAAATACAGCATTCGCTGATGTCCCCAAAGATAATTCTGAACTATCTCTGATCGTTGGTGAAGCATATGCTCGCGGAATTATCAAAGGTATTGATGGTAAATTCTTACCCAACGCACCAGTCACTTACGCTGAAATGATCAAAATGCTTTTAGGCTCAAGCACTTATTTCGTCGATGGCAATCCTACTGCTCCATTACCTATTACTATCAAAGGCATAAATGATCAGACCTTCACTCAATATATTGAAAAAGCACATCAATTAGGTCTCTTTGATTTATCAACTGACAGATCATTTGATCAAGATGCTCCAGTAAACAGAAACTTGATGATTAATACGCTAGCTCCATTCCTTAAAGTCATTAAGTCTAATCTGGCAGTTAGCTAACTTCACTGCCGCCTATTTCAAGCTCTACTTAGTCCCCACAGCCCAAAGTGTATTGAAAAAGCCTCGATAACTATCAGCAACTTGATTATTGCTAATCGTAAAACAAAGAATAGGATTACCAAAAAGATTGAGACCAATATGACTAGACCAAATATTAGTATTCACTAAACCTGTAAAGAGTCCTGGCAAAACACGGAAATCAAAAAGTTTCCGTTGTTTTTGCATGCTAGCCAACTCAGTTGCCTGACTAATACTGCCTAAATAACGAATCTGAATTTCTTTGCGATTTCTAATTCTTTCATACTCAGATAGCCTGGCCCCCATAATGCGTACAAAGTGATCCCCATCTCCTCCAATAATACAAAGTAAACTCTCTTTCTCTGCAGACATTAAAGATTGAAACTCATAACGTACATAAGAATCTTCACCTTGGTAGATATCAAACTGTTGGGGTGGTGGCAAACTCAGAAAGCTATTAAGTTGAGTAACTACGGCACTGGCAATATCTTTCTGAGCTTCAGCAATTTGGTTGAGAACACTAGGATGTTTAGCTTGAAAACGTTTACGACCATTGTAGATAATATGCCCCACCAAACCCTTCTCCTCTAAATCATAGAGTGACTGATACACATACTGACCATGTAAACCAGTCATCTGAATAATCTTAGAACTACCGACCTGCCCCAGACTTAAAAGGGCAATGTAAACAGCACTTTGATGATCGCTCAGACCTAACTTTTTTAACTGTTCCTGAATGTTAACCAACTGATCTTTATCAAAGAAGTTTGACATATATTTCCTAAAGTGGCTTTCTTGCTTATCAATTATATCACATATTTCATCATCAAATAAGCTTGATGTTTTTCCATATTAACCGATAATTGGCTTTAATCATTATTCATTCTATGTCAGTGATCTGTCGCTTATCAGGACAAGCATTTACAGTTTCTGATGCCCATCGAGCATTTCTAGCAAAAATGGCACCGGAGATCCAAGGAAAAAAATATGCCATTCCCCTCCCCACTTTGCATCCACAAGAGCGAAAACGAAGACGCATGGTCTGGCGTAATGAAAATAAGCTCTATCCAGATATTTGTGATCTCACTGGCAAACCAATCATTTCCGTTTTTTCACCAGATAAGCCTTTCCAAGTTTATAGTGAGCCCGCGTGGTGGAGTGATGAGTGGGATGCTTTAAATTACGGACGACCGTACGACTTCAATAGATCATTCTTTAGTCAGTACCGAGAATTGATGTTGGCAGTGCCCCAACCAGCCCTGGTAACGGATTTCTTACCAAATATCAATTCTGAATACATCAATCTTGCTGGTGCTTCTAAAAACTGCTATTTAATTTTTGATACAGGAGACTGTGAAGGTTGCCTCTATGGTCACAGCCTCTATCGAGATATCGAGTGTGTAGATTGTGATTATACTCATGATTCTTCATACTGTTATGATTGCGTCTACTGTCAAAATTGTTATGAAGTCCAAACCGCAGTGATGTGTCGCAACACTAGTAACAGCCAATATGTCTTCAATGTACGTTCTTGCAAAAATTGCTTCTTGAGTCACAACCTCGACCAAAAAGAATACTACATCCTCAACAAACCTTATACTCGTGAGACCTACCATGCTGAGGTAGAAAAGCTTAAAGCAATTATTCCTGATTTGAAGGCGTTTTTCTTAGAAAAAATTGTTGGCGACACTACTATTCCTCGCAAGTACTATGTAGGAAACAATATTGAAAATACTAGCGGCAATTACATCAACAATGTCAAAAATTGTGAAGAAGTATTCAATGCAGCTAAATTAGAAGATTGTTCATATGTTCGCATTTTTGAAGATGCAAAAGATTGTTTTGATTGTGACATGTGGGGCTGGAATACTGAGCTCAATTATGAATGCCAAGAAACAGGCAGTGGGGCTCACAATATCGCCTTTTGTTCTTTCTGCTGGGACAATGTCAGTGAACTTTACTACTCACAATTTTGTCGATGGTCCAATCATTTGTTTGGCTGTTTTGGTCTTCGTCGAAAAGAGTATTGCATCTTAAATAAACAATATTCTAAACAAGAGTATGAAGAACTAGTACCAAGAATCATTACCCACATGATTGCCAACAAAGAATGGGGAGAGTTCTTTCCAATGCATATCTCCCACTTTGGTTACAACGAAACTGCGGCTCAAGAATACTTGCCGTTAACTAAAGTTGAAGCCTTACAATTAGGTGCCACCTGGTGTGATTATCAATCACCGCTGCCCCAAGCAAGCAATGTAGTACCAGCCGCTACACTACCAAAGCATATCAGCGAAGTGAACGACGATATTTTACAAGCAGTAATTCTCGCTGAAGGCAGCGATAGACCATTCAAAATCACTAAACAAGAATTAGCTTTTTACCGAAAATATAATCTTCCACTCCCCCACTACACTCCTGATGAAAGACATCAAAAAAGAATGACATTGAGATTGCCAGAACAACTTTGGGATCGGAATTGTCAGCGTTGCCAGCAAGCAATCAAAACTAGCTATGCTCCACAAAGACCTGAACAGATCTACTGTGAAGAATGCTACGCGAGCACAATGTAATTTAAACCCGAGCAAGCTTCAGGCACTTTTTACAAATACCGCTAAAATCAAAGTTGTGAAATTCAAAGCCAGTTTTGTGTTCCCAATCTCCTAAAAAGTGCTCAAATTCACAAGGTAGATGATATAGCTCACGACATTGCTCACAGCGGAAATGATGATGATGATCTATTTTATCACCAAGTTCATATCCCTTCTCACCATTACCTAAAAAAAGTTCGCGCACTAAACCTGCTTTTTGAAAAATATCTAAGGTACGGTACACAGTCACTTTGTCTAAAGTATTATCATATTGTAAAAGATCTTTCACGGTAAGCATTCTTTTTTTGCGCTCGAAGTAATTCATAATCCTACGGCGAACTGGTGTCCATTGAATATCAGTCATAATTAAACACTTAAAGCAAACATATATTGCCACCAGAGAATTAGACACGCAACCTATTTGCAATAAAACCCTCACAAGACACTAAGCAATTCGGTTGCGAAATAGTAGTAAAACCTCCTAACTAATAATTGCTCGGCGCATTGCCTCTGACAATTCTTGATTTCTAACCATTTGTACAAGCGTAGCAAACTTAATCGCTTCTTGAGCAACCATCTCTCTAGCCAGCAAAGCATCATGAGCAATAATACATGCTCCTGCAGTACCAATAACTGACTCTGGTAAAAATCCAAGTTTAGACTTAATCCACTGTTTCAATGCTGCATCGGCCTCACTAGTAGCTTCAGTGATTTGAGATTTACTAGGCTCACCATCAAGCGATACCAAAGCCTCAACTTCAATAATTTCTCGAGC
>JACCDN010121567.1_pt1 | contig 11321 bp, 11 predicted proteins | sample 7441691 | NCBI WGS metagenome assembly JACCDN01 (sample SAMN15323439, study PRJNA562643) | freshwater metagenome | isolation source: river surface water | place: USA:Blue River Watershed | collected 2017-08-16
CACTAGAATTTGATTTGAGTGTTTTGAATTAATTTTAGGAGTTAAAACGAGTACGCTGAGGTCCTCATGATTACCTATCCGTGCTTAATCGAAACTTTAGTCTCGCCATGACGATAGAACTTACTGACTTAATCTCTAAAGAATTCTCCTCTAGGCACTCGCAAAGTCCATTTGTGCCCGGTGAGAGCTCTATTCCTGTAACAGGAAAGGTTTTTGGCGAAGCTGAATTGTTAGCAGCGGTGAGTGCTAGTTTAGATTTTTGGTTAACCTCCGGACCGTATACCGAGAAATTTGAAAGTCGATTTGCTAAAACAGTCGGTATGCGACATGCCTTTATGGTTAATTCGGGATCGTCAGCTAATTTGCTTGCATTAAGTGCGCTCACGAGTCCCAAATTAGGGGATCGGGCTCTGCGTCCAGGCGATGAGGTGATTACCGTTGCGGCAGGATTTCCAACAACCGTTACACCAATTATCCAAAATGGTTTAATTCCGGTTTACGTCGACGTTGATCTCGTGACTTATGTAGCGAACGAGAAAGCATTGGAAGCTGCAATCTCGCCAAAGACTCGGGCAATCATGATGGCCCACACTTTAGGGAATCCATTCAACTTGGAATTGGTTGGAAAACTTGCTCATCAGCACGGCCTTTGGGTCATAGAAGATAGTTGTGATGGTTTGGGTGGAACTTACAAGGGCCAGAACTTGGGAACATTTGGGGACCTTTCAACGTTCAGCTTTTACCCTGCACACCACATAACCACCGGGGAAGGTGGCGCAGTATTGGTCAAGAAAGCTGCACACAAAACAATTGTTGAATCATTCCGCGATTGGGGCCGAGATTGCTGGTGCCCTCCCGGATGTGACAATACATGCCTTAAGAGATATGAATGGACTCTGGGCGAACTCCCTGAAGGTTATGACCATAAATACACTTATTCTCATCTTGGCTACAATCTAAAATCTGGAGATATCCAAGCGGCCATTGGTTTAGCCCAACTAGACCGCCTTGGTTCATTCATTGAGATTCGAAAACGTAATTGGGCCTACCTTCGGTCAGCGCTGATTAATCTTGAAGAATTCCTTATATTGCCGAAAGCGGTTCCAGATAGCGACCCTTCTTGGTTTGGTTTTGCCTTAACAATCAAACCTGGTGGCCCAAAAACAAGAAATCAGATTGTCCAAGAGCTAAATGAAGCAAAAATTGCAACACGTTTACTCTTTGGTGGGAATTTGCTTCGCCAGCCTGCGTTTATGGGAACTCCTCGACGCGTTGTAGGTGAACTTACGAATACAGATATCGTTATGAATGACACTTTCTGGATTGGCGTCTGGCCAGGATTAACGATTCCAATGTTGGATTACATGATTCATGAGCTTCATCGAATTTTAGAGGTAACTCCGTGAAGGTTATTATCCTTGCCGGTGGTCTTGGGACTCGAATCTCTGAAGAAACTTCCGACAAGCCAAAACCGATGGTTGAAATTTCAGGTAAGCCAATTCTTTGGCATGTCATGTCAATCTTCGCCAAGCAAGGGTTTGAAAATTTCTTAGTGGCAACCGGCTACAAAGGTGAGACTATCCACAAGTGGGTTCATGAGCTTAAAACCACATGGCAAATTCAGGCTCTTGATACGGGGCAAAGTACACAAACAGGTGGACGGATCAAGAAATGCATGGAAACTATTCCTGGCGAACGAGTCTTCGTGACTTACGGAGATGGACTCGGTAATGTTAATCTGAAGCGATTGTTACATTTCCATGAAATGAACGGGTTGATGGGGACAGTTACTGCGGTGCGGCCGCCAGCAAGATTTGGAGTCTTGGAATCCTCAAACGGATTAGTTACCCATTTTGGTGAGAAAAACCAAACTGACTCAGGGTGGATTAATGGAGGCTTCTTTGTATTGGAGTCGGCCGTCCGTGAATTAATTGAAGGAGACGATGAGCCTTTTGAGACCGGTGCGATCCCGAGAATGGTTGATAAACATGAGCTCGCCGCATTTCAACATGAGAATTTCTGGCAGCCTATGGATACCCTCAGAGAAAAAAATGAACTTGAGGCCTTTGCAAAGTCTGGAAATCCTCCATGGCTCAAGATTCAATAAAAGACACTGTCCGATTTGGATTCATCTTTGACCTTGATGGAACTTTAGTTGATTCGACAGATCAAATCGCAAGAGCCGTAAACCGAGCAAGAATGTCTTGGGGTTTTCCGGTTCTAGATGTCGAAGTGATACATCAGAATGTAGGTCTCCCTGCCGACTACATGTTTTCTGACCTTCTCCTAGGAAAAAAGGAGGTTCTTGAGATAGTGGTGGATTTTCGAGAATATTTGCTGGAAGATATTAAGTTAGCAAACAAGGTTTATGATGATGCATTGAGATTTGTCCAAATGATTAAAGGAAATAGATTCTTTGTTGCGATTGCAACTTCAAAGCCTACGGATTTGGGCGTTGCTGTGGTTGAGAATTCAAAATACATTGGGTTAATTAATCAAGTTGTTGGTATTGGTCCCCATAAACCCAAACCCGACCCTGGGATGATTCTGGAAATCATGAATAGAAATAGACTTGATGGAGGAGTAATGTTTGGAGATCGACCAGAGGATATCACCGCAGCGCTCAATTCGGGCATCACAGCTATCGGAATAGCCCAAACGGCCTTCACCTCCGATGACTTGATTCGAGTCGGTGCAAGAAGAGCTTTCTCAAACTTTACAAAACTGATGGATGATTACGAGCAAACTGGAGATTCACTAATTGACTACTTTAGATAATTACGGTGATCAGATTTGTGATCTTCTTGTTGATTTAAACTATACCCACTGTTTTTTTGTTGCCGGTGGCAATATAATGCACATTCTGAACTCAGCTAGCAAGAAGTTTAAGTGCATACCTGTAATCCATGAAGTTTCTGCAGGTATTGCAGCTGAATTCTTTAATGAAGCCAACCGAGATTCAAATTCACGCGCCTTTGCTTTAGTAACAGCAGGACCTGGATTAACAAATCTGATAACAGCCATCGCCGGTGCGTATCTTGAAAGTCGAGAGTTGCTTGTGATTGGGGGTCAAGTGAAGACCGCTGATTTAAAGACAGAATCGTTACGCCAAAATGGAATACAGGAAATTGACGGGATATCGCTTGTTGAGTCGGTCACTCTTCGTCGGCTTCGACTAGACAAAACGTTCGAGATTTCGCAGGTAAGGAATTTGATTGAAATAGAAAATGGCGTCAGAAAAGGCCCGGTTTTCTTGGAATTTTGTTTAGATATTCAAGCTGCTCCCAAAATCAAAAAATCTGCGATTTCTGAGCCCGCCGATGCGCCAAAGCACGACAATGATTTTTCCAGTTTTTTTCAAAATTTTTCATCCTATAAACGCCCAGTGTTGCTTTTGGGAGGAGGGGTGAGTAGGAGTTTTGTTAGCAAGAATAGGGTTGCATTTGAAGAAATTCCTTTCCCAATAATGACGACTTGGAATGCTGCAGATCGCATTGATAGCAATCAACAAAATTACATGGGAAGGCCAAACACATGGGGCCAAAGATCCGCCAATGTGATTCTACAGCAAGCGGATTTAATCATGGCAGTCGGCACAAGATTAGGTCTCCAACAAACCGGCTTTAACTGGCAAGGCTTTGGACCGCTTGCTGACATTGTTCACGTAGATGTAGATGCACATGAGTTAAATCGTGCAAATTTGAAAACCAAGTTCAAATATCAGTGCGATGCTCATTACTTCTTAGCACAATTCTTGGCATTTGATAAAACTGATCTGTACGAAGATTGGATAGATTTTTCAAAATCTGTTCGCGAGATATTACCTCTTTCTGAATCTTCCAATGTTGTGCAAGGTGATTTTTGGAACCCATACGATTTTGTCTTACAACTGTCTCAGATACTCGTTAGTTCTGATTCGATTATCCCTTCGAGCAGCGGTGCTGCCGAGACTGTAACTATGCAAGCGTTGCAACAAGTAGATGGAAATACGGTAATAACGAATAAGGGGCTCGCAAGCATGGGTTATGGTTTAGCCGGCGCAATAGGTGTTGCATTTAAAACTGGGAAAAGAGTAATACATCTAGAAGGAGATGGGGGTTTTGCACAAAATCTCCAGGAAATTGGGACAGTCGCGAAAAATCAGTTACCAATTAAAACTTTTCTTTTTTGTAACTCCGGCTATGCTTCAATTCGGATGACCCAAAAGAGCTACTTTGGTGGCTCTTATATGGGTTGCGATGCTGAAACGGGCCTAGGTCTCCCGAACTGGGAGGCAATTTTTGAGGCTTATGGGATTGGAGTAACCACCCTAAATCCAAAAGGTGGATTGAATGATGAGTTCTTAGAGAAATTCAATGACTTAAGTCCTCGGGCTTTTCTTATTCCAATACACCCAGAGCAAACCTACTATCCTAAGATTACCAGCAAGGTGCTAGACAATGGCCAGATGGAATCTAATCCTCTGCATCTCATGACTCCGGAATTGGCCCCAGAAGTGGCTGCTCGGGTTTACCGCTACCTCCATATATGATTACCTTAATCTAGAGATGAGGTTCCGTGAATAAACTTGAAAGAAAAATGGTGGAAATCCTTGAGAGAGGGAAATCTGACTTCCAAGTTGTAAGCGTAAAGGCAGAATTTGAAGCTGAAGGTACTAGAACTGATGAATTATTGAGATTGGTTGATGTATCGAGGGCCGCAGGTTTACCTCTTACACTCAAGATAGGTGGTTGTGAGGCAATACGTGATTTGCTTGAAGCCAAACAAATTGGTGTGAGATATGTTGTCGCGCCAATGATTGAGACACCATATGCACTTTCAAAGTACATTCAAGCAAAGAATTTGGTTTTTTCTAAGGAGGAACAGGAAGAGGTTGATTTCCTATTTAACCTAGAAACTATTACCGCGTTCAGACACTTGAATGAATTAGTGGACATCGCTGTGGGAGAATTACAGGGGTTGGTTTTTGGACGTGTAGATTTTTCTGGCTCCATGGGTCTCGGTCGCGAAGGTATCGAGTCGGAAGAAGTCACGGAAAAAATCGTTACAGCTAGCCAAAAGTCTCTTACGTCCGAGTTAGATCTTGTAGTCGGAGGTGCAGTCTCGAATGCTGCTTTGCCAGTACTGCAGCGAGTTAGTAAAACTAAATTGACTAGATTTGAGACCAGGAAAGTTGTGTTCTCTGGACAGGCTGTGGGAATCGCAGGAATCCATGAAGCCCTCCTAAACGCAGTGCACTTCGAATTACTGTGGCTGCTAAATAAGCGTGACTATTACTCAGCAATAACCAGGGAAGATGCTGTTCGAATTGACATGCTTGAAAGTCGTTGGCAAGTACTTGGGAAGAAGGTCTTGTAGTTTTGATTTCGCAGCAGAACCTCTCTGATTTGCGACATAAAATGAATCGGTACCAAAAGATTGTAATCACCGGTAGTTCTGGGTGGCTGGGAAGCGAAACTGCTGAGTTGTTAATTGATTCAATAGGTTTAGATATTCTAAATCGCCTTACTTTGATCACCTCCATACCCAGAGTGGTTCATTTGCGCGGTGTGATAATCAAAACCTTTGGGTGGGAAGACTTTAAGCGGCTAACTAATGTAGATCTTTTAATCCATTTTGCGTTTTTAAACCAAGAAAAGGCTCAAGAGATTGGCTTTCCACGATACATAGAATCCAATCGAAGAATCACATCTGACGTAAACTGGGTTCTTCATGCAAATCCCGGCTGTGATTTGATTGTTGCATCTTCAGGAGCGGTAGAACATTTTTCTCCAGATATTAGTTCGGCTAACTCTTTCGAGGTTTACTCCGCTCTCAAACAAGAAAGTGAAAAGTCTATTCTAAGCAATTCTTCCCTTGGGGCTCTCCTTATTGTTCGAATTTGGAATGTTACCGGTTCTAGGCTCAGGATCGAGGCACCTTATGCGGTTTCAAATTTATTTAAACAGGGCATAGAAGAGGGTAGAATTATTCTAAGTGGAAATAGTATGTCAACGAGAACGTATGTTGATGTAAAAGAGATGATGTTGATTTTCTTGCTTTGCCTATCAGAAAGCACTGACCACATTATGAACTCGGGTGGTTTCACTACTAAAATTGGTGAGCTAGCTACTAAAATTGGCCGACAGCTGAATCTTTCTCATGGTTCCATTAAGTTCAATGGTGAAAATTGTAAAATTGAGGCTTACGTACCGAAAGTCGAGCCCTTTAATGCATTTGCAAGAGTATTTGGAGTAAAATTATCAGACATAGACACTCAGATTCACCTGCTACATCAAAGTTTTCAAAATCACAGATTGTCTGAGTCGCGAGAAATCACGTAGTGTGGTCTTGCTTTGACCTCTTCATAATTTAGCGCCATATACTCAGCAAGTATTCCTAGCGCTCCGATGACTAAACTAAATATAACAAGATTGAGGGCAACTAAAGTTCCAAATCCATTAAACGGCACACCTGTGACAATCCAAGCGATGCCCAGAACGGGCACAAGAATTAAACTCAAGAATGACAACAGTAGCCCAGCAGATGAAATAAGTTTCAATGGTTTATACGAGTTAGAAAACATTCCTTTTATTGCCAAATCCAATACAACAAAGGTGTGCGCATTGGATTCACCAGCAAATCTACTTGGGCGTTTCATTTCAACTGGGGTACTCTTGAAACCAACCCAAGCAAAAAGGCCCCTAACGAACCGATTTCTCTCTTTCATCGACCGAACAGCCATGTAAACCTTTTTATCCACGAGGCGAAAATCTGATGCATTCTTCACAATCTGCCCATTAGAAAGGTAGTGGGCTATTTTGTAGAAAAGCCAGGAATTCAATCTCCTGAGAGGACGGGAAGTCGAACGAGAAATTATCAAGCCGTAAACATTTTCAAACCCCTCTTCCCATTTGCGGATGAATTGGGGAATCATTTCGGGAGGGTCTTGTAGATCTGCTGCCATCAACACCAGCGCATCACCAGAAACTAGGTCTATCCCAGCGGTCAATCCTCCATCCATGCCAAAATTTCTAGACAACTGAATTATACGGAACCGACTATCTTCAGATGTAAACTTCCTTAATTCATTCCACGTGCCATCTGTTGAACCATTCTCAACGATCAGGCATTCAAAAATGTATGAATTCTCAGCTTCGAAGACTAAAGCAAGCCTTCTTACCAGTTCCTCAACGCAATCCTCTTCATTAAATGCTGGGATTACAAGAGAAATTCTTTTTTTTTGAATATCTTTAGTAGTCGAACGCACTCAGACAGTATATACCTAAGGTAGGCTCGCTACTCATGCGCACCAGATCTATCCAGGTACTAAGCACACCAAGAACTGGGTCAAGCGCTTTTGGTAAATTGCTGGTTGAATCTGGATTCAGTCAAGTATCTTTTAGTTCAGTTGGGAATCCAACTGCCTCGGAGTTCAACCAAAATGGGTACTTCGAAGACAGCGGAATAAATCTTTGTCTGGATAATCTAATTCGCTTCTCTTTTAATTCTAGGAATAGCTTTTTGTTCAACGCCGGCATGGCGCCAAATAAGGAAGAAATGTTAAGCAAACTAAAAAGCAACTTTCTTGTTAAGTTTGACTTGGATCAAAGCACAGTAATTATTCCCGACAATTATGTGGAAAACATTAAAGAATTCACTGGACATGATTGGGATGTTTGGGGCCTAACTCGAATGCAGGAAGGTGAAAAGTGGCACAAAGCCTACTCTCGGGCTGAAGTTGAAACGCCCGAGAAGGCTTTGAACAAATTGCAAAAGTGTTTCTCTTTTTTGGAGAACACAGACTCAGTATTTATCAAAGACCCTAGGCTCATTTATCTTTTACCTTTAGTAAATACTCAAGTTCGAGGTGTAGTCATTAAGCGGGATCCTGCTGAAATTCTGCGCTCTATGCGAAATCATTACGGGCCCAATCTCTTTACGGAGAGGGTGTTGCATGAAGACTGGGTCTCAAATCACTTCAACTATAAAGTCCAAGTTCAAACATTTGAAGAGTACCTTTCAATTTATGAAACATTCGAAAAATATGCAGCTAATAATTTCGACATTGAATTCATTAGGTATGAAAAAATACATGATCAACTAGAGTTGAGTCGCATTTCCACCTCACTTGGCTGTAGAATAGCTTGGAGCTGAAACAAATGGAATCTGAGGGAAAATGCAATCTTTGTCTCGGAAATACCGAGTTAGTTTATGAACCAAAGAAATCTCTAATCGGCTTACAAATTCTTATTTGCAAGAAATGTGGGTTCGTACAGAGCGAAAAATCCAGTACAGAGAAGATTGCTCCTGGAACTTTCGAAATCCAAGCACTTAGTTGTGACTCAGATTACTCTCCAGTAAGAGTCGGCAAACAACAGATGACTAATGTAGATATTCAAAATCTTGAAGCTCTAGCTCTCGATGGGATTGCTAATTTTGAATTCCTTGATATGGCTTCAGCTCGAGGACATTTTGCACTATGGGCTAGTTCCAAATCTAAGCAGAAAGTTGTTTGCTTGGAGCCAGATGAATACATGATTGACAACTACGCAGATGGAGTAAAAATACAGGTTCATATTGGTGACTATCGAGAAGTCGAGCTAGCCACCCAATTTGATTTCATCTACTCTTGCCATACTTTGGAGCATTTTCGAAGTCCAATTCTTTACTTAAATTTTGTTAATAGCCATCTAAAAGCAAATGGGCTTTTTTATGTTAACGTGCCCAATCTGCACGGTATTTTAGATGTTGTCACCTTTGATGATTTTTTCTATGACAAACACCGGGTTTACTTTGATCCGGCTACGCTTCGTCATTTGCTTCAAGGAAAAGGGTTTGAAGTGATTGCCGAGTGGTTAGATGTGGCTTGCATACGTTTGCTTGCTCGTAAGGTAGAAAAAGTCAACACCTCAGTTATTACTTCGAACTATCAACATAATCTTGACTTAATCACAAAATACAAGTCAGAGTTAAGTAAATCGCGTGCTAGTTTGCCTAGTTTGATTAATCTATTGAACAGCAGGCTCAATAGAAATTCAGTGCGCATACTTCTAGGATGCGGAAGAATGTTGGATGCTCTTGTTTCTTATGGGCATCTCAACTTGAATGATTATGATTATTTGGTTGACAATTTTCTAGGATTAGCAACAAAAACCTTATATTCTCGTGATTTGTACACAATTGACTCTCTCCCAACAATTTCTGGCCCATTACAAGTTGTTGTAGTGGCCAGGACAGCTAATTCTGAATTAGGAATAGGGGTTTTAAAAAAGTTTCCGCACGCGGAACTTGTTTATTTTGCAGAAATCGCTAACGCCTAGAAAATTTACACAGGCAGCTAAAATATTTAGTTTTGATCTTACTTTCAAATTCACTCAAGAATAATGACGCCATTAGGAGTCGCAAGGTGTAACGCAACAATTCCCGTTTGGTTGTCATTCATAGATGGATCTAACCACTCAATTTTTACAGCCTTTAGGGAAGTAAGAATTTCCTCTTTGAACCATGAATCTGCCAATTGGCTGGAATCCGCAATAACAATCTTTTCTATTTCGGCAATAGGAATCCCGTCCTGGGCGGGGTGATCTGCGGAAAGCCACTGAATGAAGAATGGGAATTCGCGAGTGTCAGAAATTTCTTTAACGCCAATCTGTTTCCATTTTAAATCTGACCCATTTGGACGTGTGCGGTGTCCTTCGACTGCGTCACGGCCAAATTTTGCGGCAATCGGTTGAATGTCTGTCGTGCTAAAGACCCATGTAAACCAGCCACCGCCTTCACTTGCCTTTTTGGAAACAGCCTTGCCCCAAGGAGTCTGTTCAGTGGCTGGATGATCTAGGGGGCAAACAACTTCGATGTACTGATTGTTCTTAAGTGCACATGTGAAGTTACGTGTGCCAAAGCGTGGATGAATTCCACCATCAACAAACGCGCTCCCTAGACGAGAGCCTAGGCGTTGCACGGTGTCAGCAAGCTGTTCATGAGAAGTCACATAAGAAACATGGTCTAGGTGCATAGTGGAATTCTGCCCTATGTTTTAGGGCTCGGATGACCAAATTAGCAGGAGTTTCACATGACCCCAGGTACTCCAAATCTAGGTGCAATTAGGTGCCTTTTCGAGGTTCCGAAAATTAAATACGCTCAAGCACGAAGAGCTTCAAGCGATTTGATAAAGAGTGAAGTTTGCCATTCATATGGATTTAGTGGTCCAGGTCCCCTCAAAGGTATCTCTACCCATCCAGACTTCAGAAGATTTGGTATTCCCAACCGCACATAATCCACATCAGTATTGTCAACAACAATCAGGCAGTTTTCATTTGTCGTTAGGCTCGCTAGGGCCATCAGAAATGTGCGGGGGCCACCATCAATGAAAATCAGATCTGCGCTATTTATCTCATCGGACACTATAGTCCTAAATAGATTAGAATCGAATTGGCTCCAGAAATCGGTCCCTAATCCACAATTTCTCTCATCATTCCGTAGCAACAACTCAAATTCTTTATCTATTTCTGTATGGTGATTTTTTTGTCCAATTAATCTTACATCTTGCATTTGTCCATATTTAATTGAGACAAAAGGTGAAATTAGGCGATAAAATTCTGAGTCAAACTCAAAACTGGATAAATTTTTACTTTTTTCTGAAAACCAGATTGTGCTTGCGCCAGAGCCGAATTCAAGAATGTTCATGTTCTTGAGCGGGAGTTTCTCAATTAGATTCAGAGCACTATATGTAATCCATGGAATGAACTCACCATTTTTTACACTCGTATTTTCTCGCTTTGAGTTAATCCATGCTTGCGATTGTGGAAGGGTGTGCAAACCAACAAAGTGATTAAGTGCCCGGGCTGACTCATAGTAGTGAGACTTTGGGAAGCCTTCGGAAGTGACCTGTTTTGCAAAATAGCCGAATTTTTTTAGAATGGGGTAGAGGTAAAAGGTAATTCCTACCCTTGCTAATTTTCTCAGATTTCGATGAATTCTTTGTTTGGTTTTATCAATTGCCATTGACATAACTTAGCGAGATTAACAATCCTTCGCATTAAACGCTCGCTAAATCAGTAGCGTTTTTCTAGTGGAAGCTAAGCGCGGTTCTAATCCTGTTTTATCTGATGTTGAGAACTTCCCAGCACACACATTAAAGCCTCGCAAGTCAATAAAGGGGCTGCATTCATGGCTAAGTGCTTACGAGCTTCCATAGTGGCGCTCATTTTTTGAACCGCTGAGTGTGCAGAAATACTTGATGCGTAGCCATCTACTTCTGTTTGCATATCTGTATTGATAATTGATCCAGCGTCGCCCGCTTGGACCATCATGACATCGCGGTAGAAGGTGGCTAGGTC
>JACCDN010715720.1_pt1 | contig 11314 bp, 13 predicted proteins | sample 7441691 | NCBI WGS metagenome assembly JACCDN01 (sample SAMN15323439, study PRJNA562643) | freshwater metagenome | isolation source: river surface water | place: USA:Blue River Watershed | collected 2017-08-16
ATGATTTAGTTATTCAATACGACGGTTCGATTACGGCTGAGCACAACGACGGTATTATCCGTACGCCGTATCTCAAGAAAATGTTTGGACAAGAAATCTGCGATCTCTTTCAAACAACAAAAAATATTTTTGATCCGAAAAACATTTTCAATCCGCATAAGAAAGTGGGGGATGGGAAGCTTTTCTTTGCTGAACATATTTTGAAACCGGAAGCTGAACATGCGTCGTAGCCTTTACAAAAAATAAAATATTCAGTATAGTGCTTGTAATAAAAACTTTACAAGATGAATACACAATTGCAAAGAATTCGTAAGGAACTTGCGAAAGTACAAATTGGATTGATTGAAATAAGGGAATGGATACATCAAACCGATCCCACACATACGTTGGAATGGGATATCCCATTTATGAAAGATTGTTTTGAACGTTTTTTGAACTTTGCCGAAAAAGTGAAGTATTCAGGAAAAGAGTATGTATTCGCAGAGAAAATCATTGAAGAAGGACTTCAAATTACAGAATTGATGGTGCAATTTAGAATACAAGGTTCTAGGCGGCAAAAATTTTCTGAAGATCATAAAGCTTTTTTATTTTTTGGAGATTTTTTAATGATTACAGAATATTGTAGTTGGTTTCAATTGCAAAAAGAAGAAATCCAGCGCGCTATTAATAAGCTCACTGAAATGATTATTAATGGTGATGTTGTTCCTCCGAGTTGGGATCAAAAAATTTTTCTAAAAGAAGTAATCAGTTCAAGTGATGCATTAGTGTCAATTATAAAACGTACTCTTGAGAAAAGCGGATTGTTTACTGTACATACGACAGTTTCGTGGAATGTTACTCAAGCGAGCATTCCTCCGACCAATTAATTTACGTAAAATTTCTAAGCCCTGCTGTCCAGGGCTTTTTTCTTGCCAAATCCTGAAAAATTCGTATAATCAGCACCATGCTGTCAATTAATGCAAAAACACGAGGAAATGACCGAGCGGACAAGGTTCGCGCGGAAGGCTTCATTCCTGCCGTTGTCTATGGTCCAAAAAAGGAGACTATATCAATCTCAGTGCCAAAACAAGAATTTATCAAGGCGTTTAAGGAAGCAGGTGAATCAACAACCGTTACTCTTATGGTAGACGGCGCAAAACACGATGTGCTCATCCATGAAGTTGAATACAATCCTGTTGCGCACACTCCAATGCACGTTGATTTTTACGCAGTCGACATGAACAAGCCAATCGAAGTTTCAGTACCGCTTGAATTCGATGGTGTTGCTCCTGCCGTGAAAGGAAATATCGGTACACTCGTGAAAGTAATGCACGAACTCCAAATCGTTGCACTTCCAAAAGATCTTCCACACTCAGTTATGGTGGATATGACTGGACTCGTTGACCTCGATAGTCAAATCGCTGCTGGCGACATTGCACTTCCAAAGGGCGTTACACTCGTGACTCCTGTAGACGAAGTTGTTGCTGCCATCGCCGCACTTGCTGCCGATGAACCAACAGACGCTCCGGTTATGGATCTTTCTGCAATTGAAGTAGAAAAGAAAGGTAAGAAAGAAGAAGAACCAGAGGCTGAATAAGTATTTGATTTTTGTTCACAAAAACTCGCCACGAATACTGGTGGGTTTTTGTTTTCCCCATACGATATTGAATTATGAAGAGTACAATTAGATTCATATGAATATTTTAAAAGATCCGCAGTACGCGTCACTTCGAGTGTTTCTTATTGTCGTTGCATTTATTGGTATTGGTGCATTCGCCCTCAAGGCGTCAAACACAAGTCCGCTGAGTCAAAAAGGACAAGTGATTAACGGAAAAGCAGCAATGCTGACCACATTAAAAACAGGTGTGCGTAATAACGCAGAAGTAAAAGCGTTGCAAACATTTTTAACAAAAAATAAAATGTTCGCAGGAAAAATTGATGGAAATTTCGGAAAAGATACGGCTGAGGCAGTGAAAAAATTCCAGGGCACATACAAATTCAAACAGTCAGGTACGTTTGGACAATCATGGGTTGATGAAAATCCTTCAATGATGCCACCGGGCGATGAAGTTGCTTCATGTGGTATTGATTTTAATGAGGATGGAGTAACTGATGTTGCAGACCTCGATATGTTACTGGCCTCATTTGGATCAGTTGGAGATAATCTTTCAGCCGATCTAGACAACGATCAGGTTGTCGGAGCTTCAGATATTATCATTCTTATGGGTGCGTATGGGACAAGTGCAAACTGCATGTTGACCGTTTCTCTTACTGAGGGGACGAATGCAATTAATCAGGCACACATAATAGAAGTTGATTCAACACAGGATACTGATGGGGTGTCTCTTCTTGCGTTTACTCTTGAAAACCAAGGGGGGCAAGATTTTATCATCGAAAGCATTCCTGTACGTTTTATTTCTACCGAAACAACAGGTAATGATCCGGACGATATTGCAACATCTGTCTACCTTACATTGAACGGAGACGTTCTTGATGAAAAAACACTTCTTGCAACAGATAGTAATAATAGTACTGAAACAGTGATATTTGATGGTTTAGATAGTAATCTTTCTTCAGACGAGAGCCTTAACTTTGTCGTAAAAGTTGATGTACGTCCAACAAATAGCACTCTTGATAACGGTGATACATTGCGCGCAGAAATTAATGATGACGAACGTGATGGTATTGATGTTGAAAATGAAGAAGGTGATGCTCTCTTGCCCACCCAGCGTACTGGTACAGCGATCGGCGAAGCGTCTGAGCTTCGTGATGCTGGCATTGTAGTCTCACTTCTTTCTTCTAGTGCTGGTCAGAACACTAATGGTATGATCAACTTCTCATTCACACTTACTGCCACTGCCTTTGGATCAGATGTATACATCGACAAGTCTATTCCGCAATTTGATGGCACTATTAATACTGCAGGACCTGATGAATCGGACTTAAACCTTATTGGTGGTACGGGCACACTTGTTATTCCAAATATTAGTGCCCAAACTGCCGAAGAAGGAATGCAAGGGTATCTTATTGAAGAAGGTGATACAGAAGTGTTTACAATCATTGCGTATACAATGCCATCTATGAGTGGTACCTATCAAATGCAACTTGGCAATGTAGCGTTTGCGCTCAGTGATATTGATGCCAATCAGGCATATTCAGTAAATCTTGATGATTTTATTACACAAGCAGCAACGGTTACAATTAATTAATTCTAGGCAGTATTAGCAAGGACCGTCCTTGCTCATACAAAAAACCACCTGCGACATGGTGGTTTTTTGTATGATATACTGTTCTCATACGTCTCTACAGATGTATGTTTTCTATGAAAAAAAATCTTACTGGACTATTGATTTTTGTTGTTATTTTCGGATCAGGCGTTCCGCTTTTTGTTCGTGCTCAATCTGAACTTCAAAATGCTGTCACCGACCGCGCGGCACTGGAAGCTGAACTCAAAAAGCTTGAGGCGGAAATTGCAGCAAAACAAAAAGAACTTGCAGGGCAGAAAACAAAATCATTAACGCTCACCAACGAAGTTGCGTTTCTTAAAACAAAAATCAGTAAGTCGCAACTCGATATCAAATCAAAAAATCTCACTATTTCAAAATTAAAAGGAGAAATCGGAAGCAAGTCGCAAAAAATTCAAACATTGGAAGAAAAGATAGAATCGCAGCAAGAATCACTTGGGCAACTCATGCGCAAAACGCGTGAACTCGACGACCGACCGTTTATGCACTTATTGATAACCGATAGTAATTTGTCGGACTTCTACAAAGACATCGACGCATTTGCGTCAGTGAATCTTTCCATCAAACAATCAATGGATTCTATCCGTGGAGTGAAAGCTGAAACGGAAGACGAGCGCCGTGATCTTGAGAAAAAGCGAAACCAAGAAATTGATGCAAAAGTGGCACTTGAGCAAGCGAAGAAAGCCGTTGAAGCTGATCAGGCTGAACAAAAGCGTCTGCTCGGTCTTTCAAAATTAAAAGAAACAGAATATCAAAAAGATCTTGCGTCAAAACAAGCCACCGCTGCTCAAATTCGAGCGCGCCTCTTCCCAGTTGCGGGTGGAGGGCAAGCAATTCCGTTCGGTGATGCCGTTGCCTATGCAAAAGGTGCGTCAGCAAAAACGGGTATTCGCCCTGCATTCTTGCTCGCCATTTTGCAACAAGAAACTGGTATCGGGAAAAATGTGGGTTCGTGCTATCTCTCAGTTGCCGAAACAGGGCAGGGAATTCGCGTTTCAACGGGGCAAATTCTGTCGAATGTTATGAAGCCAACTCGCGATGTGGCACCATTTTTGAACATCACAAAATCACTCGGACTTGATCCGTTTAAAACACGTGTGTCGTGTCCGCTTGCCGGTGGTGGGTATGGTGGTGCAATGGGGCCTTCACAGTTTATTCCGTCAACATGGAATATGTTTGCAAGTCGCACTGCATCAGCTGTTGGGAAAAGTACTGCGAACCCATGGATTCCGGGTGATGCGTTTATGGCATCAGCGATTTACCTCACCGATCTTGGCGCAGGTTCACAGGCATACACCGCAGAACGCAATGCTGCGTGTCGCTACTACTCAGGACGCGCCTGTGATGCAAAAGCACCAGCAAACAGCTTTTATGGAAACAGCGTCATGGCAATTGCCGTGAAAATGCAGGCCGATATTGAATATTTGGAGCGATATGGGACGTCGAGTCGATAATATATGATTCCAGAACAGATAGCATATCTCACAATTCTCATCAGTCTTTTCGGAGGTTTTTTCTATATTCGTGACACGTTGCGCGGCGTTACAAAACCAAACAGAGTCACCTGGCTTTTATGGGCAGTCATTCCTGCAATTGCTGTTGTGATTCAGATTCGTTCAGGTGTTGGACTTTCGGTAATACCAGTAATTATGAGCGGGGCAACTCCTTTCCTGGTTTTCCTTGCATCTTTTGTCAATAAAAATGCATATTGGAAAATTACACAACTTGATATTGTGTGCGGATTACTTTCGGTCATTGCCATCATCCTTTGGCTTGGTGTGAATCAGCCAATACTCGCACTTTTGTTTGCTATTTTGGCTGATCTTCTGGCCGGAGTGCCGACATTGGTAAAAGCATGGAAGTTTCCAGAAACTGAAACTGGTACGGTATTTATACTTTCTCTCATAAACGCAATTATTGGATTTCTTGTACTCAAAGAATGGACATTCACATTCTACTCTTTTGGAGTGTATCTTTTTATTATGAATTCAAGCATGATTTTCGCCATTTATAGAAAAAAATGGTTCAAGGGTACAGCAGTTGCACAATAAAGAAATTATGCTATAGTAGTCTCACATATGAAAAAAGACACCCACCCAACATTTTACCCAAAAGCTGCCGTGACTTGCGTCTGTGGAGCGACTTTTGCCGTTGGTTCTACAAAAGAAGAAATTGGAATCGAAATCTGCAGTCAATGCCACCCATTTTTCACTGGTAACGAAAAGGTACTCGACACAGCAGGACGCGTTGATCGCTTCAAAAAGCGTGCAGAAGCTTCAAAGGCAAAGGTAAGTAAATAACCGATTATGGAAAAGGGACCAGGAATGGTTTCTTTTTCGTTGCGCGCCCTGCGTAGCTCAACTTCGAAGCGAAGCGTAGAAGAATGAGCAAAGCAGGGTATAATAAACCAACATGAAAGACCGACTCGAAGAATTAAAGAAAGACTACAAAACAGAGTATCTCGCAAAACATTACGAGAAACTTTTGCGTGAGGAAGAAGAAGTGCGTGCAATGCTCGATTCAGATGATTCACTCCACGACGTTGCCACTGAAGAACTCAGAACCATTAAAGAACAAATGGACGGACTCGAAGCTGAGCTTGTGCGCATCGAAGAAGCATCGAAGGTTGAGGAAGAATTTCCAAACGAAATTGTACTCGAAGTGCGCGCTGGTGCTGGTGGTGATGAAGCCGCTCTCTTTGCGCGCCAAATTGCAGAAATGTACGAAAAGTACTGCGAAAAACTCCGCTGGAATTGGAAAAAGAACTACGAGTCGGAGAATGACATCGGTGGTTACAAAGAAGCATCATTCACTATTACAGGACCCGAAGTCTACCGTTTACTCCGCTACGAAACAGGCGTGCACCGCGTACAGCGCATTCCCGCAACAGAAAAGAACGGACGTATCCACACTTCAACCGCCTCTGTTGCTGTGCTTCCGATCCGCAAGAAAAATACTATTGAAGTATTACCGAGTGATATCGAAATGGAATATTCACGTTCCGGTGGTGCGGGTGGGCAAAACGTCAACAAAGTGGAAACCGCAGTGCGTTTGATTCATAAACCAACAGGCATCGATGTTCGTTCAACCTCAGAGCGCAGTCAGCTTGGCAATCGCGAAAAGGCGATGTCTATTCTCATGGCAAAACTTCAGCAAATCCAAGACGACGAAGATGCAAAAAAATACGGCGCAGAACGAAAGGACCAAATCGGAACAGGTGATCGTAGTGAAAAAATCCGCACCTACAACTTTCCACAAGACCGCGTGACTGATCATCGCATTAAACAATCATGGTCAAATCTAGAAGGAATCATGCTTGGAAATATAGAAAAAATCATTGATACCCTTCAAAAAGGGGAAGTAGGGGATTCAGACGAAGAGTAAGAAGGACGCCGTGTTGGTACTACCGGCGTTCTTTTGCGTAAAATTCATTTATTTGGTATAGTGCGAATGCTCCAGATAAGGGAGTTTTTCCTTGTAAATCAAGCTCAATGCGTGTGTAGTTCAGTGGTAGAACGCTGTCCTGATAAGACAGAGGTCGTAGGTCCGATTCCTACCACACGCACCATCCGGTATATCCGGAAAATAGGCATGGAAAACAACGAGATAAAAACTCCATGGTGGCACGACGGCATGATATTTTTTTTGAAAGTATCTGGCTGGATTGCGGGACCAATATTAGTGGTACTTGTTATCGAAACTATTCTAGAAAAATATTTCGAAGTACCCAAAATTATTTTTTTCCTTATGATGTCGTCTGGTTTTCTTTTTTCAATATTCGGTTTAGTGAAAGAAAGCAAGAGATATATTGATAAGGTGTCACCATCAAAAAAATAACGATCAGCTATGACTACACTACTACAAAACAACATGAATACAGCAGAAGCATATGTTCCTCAGGTGGATACTGTGGATATGGAAGCAGGCCTCACAACTCCTCCGGTGTCTGATACTGCTCACACAGAAGAAGCGTTGCACGAAGAGACTCACGCAGACTCGCATGGTGATGAACACGTACCCCACGCCACAACCTTGTTCGCTGAACCTATTGTTCAGTCGTCTGTATTCCCGATTACTAACGCGCTTGTTACTAGTTGGATTGCAGTTTTGATAATTTTACTTATCTCCCTTACTATTCGACGAAAAATTTCTATGATTCCGGGTAAGTTGCAACACATGTTTGAGCTCATTGTTGAAGGAGCGCTTAATTTGTGTGACCAAGTAACCAATAGTCGCACCCTTTCTAAAAAGATTTTTCCACTCGCTTTTTCTTTGTTCTTGTTTGTGCTCATAAACAACTGGCTTGGACTTTTACCGCTCACTGCAATCGGCACCATTCAAGTAATGGCGGATGGAAGTAAGGCGTTTGTGCCATTTTTGCGTGGTGGAACAGCTGATGTAAACACTACACTTGCCCTCGGTTTGGTTGTTGTTCTCGGAGCAAACCTGTTCGGTGCATTCTCAATTGGTATTTGGAAAACAGTAAATAAATATCTTAACTTCCGAGCAATTGGAAAGTCTGTTAAAAATATAAAGAAAGATAAAACTGGAATTGTTGTTGGTCTCGTTAGCTTTTTTGTTGGGTTGCTTGAAATTATTGGAGAATTCGCGAAAGTAGCATCACTCTCATTCCGTTTGTTCGGTAATATTTTTGCTGGAGAAGTTCTTCTCGTTTCAATGTCAGTATTGGTTGCATATTTTGTTCCAATTCCATTTCTCTTTCTTGAAATTCTTGTTGGTGTTATTCAAGCGCTTATTTTCTCTATGCTCACTCTTGTGTACTTCACGATCGCATCGCATGATCACGGAGATGAAGGAGATCATAGTAAAGGAGAAGCACATTAAAGTAGGTTGGTGGCTATCTGATTCCATGGTATGTGTGTCTGCATATAATGTAATCAGATAGCCACGAATCGGTCGGCTATATTATAAAATAATTTAACTACACCTTATTATGGAAATTGTACCTCTTGCAAAAGCTATCGCTATCGGTCTTGGTGCTATTGGTCCTGCTATCGGTATCGGTATGATCGGATCAAAGGCTATGGAAGCAATCGGACGCAACCCGGAAGCAGCAAGTAAAATTCTTGTTCCTATGCTTCTCGCTGCAGCGTTTGCTGAAGCTATCGCTATTTACGCCCTTGTTATTGCCTTCTCAATTAGTTAATTGTTTAGGCGTTAGGTGTTAGGCAGTTAGCATGAAGCTAGTTGCCTAGAGCCTAAAGCCTAAACATCTCGGTTTAGACTTTACTAGTTTATTACTCTAATCTTTCAACACATATGGACTCACTTATCGGAACATTTCATATCGACTGGAAACTCATCCTCGCGCAGGTCGTCAACTTTGGTATTGTATTTTTTGTGCTGTATCGTTTTGCGATTAAGCCACTTGGTCGTGTCATGGATGAACGAAAAGAGACAATGAAAAAAGGTCTCGATGATGCAAAGCGTCATGCAACACTCGCAGAAGAAGCTGAAACTCTCTACAACGAAGAACTCGCAAAAGCGCGTATTGATGCACAGGCACTCGTGAAAGAAATGAAGACAGAAGTTGGGAAAGAAAAAGAAATCATGCTCCAGCAAGCAAGTGCTGATGCTCAAAAAATTCTTACTGAAGGAAGAAAAGCATTGCAGGATGAAAAACACCATATGATTGAAGAAGTGGAGAAAGAGATTGCAAAACTCGTCGTGCTTGCGACTGAGAAGGTTTTGAGTGGTGTCACTAATCCAAAACTCAACGAAGAAATCGTGATTAGTAGTATTCGTGAGAGTGAACAGTAATTATGAAACGAAGCGATGAAAAGAAAATCGGAGAATTCCTTTTCGACACACTCACTGAATCCAAGAGTGCGTCTGAGGATAAACGAGTGATTGACGCATTTGTGCATACGTTAACCAATAAGCGATTACTCGATCACGCTGATTCAATTTTGAACGAATTGTCGTGCAAGATTGATGAAACGAAAGGGATTATCCGCGCAGATGTGATTGTATCTGAACCATTGAGTCATGCAGCGCAATCAATTATCCGCTCAGCGCTCGTTAAACGATACGCAGTGAAAGATATTATTCTCGCAGAGCGTATCGACCCCACAGTTATCGGTGGTATAAAAATAAAAATAAAAGACGAAGTATTTGACGCCACTATTAAGAACCGCTTGGTCACATTAGCAAAGAAACTCAAAGTGTAATATATGACTACAAAGAACAACATTATAGATACAATCAAACGTGAAATTGATTCTTTCCAAGCGAAAGATTCATTCGAAAAAGTCGGCCACGTTGAGGAAGTGTTTGATGGAATTGTAAAAGTTTCAGGACTCACAACACTTCGTTCTTCTGAAATGGTGACATTCCAAGGCGGTGAGATTGGTGTGGCCCTCAACCTCGAAACTGATAGTATCGGTATCATTGTGCTCGGTAATTATATTGGTATTAAAGAAGGAAGTGAAGTGCGTGCAACAGGCAAGATTCTTGAAATCGGTGTGGGTGATGCGATGCTCGGACGCGTTGTTGATGCACTCGGAAAGCCAGTTGACGGACGCGGTGATTTGAAAACAACGAAGATGTATCCGATTGAACGCGTTGCTTCAGGCGTTATTGAACGTCAATCAGTGGATCAGCCGATGCAAACGGGTATTAAAGCAATTGATGCATTGGTGCCAATCGGTCGCGGACAACGCGAGCTCATCATCGGTGATCGTCAAACAGGTAAGACTGCAATTGCAATCGACGCTATCTTGAACCAGAAAGGTCAAAACATGATCTGTGTCTATGTTTCAATCGGACAAAAAGATTCAAAGCTCCGCAAACTCGAAGCGCGTCTTCGCGATGGTGGTGCGATGGATTACACAGTGATCGTGAATGCTGGTGCGGCTGATCCTGCTGCGCTTCAATACATTGCTCCATACGCTGGTGTTTCTATTGCTGAATATTTTATGGACAAAGGCCAGCTCATTATTTACGATGATCTTTCAAAGCACGCTGTTGCATATCGTGAAATTTCACTCTTGCTCCGCCGTCCACCAGGTCGTGAAGCGTATCCGGGAGATGTCTTCTACCTTCACTCACGTCTTTTGGAACGCGCATGTCGCCGTAACGAAAAATATGGCGGTGGTTCTATTACTGCACTTCCAATTCTTGAAACACAAGCAGGTGATATTTCAGCCTACATTCCAACCAACGTGATTTCGATCACCGACGGTCAAATCTTCCTCGAAACAGATCTCTTCTACAAAGGCGTACGCCCTGCGATCAACGTGGGATTCTCAGTGTCTCGTGTGGGAGGATCAGCGCAAATCAAGGCGATGAAGAAAGTTGCGGGAACATTGAAACTCGACCTCGCACAATTCCGTGAACTCGAAGCCTTTTCACAATTCGGATCAGATCTTGATGATGCAACAAAGCGCCAACTCGAACGCGGAAAGCGCGCAGTGGAAATGCTTAAACAGCTCCAATATTCTCCAATCGCGACAGTGAATCAAGTGATTTCTTTGTACGCGCTTGTGAAAGGATATATGGATGATGTGCCAGTTGCGAAGATCAAAGCATTTGAAATCGGTTTGATTGAATACGCAGAAACACATGCAAAGAAATTCATTGCACAGGTGAATGAAAAGAAAATGTGGGAAGAAGATGGGGAAGCTGAACTCAAACAATCTATTGCAGAATTTAAGCAATCATTTAATTCATAACCATGAAAAACAACAACCAGAAAAATATATTACTTGTAGTCATAGCCGTACTTTTGGTTGTTATTTTTGTACTTTATAAAACTGTAGAAAGTAAAAATCGTGTAAATAATATTGCCCAGCCTCGCGGTGAAGAAGTTGTTCAGCACGATGAAAATACAACTGATATCAAATCACAGCCTGTTCCTCAAACGAAAAAGGCTCAACTGGACATATGGAAAGATGACTGTTCAACAAAAGGAGGTGAGTTTGTTGCACGTGTGGACTTCGGGTTCGGCCCTATTGAAAATATTTTTTGTGGTTTTCAGAAAGCTCCGGATGCTGATTTCAATTGTAAAACAGAACAACAATGTGCTCGATGTACATATGCTGAACATACAACGTGTTATGAACACGGTG
>JACCDN010108590.1_pt1 | contig 11313 bp, 7 predicted proteins | sample 7441691 | NCBI WGS metagenome assembly JACCDN01 (sample SAMN15323439, study PRJNA562643) | freshwater metagenome | isolation source: river surface water | place: USA:Blue River Watershed | collected 2017-08-16
AGGCTTTACGGGCGGTGATCGCACGGATTTGAATTTGCCCGCTGCACAACGTGAATTGCTGAAGCAACTTTACGCCACGGGTAAACCCGTTGTGGTTGTGCTCATGAACGGCAGCGCTTTGTCTGTGAATGAAGAGGATGCGTCGGCAACGGCACTGGTGGAAGCGTGGTATCCCGGTGGTCAGGGTGGTGAAGCAGTGGCATCTCTGTTGGCCGGTGATTTTAGTCCGGCCGGGCGTTTACCGGTGACTTTCTATAAGTCGCTCGATCACTTGCCTAAATTCACTGATTACTCCATGGAAAATCGCACTTACCGATTCCACACCAAGGATGTGCTTTATCCATTCGGTTATGGCTTGTCTTACACTACCTTTACCTACGGCAACATCAATGCACCGAAACAATGGGATGCGAAGGGTAATGTCACTGTGACGGTTGATGTAACCAATACGGGAAATATGGATGCCGACGAAGTTGTGCAGTTGTATGCCGCGCGTAAGGATATCCAAGGTTCACCGATTCGCGCACTCGTTGGTTTCCAACGCGTTCACATTGCCAAAGGCAAAACCCAAAAAGTCACGTTCCAATTGGATGATCGTCGCTTGAGTACGGTAGATGCCAAAGGTCAACGCGCTCTTGTTCCCGGTACGGTTAACCTTTGGGTAGGCGGCGGTCAACCTGCACAGCGCTCAGGACTCGTACCAGCAGCAGGTAGTGAAACCAGCGTGATCATCAAGAAAGGTAAAACTGTGTTGTAATCTGTCTATAGGTGCGCCTTGGTGCACCTATGCCTCTTCCAATACGCTAAGATCTTTTTTCGCTGGCCCTGGGTAACCCCAGAGCCAGATCTTAAAGCGGAATTCCTCCGCGTCTCTCCTCTCAAATAAGACCAAGAATCCTATGAAAAAATTTATTTGTGTATTCAGTATTTTGTTGGGCGTTTTATTGTCTGCGGTACAGGCGAATGCCGAAACGCAAGCGCCCGTTTATGAGTTACGTATTTATACGGTTCACCCCGGAAAAATGCCGGATATGCTCGCGCGTTTTAAAAATCACACCACCAAAATTTTTGAAAGCCACGGCATGGTCAATGTGGGCTACTGGGTTCCGGTAGAACAGAAGGATAGCGATAAGCTCTATTACATTCTGAAACACAAGAGCCGAGAGGCTGCTGCTGCTTCGTGGAAAGCATTTGGTGCAGACCCAGCGTGGATTAAGGTAAGAACGGAAAGCGAAGCCAATGGGCCAATCGTAAAAGGCGTAGAGGTTACCTTTATGGCGGCTACGGAATTTTCGGCATTAAAATAATTTCGCTTGTTAGGTCGCATTTTTTAATTGCGAACTCAGGTAGGGCACTTGCTTTAATGTGCCCCTACCTGCATGTATAAATTGATATTGCCGTCATCGGTAAAGCCAATGCCAAGATAAGCAGGTCCTAGCGGCGTTTCGCCGCCCAAGTAAACCACCGCCGAGTGTAATAAATCGCGGTCTTCATCAAACGTATAAGCATCTCTCAGCTTTGCACCTTCCAACCCAATACCAAGGCGCATATCGCCATTTAAACCGAGTGGCATGCGGCCAATAATTCGCTCGCCGCGTAAATGGGCGTAAAGTGTGTTGTCTGCAATAATCTGATTGGTCGCAAATGCGGATAGATTTAAAAATCCACCGAGATAAGCTGCATTGGTAGCGGGCAGGATTCCATGAGTAGAGCGAACGTAAGTTGTTCTGCCCGCCAGCACAAAATTATTCATGGGGTAGGCAAAATTAAACTCGCTGCTGAGCTTGCCGTAATTTTCTTGCCGTGAATCAAAATAATTCAAGCTGCCAGACCAACCGCGCGACGGAAAGTGTAAGCGATTGCGTTTGTCCATGGCGATATCGACGAGTATGCCACCGTATTTTCGGTGGTAGTTACCCAAATCTATTTCGCTCACATCCGATGTGCTTTTAATGTTGTATTCGCGCCAGCCAATTTTTGCTTGACCGTAAATATCCAAACTTTTGCCAAAGGCTAACTCAGAATAGCTACGCTGCAATTTGTATTCAGCAATTTTTTCATCATTACTGAAAACGTTAAAAATTTCGCGCTTGCGATAGTAGGAAGGTTGAATGAAATAGGTTTGACTCAGGTTGAGCGGTTGATAAAACTCTATATCAAAACCGGGGCTGCTGCCGATATCGCCCGTTGCAAAGATTTCACCCCCATAGCGATTTAGCCATGTGCTGCGATAGGCCGCTCGCAAATCAAAATTGGTGTCTTGGCGAAATTCATTGTTAATATCGAAGCCCAAGGTTACATAATCAGAGCTCCATTCACGCTCAATGACGTTAACATTCAGAATATTTTTGTTGTCGATGCGGTTGATGCTGTAATCCACATTTTCATAGAAACCCTCGCCATACAAATGAATTAAATCTTGCTCAAGTTGTGCGCGGTTAAGTGGGCTTTCCAGTGATTGGCGTATGTGCTGATTAATGTACTCGGGCGATTGTCTGGTTAAGGGGCTTATAACAATTTGATCAATTTGAACCAGCGCCTGAGAGCTTGGCTTTTTCTCGTTGCGCCACGCTGCATAGGTTGCTTCATCGGCTGAATATTGTTGCAGTTTTTCAAGTTGTAATTCCGTTGAGCGTTTACCAATATCAGCTGCGAGTGCGTAGTGAGCAAAATTGGTCGCTGAAAAATCGCCCAATTCTGGCGTTAATAAAATGTCCGTTGGTTTTAATAGCGAGACAGAGCGCGCGACGTTTTGTTTGCCCAGAATACCAATCATCTGTGAGGTTACGCTTAAGAGCGAAACCACTTGATCGGCGGGCTTTAATTTTGAGCCTACATTGACCGCGATAATGAGATCTGGGTTACATAGCTTTTGCGCAACTTCAACGGGCAGGTTATCAACCAAACCACCATCCACTAATTTGTGGCCCTCATAATCAACGGGTGTCATGAGACCCGGTACCGACATGCTCGCACGCATCGCCAGTGGCAAGCTGCCTTTATCAAACACAAATTTCTCGCCACTGCCTATATCGGTCGCCACAATAGCGAGTGGGATGGGCATATGTTCAATTTCGCGGTTACCATAGTCAGCACCCACTAAAAAATTAAAAAATAATTTTATTTTAGTGCCCGCTATAACGCCCGGTTTCAGTTGCAAGCCGCGATCGGTTAAACCCAATTCGGTGCCGGATAAAAAACGTTTTGTGACACGCTTTTTGCGAAAACTTAATTGCGAATAATCGGCGGAATCTAAAAACATATCCGTCCAATCGGCTTTGTCTAATTTTTCACGCATTTCTGCTGGACTAAGCCCCGCTGCATAACCGCCTGCAACCAAGCCGCCCATGCTGGTGCCCACAATACATGCAAGTGGAATTCGTTCACGTTCTAGGACTTCAAGCACGCCAATGTGTGCCGCACCGCGTGCGCCACCGCCACCTAAGACCAGTGCAATACGTGGGGCCGCCTTTGCGTGCTCTGAAGTGGGTGTTTGAGCGTGCGAGATGAATGGGATTAATAAAAAGAGGAAGGAACAGCCACACAAAACGAAAGAAGCCATAGTTCGCAACACGTGAATGAACTTCATTCGTTTTTAACTCCAATGACAAAAGATTAACGCGATAACTCGTAGACACACATATTGACGGCGGACGCTAAATTCAAAGATTCAATCGCCCCACAACCTTGAATGGTAAACGCCTGCGCATCTAATTCGGTTAAATGTTCACGCGGAACGCCGCGTGCTTCATTGCCGAAAACATAACAATCAAACTCTTTAAGACTTGCATCGCTGAGTGGTTTGCCTTGCATATCCAAGCAGGCGATTTTGTTGAAGCGAGTGTTTAAGGAGTCGAGTGGAACATCCAATTCCATTGCGAGATGAAAAATTGCGCCCATACTCGAGCGAACCACTTTGGGGTTGTAGGGATCTACCGAGTTTGGGCTGAGCAATAATCGAAAGTTTCCAAACCAAGCCAGCGTGCGCAAAATAGTACCTAGGTTGCCCGGGTCTTGTACTTCGTGTAGATAAATTGCGCGCTCGTTTTGCGCTGCGTGATCTGATGCTGGCAAGAAAGGCACTACTGCAAGAATTCCCTGGGGGGATTTGGTATCCGAAATTTGCGCCATTTGTTTTTCGGTAATCAGATTTTTTCTAAAATCTGTTTGCCAGTGTTCATAGTCTTCAGTGACGAAAAGCTCGCTGTTTTTAAGTTCGGGAATATGTACGGCTGCATTTTTCAACTCAAGCACAAGGTGTTCACCTTCTACCAAAAAATGGCCGAGCTCTTCGCGGTATTTTTTTTGCTGTAGTTTTTTTACGTCGTCGAGTTTCATGAGCTCAAATCCGCAAGCATCGCCACTGCCACAGCTTCCGCAACTTTAATTCCATCTACACCCGCCGACAAAATTCCGCCCGCATAACCCGCGCCTTCACCGGCGGGATACAAGCCGCGTGTATTTAAACTTTGTAACGAATCGTTATCACGTTTAATGCGCACGGGCGAAGAGGTGCGAGTTTCAATTCCCGTAAGAATTGCGTCATCGCGATCAAATCCGCGAATTTGTTTGCCAAATTCGGGCAGGGCTTCGCGAATCGCTTCAATCACATAACTCGGAAGTGATGGTGTTAAATCGCCCAGTAACACACCGGGTTTATACGAAGGTTCTACTTCACCAAACTCGCTCGAAGCTTTGTTACGAATAAAATCGCCCACCAATTGCCCCGGCGCGCAGTAATCGCTGCCGCCTAATGTGTAAGCGAGGGATTCTAATTTTTCTTGCAACTCAACACCGGCTAATGGGCCACCGGGAAAATCTTCTTCGGGCGTAATACCAACCACAATCCCCGAGTTCGCATTGCGTTCATTACGTGAATATTGACTCATGCCGTTGGTGACAACGCGATTCGGTTCTGAGGTTGCTGCAACCACAGTTCCGCCGGGGCACATACAAAAGCTGTACACCGCGCGGCCATTTTTTGCGTGATAAACCAACTTGTAATCTGCCGCGCCCAATTCAGGGTGGCCCGCATATTTTCCAAGGCGCGCTTTATCGATTAGCGATTGCGGGTGTTCAATCCTGAAGCCAACCGCAAAAGGTTTTGCCTCTACATAAATGCCGCGCTCGTGAATTTTACGAAAGGTATCGCGCGCACTATGGCCAAGCGCGAGTACGACATAGCGGCTGCGAAGTTCTTCGCCATTATTTAAGGTCACGCCTTGAATACGGCCATCTTCAATAATGAAATCTGTCACCTTGCTTTCAAAACGCACTTCACCTCCGAGTGCACGAATTTCTTCGCGCATGGTGGATACCACGCCCGTCAAACGGAAGGTACCAATGTGCGGTTTGCTCACATACATAATTTCTTCTGGCGCGCCCGCGCGAATAAATTCATGCATGACTTTGCGCCCATAAAACTTCGGGTCTTTGATTTGGCTGTAGAGCTTTCCATCAGAAAACAAACCTGCGCCACCTTCACCAAACTGTACGTTAGATTCGGGCGAAAGCACCTTGTTACGCCAGAGCGCCCAAGTATCTTTGGTGCGCGCGCGCACTTCTTTGCCTCGCTCTAACACGATAGGTTTAAAACCCATTTGTGCGAGCGTGAGTGCCGCGAATAATCCGCAGGGGCCAAAGCCAATTATCAGCGGGCGCTCGCTTAAATTTTCAGGCGCTTGTGCGACGGGATAGTAATTAGTATCGGGAGCAGGGCGGATATGAATGTCATCGCCAAAGCGCGCCAAAATACGATCTTCGTTATTGGCTTTGAGATCGATGATGTAAACAAATTTGATTTCGCTGTTTTTCTTGCGCGCATCATAACTGCGCTTAAACACAGTGAATTCCAGCAAATCGGTATCTTTGATTTTCAGCCGTTCAACAATGGCATGGCGCAGGGCTTCAGCGGGGTGATCAAGGGGTAGAGCGAGTTCGTTTATGCGAATCATGGCGAGTTCCTGGCCGGGTGATCCGGCAGAGGTGGCGTTAAAGCGCGCAATTCTACGTGACTTGGCCGATTCCGTCAGCTTGTCATTAAAGCTTCACTTAAGTTTCACGCGTTGTTCATATCGAGTGAGCAGTCTTGGCGGCTAAACCAACTTCTCATAAATACGCTTCCAATAACTTTCTCGTTATACAGAACAGGTGAACATCTATGACGTTATTAAAAAAACTACTTTCCGTGGCCATAGTCGCCGCGATTCCAACGCTGCTTTCTGGTTGCGGTGCTGACGATGGTAAAGACGGCGCTAACGGCACAAATGGAACCAATGGTAGTAATGGTGCAAACGGTCATAAGAGCTTGGTTAGCCAATCTGTTTTGGCTGCTGGTAATACACAGTGCTTCAAGGGTGGTTTGAAAATTGAGACAGGTGTTGATGCCAATGACGACAGCACCTTGCAAGCCACAGAGGTCAGCCAAACCACTTATCAATGCGATGTGGCCGCGGTTAACAGTCAACTCCATTTCAACCGCGTGGCGACTTTGCCAAGTTGTTTGCAAATTAATGCTACCTGTAACACCAACGATACTACCGTGGCTGAAATTGCCGCTGCCAGTACCGATGGTATGACCCTTATTTATACCGATAGCCCCAAGAACCAAATTGGTTTTGTGAATCTTGCTGACCCTGCTAACCCAGTACCGACCGGCATTTTAGCCATGGGTGGTGAGCCGACATCGGTAACTGTGAAGGGCGGTTATGCCTTGGTTGCGGTGAATACTTCTGCCGATTACGTCAACACATCGGGCAAATTGGTAGTGGTAGATATTGCCACTAAAGCCGTAGTTCACAGCATTGAAATGGGCGGCCAACCAGACTCAGTGGCCATTAGCCCCGACGGTAAATACGTCGCCGTTGTGATCGAAAACGAGCGCGACGAATCCTTGAAAGACCCAGCAGCACCACAATTGCCAGCCGGTAAGTTGGTAGTTGTAAACAGCAGCAGCGCAACACCCAGTGCATGGACAGCGACCGATGTGAACTTGGTCGGTTTGGCCAGCCTTTACTCGGCTGACCCAGAGCCAGAATACGTGGATATCAACAGCGACAATATCGCCGTTGTGACCTTGCAAGAGAACAACCATATCGTCTTGGTTAACCTTGCCACTGGCGCGGTTGTTAGGCACTTCACTGCTGGTACCGTAGATGTGATGAATGTCGATTTAACCGATAATCGCCCAGCGCTGATTAAGCCTACTGAAACGCAAACCGCCAGAATGCGCGAGCCAGATGGTGTGAGCTGGATTAACACCGAATACTTTGCAACTGCCAACGAAGGTGATTTGAATGGTGGCAGCCGTGGCTTCACTGTGTTCAATACCAAAGGCGACGTCGTGTGGGATTCAGCCAGTGAGTTGGATGATATTGCCATTCGCATGGGGCATTACCAAGACCGTCGCTCGGATGCTAAAGGCAATGAGCCTGAGAACATTGAACTTGCGGTTTATGGTTCAGATCGCTACCTGTTCGTTAACTCCGAGCGTTCAAGCTTGGTATTTGTATACGATGTAAACGACCCTAAAAAGCCAAAGTTTAAGCAAGCCTTACCGGCTGCGACTGGCCCAGAAGGCGGGATTGCGATTCCATCGCGCAATCTGTTGGTGGTGGCATCAGAGACCGACAACCGCTCAGTGGCTATGCGTGCAGGCATCAATGTTTACAGCTACAACCTCTTAGCGCCAAAGTACCCAACCATTCAATCGGCCAACCGGGATAACGGCAGCCCAATCCCATGGAGTGCATTGTCGGCTTTGGCCTCAGACTCCATGAATCAAGGTGTCCTTTACTCAGTAGAAGATAGCTTCTTTGCATCTAACCGCATTTTCACTCTGGATATCAGCAGTAAACCTGCCGTGATTGTGGGTGAAACCAAGATAATGGATAGCAATAACGTGTTTGCTACCTCTGGCATTAACGCCAGCTTGCCAAGTTTCTCTAACGCAGAATTAGCGGCCATGATCAATGCGGATAAGTCAGTCAACATCGACCCTGAAGGTTTGGCAAAAGCAGCCGATGGCGGTTTCTGGGTTGCCTCGGAAGGCTCAGGCGCAGCGGCAGACGCTAAATCCAGCAACTTGATTTTCAAAACCAGCGCCAGCGGTGTGATTGAATCGGTGATTGGTTTGCCCGCACTGGTTAGCGCCTTGCAAACCAACAACGGTTATGAAGGTATTGCCGAGTACAACAACAGTTTGTACCTTGCATTCCAACGCGCTTGGGGTACTGGTGCATCGCTTGAGGCTAATCCGCGTATTGGTATTTATGATCTAGCGGCTAAAACCTGGAAGTTTGTGTACTACCCATTGGATGCCTATGCATCTCAATACGCAGGTGGTTGGGTTGGTTTGTCTGAAATCACCTCTTTGGGCAATGGCGAGTTTATGGTGTTAGAGCGCGACAATCGCGGCGGCCAAGACGCTGCCATCAAGCGCCTGTACAAGATTAATCTGCAAACCGTGACTGACGGTCAAACGATTACCAAAACCTTGATAAAAGATATTAAGCCTAACTTGGCAGCCGCTAAAGGCAATATCATTGAGAAGGTTGAAGGTGCTGCGGTTATGGCCAAGGGTGAAGTTTATATCGTGACCGATAACGATGGCGTGAATGATCACAGCGGCGAAACCCAACTGATCAATATCGGTAAGGTGTTTTAATCGACAATCTTGATGTGCGTTTTTGATGTGTATTCAGGGAGCTTCGGCTCCCTTTTTTATAGGGTTATTTTTTGTTTTATATATTTTTAACGCATACAATGATTGGCTTTTCGCATTCAAATTGAGTTTTACGCTATGGCCCGATCAAAAACCAGTAATCGTTGGTTGGAAGAACACGTTAACGATCCCTATGTTAAGCGCGCTCAAGTAGACGGTTATCGCGCTCGCGCGGCTTATAAACTGATTGAATTGAACGAGAAAGATAAACTCATTCGCGCCGGAAATTTGGTGGTCGATTTGGGTTCAGCGCCGGGCAGCTGGTCGCAAATCGCAGGCCGTATGGTGGGTGTAAAAGGGCGGGTGGTCGCGTCTGACATTCTGCCTATGGACTCGCTGGAAAACGTGGATTTTATTCAGGGCGATTTCACCGAAGAATCAGTTTTTAATCAGATTATGGATTTGCTTGGTGGCAATAAGGCGGATGTGGTCATTTCTGATATGGCACCCAATATCAGCGGTGTTGCTGTGGTAGATCAAGCGTCGTCCATGTACTTGGTTGAGTTAGCCTTGGATATGGCGCGTAGCGTACTCAAACCCAAAGGCGATTTTGTTGCCAAAGTGTTTCAAGGCGATGGTTTTGATGAGTACGTAAAAGAAGTTCGCACCAGCTTCGACAAAGTTGTGATTCGCAAACCCGATGCATCCCGGCCGCGTTCGCGCGAGGTGTATGTCGTAGGCAAGGGCTTTAAGTCTTAACGGATACCGCCATAACAACGAAGGGGCTCGCGGCCCCTTGTTTTATTGTCGCAATTACATCGCTGAATAGTTCGGCCCGCCACCGCCCTCGGGTGTTACCCACTGAATATTTTGTGTGGGGTCTTTGATATCGCAGGTTTTACAGTGCACACAGTTTTGCGAGTTAATCTGTAATTTCTTTTCGCCGTTTTCCGCCGCAATAATTTCATAGACGCCTGCAGGGCAATAACGTTGTGCAGGTTCATCGTATTGCGCAAGATTAATGCGAATGGGGGTGGTGACATCCTTGAGTTGCAAATGACAAGGCTGGTTCTCAGCGTGATTGGTATTGGATAAATACACCGATGACAATTTATCAAAACTCAATTTATTGTCCGGCTTTGGGTATTCTATTTTTTTACTGTTACTGGCGAGTGTTAATTGGCTGTGGTCTGCGCTCGTATTGTGCAGTGTCCAAGGCAATTTGCCGCGCAAGGTCATATCAATAAACGCATAAGCGCTGCCCATCAGGCTGCCGAATTTTTGCTGCGCAGGGCCAATATTGCGCTGAGCATAAAGTTCTTCATACGCCCAAGAGTTTTTGTATTCTGTTTCAAATTCGCTGAGTGAATCGTGGGTGCGGCCAGCCGCGAGCGCTTTGACGATAACTTCTGCACCTAAGAGTCCACTTTTCATTGCGGTGTGGCTGCCCTTAATTTTTGCAAAGTTTAAAGTGCCCGCGTCGTCACCCAATAGTAGGCCGCCCGCAAAATACATTTGTGGTTGTGATTGAATCCCGCCTTTTGTAATGGCGCGCGCGCCGTAGCTAATGCGTTCACCGCCTTGTAAATACTGCGCAATTTTAGGGTGATGTTTGTAGCGCTGAAATTCTTCAAACGGGCTGAGGTGTGGGTTGCTGTAACAGAGATCTGTGATCAAACCTACGGCAACGTGGGAGTCGTTTAAGTGATACAAAAATCCGCCGCCTGTGGTGCCCGTTTCACTTAAGGGCCAGCCGAGGGAGTGCATGACCAAACCTTCTTTATGCTGTGCAGCCAGAACCCGCCAAATTTCCTTAACGCCTATGGCGTAGTGTTGCGGATCTTTGCCTTGGTCAAGCTTGAAATGGCTAATCAATTCTTTTCCAAGATGGCCGCGTGCGCCTTCGCAGAAGAGTGTGTATTTGCCGTGGAGTTCGATGCCCTCTACAAAATCACCTTTCTCACTGCCATCTGCAGCGCGACCCATATCGCCCGTAATAACACCACCGACACTGCCATCCTCGAGGTAGAGAACCTGTGCCGCCGCAAAGCCCGGGAAGATATCAACGCCTAATTCAGTGGCCCGCTCTGCCAACCACTGGCACAGTCGGCCAAGGCTAATGATGTAATTGCCGTGATTGTGTAAAACACCCGGGAGCGCCATATTGGGAATCTGAATTGCAGTTTCGGCGGAACGTAAAAGTTGCCAATCTTCGGCGTTAACGGCAGTTACGAGTGGTGCGCCCATAGCTTGCCAATCTGGGAAGAGTTCATTCAACGCGCGGGGCTCAAAGACCGCGCCCGACAAAATATGCGCGCCCACTTCTGCGCCTTTTTCCAATAGACACACACTCACATTGGCATCGAGTTGGCGTAGGCGACAAGCAGCAGCGAGTCCTGCTGGGCCTGCGCCTATAATTACAACGTCGTAGTGCATTTGTTCGCGTGGCATGAGAAGTTCCTAGCGTGAAAAATGGGGGAGGGCGATTTAAGGTGGGAAGTCTATAAAAACAAAAAAGGCCGCACAAGGCGGCCTTTTTGACCCAGACGAATCTGGGTACCTAGCGTATTACTGAGCAGCAGCAGAAGATGCAGCAGCTTCGGTAGCAGCAGGAGCAGCAGCGTCAGCAGCTGGTGCGGCAGCAGCATCTG
>JACCDN010216425.1_pt1 | contig 11313 bp, 6 predicted proteins | sample 7441691 | NCBI WGS metagenome assembly JACCDN01 (sample SAMN15323439, study PRJNA562643) | freshwater metagenome | isolation source: river surface water | place: USA:Blue River Watershed | collected 2017-08-16
CGCCTTGCTGTATCAAAGTCCTCCCACTTGGCGTCCAGCAGTTCCCTCTTGCGAGCTCCAGTTAACAAGAGCAAGGGAATGATGAATTTGAGCTGTGGGTTGGCACTTTGCTCAATAGCAAGCCTTAGGCCGCAACCTGAATTCTCACGTCGATCAAGTCCACTTAAATCGTATTCAAAAACTGGCAAATCACTACGTTGCAAAACAGCAGCACGGGACACGCCTAATTCTTCGATACAACGTCCATCAATCAAAACTCCACTCCAATTCAAACATCCTTCCAGTTGATGTGCTCGAATCAGACCGGTTCCAACTACGTTTCTAGAATTATTTCCATTAAATGGCAATTCAATCAGTTGAAGCTCACCAACAGAAATAGCTCCTCGAAGTGGTAAACCTAACATCAGACTGACCGCTGAATAGGTCGCTGCAAATTGAGAAATGATGATGAAGGATTCCATTGATGCATCATCGGTCCAGGCAATCAAACTGTCTGACATTAAGTGTAAATTAATTTCATTCTGCCGAATATCATTAAATTTGTTACCCACTGTTTCAATGCTACTCAAAGATAAAGCTCTACCAAAAATCGATTGTGACAAACAGGTTGTTACAGAGGCTGTTTGCCGAAACTCTGAGTCGTAAATCTGTTTGATATTTGACTCTGTATTGGTTTGAACCATTTCCGAGAAGCCTAAGACATCCATGAATAAAACAAATCGATTCATCTCATTTACCTACTTCAATTTATTAGAACCTCATAATTTACTGTGAATTTCCTAACTACCTACAGTTTCCACCTACACTCGTCGCTCCACCTTACCACCCCGCCACACAGCCCCCGTCACAGCCCTCACAGTCGCCCTGTCCGCTTCACACAACGACATGTAATCAGCAACAAACAAGTCCTCAAGTACACCGCCATACCGAAGCCAGCGTGGGTCGACCTTGAGCCACTGTGCCAAGCCTTGCATGCTCTGTTCTTTGGGGATGAATACGTCGTTTAGCCACTGCTGATCAGCATGTGGAGTGACGTTGAATTGACGGGCTAGGTAAGTAGCCGATGTTGGATGACCGTTGGCTTTGAGCTGATCTAAATGGCTTAAGGAAAACTGCTGGGCTTCAGCATCAAGAATAACTTCAATCCACTTTTGCAGACTCGATTGCATCCAACGCCAAGCAAGACAACTGCTCTCGCATGTAAATTGAATCAGCTAACTCTTGTTGAAGTTTTGAAATTTGAAAGTCTAGTTCCGCAAGTTCAATGAGTAGGGCCTTTGAATCGTTGCTCAGTAATTCAGAGTCGTAGTTATCATTGCCGATTGCGACGATGGACATTTGTAGTTCGCAAAGTAAAAAAAACCCCACCCCCTTTTGAGGGATGTGGTTTTTTGGTTTTTACCCTAAGCCCTTGCCTCGCAGCTTGGGCTTAACTTATATAAAAATTAAGCGATGAACAAATCGTTTGCACCTGCAGCATTCGTAGTAACCAATGCGTCGACGCCTGTAATTCCAACCAACAATACCAAGTCATCTGCAACACTGCTAGCAGAACCTTGGTGGAACACCATTGTTGCGTCAGCAGATCCAGAATCGTCGCTATCGTATGCGAATGCAACAGTTCCATTTGCGGCTAAGTTGGCCTTCAAGTAACCAACAACGTCAGCCAAATTAGTAGTGTTAATCTTCAACGCTGTTGAGTAGTCAGCCACATCGTCAAACTGAACAATACCAGCAGTTACGGTATGTGACTTGATCAATCCGAAGTCTTCGGTAGCTGTGAAGGCAGAAACTGCAGCAGTACCTTCAAAGTTCAAACCATCTGACAAGTAAGTACCGTTAGACACGTCAAAACCAGTAATGCTATCCCAAGCAGTAGTGCTTGAATCGCCTGCAGCAAAAACATAATGCGCAACACCAACTGCAGATGCTGCGTTTGTACCTACCTTTGTAATTGAATCCTGACCTGCACCTGCTGTTATAGATACAGCAAGACCTGTCGCACTCGCATGAGAAACCAATGTGCCAACAGTCACTGAAATAGTATCGTTGCCACCGCGGGTGTCAATAACAATTGTTCCTTGTGCCGCTGCTGCGTTGACTCCAACCCAATCAGTATCGGTGTAAGTCACTGAATCTGCGCCTGAGCCTGTTGTAATACTGTTTGTTTCTGTAGCAGCGCCAGTTTGGCTAGTTGCTGCAATGCTTACAGTTGTATTTACAGTTGACAAACCGGCTGCAATAGTTATGTCTTGCGTGGCTGCAATTACGCCTGAAGTAATAGTTGCACCTGCTGCAAAAGCTGCATTGAATGCGGCACCAGTTGTGATTGATGTATCTGCTGCTCCAGTGTTAGTCAGAGTAAGTTTTTCAAACCCAATCAGATTTGTAAAATGTGTGTCTGCCAAAGTAACACCTGTTGTGTCTGACAGAGTTAGTGTGTCTGTTCCTGACTCGCCGTTGAAAACTAGATCAGTGGAACCGTCAGCAGCGATTAACGCTACAGTAGCAACGAACAAATCATTACCAGCGCCACCGTTGTATGTAGAGCCTTCTGCGCCAGCTGTGAATTTGTCACGGACTGCAGAACCAGTAATAACAGAGCCAGCGACTGCAGAACCTGCAACAGTTAAGCCTTGTGCATCAGTTGAAGTTGCTGTTGCGTTACCAGTCAATGCAGATCCATCGATATTGACTGCGACTGTAGTTGCAATGTTTGACAAAGTAACAGCACGACCAGACAGGTTAATATCGTTCAGCGTAGCGCCAGTGAAGGCGGCAATAATTGCTGTGCGGTCAGCGCCAGCTGCTGCAGTAGGTCCGCCATTCTCTACAACGTTCAGAGTTTCAAAACCTGTAACTGTCATGCCAGTAGCTATGTCGGTAGCTGCTGCAGTGGTCGTGCCAGTACCCATTGTAAGTGTCAACGCATCAGTTGTACCTGTTGCCGTTTTTAGAGCAAAGGTAGGACTTGTTTCATCGCCACGGACCTGAATGTTTTCTGCTTGCGTTGCTGTTAAGTCAGTGTATGACTTACCGCTAGCACCTGCTAATTGCAAATGGGTAATGCCAACAACATAATCTGCATCGTAGTCATCGCTCAAACGTACTTTTTCAAAGTTTGTGTAACGAGCACCATCTGCTGTTGAGCTTACGTCTGCTGCTGCTGAGATAATCAGTGTGTCTGAACCTTCGCCACCATTGACAGCTAGTGCGTCTGTTGTTGCAATCGTGTCAGTGGATGATGCCGTGATTACGTCATTACCAGAACCTGCTGTCAAAACCGTGTCTACGTTAGCGCCAATGTCTGCTGTCAATGCACCAGTTGCGGTTGATGTGATTGTATTTATGTCTGCATCTAGAGCGCCGATGTTTACAGAACCAGCGCCAGAAATATTCAATGTTGCTGTTCCGGTTGTGGCAATGGTAGTTGCAACTGCAGCTGCAGCATTGATATTAATTGTGGTTGCGGCAGCAAAATCTAATTCATCAGCAGTCACTGCAGATGTTGCATTGAAGGTGACAGTTGCTAACGCAGCACCGGACACTGTGATATCTTCATCAGCATCGGTACCGGCTGCCGTGATTCCGCCGGCATTGATCGTTAATGACGTCGCAGTAGAAGCTGCCGCAATTTGTACACCATTCGCTGTTGTTGTGTTGTCAGCGGCCGTATCTGATAGAACAATATCAGACAAGCCCACTGTGGCTACAGTTGCGCCGATCGTGTAAGCAGCTTCGCCGTCGCCACGAATGAAGTTCAATGTAGTTACACTTGCTTGCTGTGCACCAGTTAAGCTAAAGTTGGCATTTTGATCATACAAATTGATGGTCTCTACACTTGTTAAAGCAGGAATTGCTGCTGCAGCTCCGTCAGAAAATACTTCCAAAGTATCTGTGCCTTCACCGCCATTCAACGAATCTGCAGTTGAAGTCACGTCTGTACCAGTGTTGTCAGCTGTGAAAGTGTCGTTACCAGCCCCACCAGTGAAAGCATTTACACTGGATGTCAATACAAAGGACAAGCTCGCTGGAGCAGGAGCCACACCAGCAGCAGCAAAAGTACCACCAGCATTGCCAGTTGTTTGTGAAGCAGCCAATGCAGCGTCAACTTTAGTATTGAAAGCTGTAGCGTATGCGCCGTATGTTGTATCAGCAGTCATTTGGGCGAAGCTGTTGAGCAAGTCAACAATCTTTGCACCTTTGTGTGAACCAGCAGCTGTCAATTGAGCAGCAACCCAGTTATCCAAACCTGTCACAGATGCCAAACCGAGGTTTGTCACCAATGTTGTAGCAACTGCTGCGTCTGTAGAAGCAGAAAAGTCACGAGCGTACAAGGCATCAGCCAATGTAGCTGGGTCGAGCGTTTTGACTTCAGAGTAAGTCGCGTTGCTCATTTGTGTGTTGTACAGAGCACCAGCCAATCGAGCCAGAACCGTACCGTTTGTAGAAATAGCCATTTGTTTTTCCTTTTAGGGGTTTACAGATAATTCAGAGTTCTTTGCAAAGAATTCCGAGTGCGAGCAGTTAAGCAAAAAGCCCACACTCGACAGAGCGCACTGTTACCAATGCGCTCTGCGGAATGCAGGCTTTAGGGGAAACCACCGAAGTCACCAGACTGGTAGTAAGCAAATGAATAGGTGTTTGTTAGCTATTGCAAGTCATTGATTTAAATGTCCTTCTAGAGTGTGTTCTTGCAACACACTTTGGTTCTCGACCATCGACCATCGACCATCGACCACCGACTAGACCAAATTTACGTAAGTTCTCGAAGTGCAACAACCGTCTATTACAAAGATTTAGAAACGTACAGACATGTACCTTTCTACATTGCGCAGTCAAAATAAAAAATTTGCAGAACTAAACAAGATGGCTCTCTCGGCACTTTGGTATTTGATGGAATTCAAGACGAAATTTTGAAAACACCAACCTACCTTCACTCCTGTTATTGACATAGGAGAAAGACGGATGATTGTGAAAGTACTCACCGATGAGCTGGTTCAAGAACTCAACTGCCCTGCAGGCCTTACGCACCTTGAGGTTTTTGACACCTAAGTTAAAGGCTTCTACCCTGATCTGCTTTGCAGTGGCCGTAAAACTTACCGTGTGCACTATTGCTAGATGCTAAGCAATTGAGTTTGAAGAGGCTCGCACTTTGGTGTTGCAGAAAATTCAAACAGGCAAGATGCGGCCACACGGCTTTGTGCCTGATCGATATGCCAGCAAACAGCATGCCGCTACTCTGATCACCTTAGAAGAGTTCTTGGTAAAAAAGTACTTGCCCTATGTGCGAAGCTACAAGCGCAGTTGGATATCGGACGAATCCATGATTCGCCTGCACATAGCGCCAGCCCTTGGTAAGTTGTCGATGGCGCGCATTTCTGTACTTGATTTTTCTGGTTTCATTAAAACCCTTAAACACAAACAGTTGGCGCCAGGCACCATCAAACGCGGATTGGTTCTGCTGCGCTATGCATTCAAACTGGCCCACCGTTGGTCTGAGCCCGGTGTGAGTTTGGACAGCTTCAACGGCGTGCGCCATTTGAAAAATGACTACCGCATAGAACGCTACCTCACCCCCGATCAATCCAGCCAGATGCTTCAAGCTGTTCGCAGAAGCTACAACCCCTTACGGCCATTGATCGTTTCATACATTATCTATACCGGCGCTCGAAAACGCTAAGTACTTGATGCCAAGTGGCCCGACATAGTTTGGATTCAACGCTTGTAGAAGATATCTAAAAACAATTCAAACAAAATTCGACACATTACCTTGTCACTTGGTGGAATCAATACTTGATGCTGGCAAAGGTAAATTGCTACTCGGATGCTGAATGTGAGTACATCTTTGCCAACCCCCATGCGCAGAAACCATTTAAGTCTTTTGTCTTTAGCTGGGACGCGCGCGTAATCGAGCTGGTATACCGGAGCTGCGTGTGCATGATTTAAGACACAGCTTTGCTTCGTTTTTGGTGAATGCAGGTAGGAGTTTGTATGAAGTTCAAGAGTTGCTGAGGCATGCAGACATTAGGACTAGCAGTAGGTTGGGAGAGCTTGAGTGCGACTGTTGAGTGTGTGCCTAGGGTGTAGGTATGAAAAAACCCCATCCCCTTTTGAGGGATGGGGTTTGGTTTCATTAAATAATAAATCTACTGCTCATTAGCAGTGAGTTATTAGATAAATAATTACAGGCTGTCGCCAATGATAACGGCGCCGTCAGAAACTGTAGTTGAATTGCTTGCCAACACCAATGATGTTGCAGAGACGCCGACCAACTGGACCAAGGAGTCTCCAGCTGCATTCTGTGAGAATACAAATGTATCGCCACCGTAGACAAAACCAATTGTTTCACCAGCAGTTGCAGCGACAGCTGCTGCTTCAGTCAACCACTCAGCCAATGTGTCAACAGCAGAAGCGCCTGCGCCTGACAATGACAAAATACCTTTAGAGACGGTATATGTCGTACCAGCTGAAACACCAGCTGTAGCTGTTGTAACGTTAGCTTCAATAGCAACAACCAAGTTTGTACCAGCACCAGCACCAGCATCGTCGGAGTTCAGATCAATACTTAACATTGATGTGTTTGCACCACCAGCTGTTGATGCAATGAAATTGGCCGCAGAAGACAAATCAGCAGCTGTAGTAATGGCGGAAGCCAATACAAACCCATTCACAACGTCAGCAGCAGCTGTAGTTGATTGAACACCTTTGTTACCAGCAGTGGCATCAACGTCAGAAATGATACGGATCACGTCGTGACCAGTGCCGACGTTAATTGTGTCTTGACCTAACCCACCGTTAACGATGTCTCCACCAGCACCACCAGTGATAGTGTCTTTTGCTGCATTACCGATCAATGTGTCGTTACCAGCACCACCTTTGATTGCTACTAATGCAGTAGTTGTAGTGTTTGCGCTAGTGAATGAAACTGCCAAATTAGCAGCCGTATCATCTGTGCCGTTGCCAACTACACCTGTTGCATCAAAGCTTGTTACTGCAGTGTTACCAGTATTGACCATTGTCAAACCGTTGTTGCCTGCCACAACAATGCTTGTTGCGCTTGTGGCCTGAACTGTAGCTGTATCAATAGTGGCTGCTGTACTCGTTGATGTACCTGCGTCCGTAGTAGTGATGTTAACTGTTTCTATACCAGCCAATGTAACGATACCGTACTCAACAGTTGCAGATGTACTGTTCTTTAATTCAACATTGAATGTATCACTTGGAGTCAAAACAGCATTGGTGACATTCGCTGCAACAGCTGCATCTGCAGCTGCAGCTGCGTCCAAAGTCAACTTGCCATTGTTAGTAAAACCATTCAATGTCAATGTTTTTGTAGTAGCAACGCCACGTGTAACAACGCTATTTACTCCATTGATACCTGCCAAATTGACAGTTGTATCGGCTGCAGTACCTGTTGTGATTTCCAACACTTCAAAGCCGGTAAATTTAGTGTTAAAAGTTGAGTTTGCATCAACGGCATCAGCAGTTACAGCGGTCAAAACAATGGTGTCAGTGCCGTCACCAGCATTAACAGATCCACCAGTGCCGTTCAAAACACCGTCAGCATCTGTGTCAACTACCGTCACTGAATCGTCTCCGGCGCCCATTGTGATTGCTTTTGTAGTTTCATCAGCCAAGGTAATGAACTCAGCACCATCGCCACCTGTGAAGGTTACACCAGTAGCAACTGCTGTACCAAGAGTAGTTTTGGCAGTGTTAGTTACATTCACAGAAGTTGCAGCGCCAAAACTTTGAGCTGTCAATGTTAAGTTGGCGCTACCACCGATGTTCACAGATGTTGCGCCAGAAGCAGTAATGCTGGCAACAGTAGATGCAGCAGTTGAAGCTGTAACGTTTAGAGTTTTAACATCGGAGTCAACTGTGATTGCGTTGTCTGTACCGGCATTCTTGTAAGAAAGACCATTCAAATTCAATGCCAGGGATGTGTTGGCTGCAGTTGTCAAACTGTTAGTAGTGATTCCAAGCGTGCCGCCAGTACCTTCTAAGTTAACTGTGACTAACGCATTTGAATCAATTGTTGAGTCACCGTAGTTCTTAAGTGTTGCTGTTGCAATAGTGCCCGCCTTAGTTGAAGATTGTGCATTTGCGTCAGCGATAGTTACTGCACCCGCCTTGATGCCGTGCACACCAACCGTCGCACTTGCAACTGCTGACACAGCTGCTGTTTGATTAACAGTTGCACTTGTAGTTGACGCATCGCCAGTAATAGAAACCGCACCACCCACAGCGTTAACTGTAACGTTGGCTGTTTTTACAGAAGCACCAGAGATGTTCTGATTAACAGTTGCAGAAATACCGCCAGTAATAGAGATTGCACCACCGGTTGCAGCAGTTCCGCCAGTTACGTTAGTGGATTTAACTGTTTCAGTTACAGTAACGTTACCTGCAGCAGCAGTAGTTGCGCCAACTGTCACTGTTCCACCTGTTGCGGCGGATGCAACAGATGTTGCAGCAGTAACAGTAACATTCTTGCCGCCGTTAACAGCGATAGACCCTGCAGCTTGAGTGTCGTCTGTAATTGTGACATCTGTTGTACTGGAGCTAGTAGCAGTTACAGCGCCAGGTGCTGTAATGTTCAATGAAGTCAAGCCTGTCCACGCTGTAGAGGTGAGGGTTGTACCTGTAGTACCGCTCACCAAATTTGCTGTTTCAATATTCTTAACAGTGGCGCCCGTAGGTGCAGTTATAGCAGCTGTCTGTGTAATGTTGAAAACATCATTGCCAGCACCACCATCAATTGCGTCTCCTACAGTCCAAGTTACAGCGCTTGTTTCAGCTGCGTTAAATGTATCGTCACCTGCTCCGCCTTTGAAAGCAGCACCAGTATCAGCGCCAACTGTCAGAGCAAATGTGACGCCTGTTGTACCAGCAGCAGTAAACGTACCGCCAGCATTACCTGCTGTTTGCGATAACACCAAAGCAGCGTCAACTTTAGTGTTGAACGCTGTAGCAGCTGCACCGTAAGTTGCGTCTGAAGACATTTGTGCGAAACCGTTGAGCAAGTCAACAATCTTTGCACCTTTGTGTGCGCCTGCAGCTGTCAATTGAGCTGCAATCCAGCTCACCAATCCATCAACAGATGTCAAACCGAGGTTTGTCACCAATGTTGTAGCAACAGCTGTGTCTGTCGCGTTTGCGAAGTCACGTGCATACAAAGCATCTGTCAAAGAAGCTGGGTCGAGCGTTTTGACTTCAGAGTAAGTCGCATTGCTCATTTGTGTGTTGTACAAAGCACCAGCAACACGTGCCAGAACCGTACCGTTTGTAGAGATAGCCATTTGTTTTTCCTTTTAAGGGTTTACAGATAATTCAGAGTTCTTTGCAAAGAATTCCGAGTGCGAGCGGTCAAGCAAAAAGCCCACACTCGTCATAGCGCACTTGCAAAAATGCGCTATGAAAAATGTGGGCTTTTGTATCGTTACAAATGCTTAAAGCATTACAAACGTTATTACGTTTCTTGCTCTCAGTAAGCATGAAAGTCTGGTCATAAGACTTTGTCATTGACTTTCTCCTTTTAAAAGTTAATTAAACAGAAACGGGAATCCCAATAGAGAACACCCATTTATGCGCTGTGAGGGGATTGTAGAAGATTTCTGACGTCGTTTTTTGTGATTTGAGTCACACAGTCCTGCACGAAAACGCTTATTTGCAAAAAAACAACGCGTTTTTGAGGTTTTTTTGTGCATTTCAGTCATTCACCCACCTCATTCCCACGTAAACACCCGAATTCTTCAAATTAAACAAGGTGTTATTGGATCTTTGTGAAGTGGCTTCAAGGTTGATGCCTGCACTCCACTGCTTGGCCACTGGTACCCAATAACCCAAGCCCAAATCTGTGCGGTACGTATTCGATTTTAAGTCACCCAGCAGGTCGCTGTAGGCTTGCTTGTCTTGGCTGTGGGCATAACGCAACCAGACAGACAATTGGCCCGATGCTGCGGGCCACTTAGGCACAGATACCAACTGCTCGTGCCTCACCAGCAAGTCGGCACGTATGCGGTTGCCTCCAGGGCGTGTGCTGTCTTGTGCCTTGTCTTGGCCACCACCCAGCGCCACATGGGTTTCTTGGTTTTGGCCTGTGCTGCACACCCAGTCCATGCGGCCATAGGTGTACACGCCGTTTAAGCTGCCAGATTGCGGAAAACTTTGGTCAATGCGGCCAATGGCCGGCGCCCACTTGCAAGCAGCACCCAAAGAGTCCCATGCGTATTTGAGCTGCAAGCCTTGGTCGGCGTAGGCCGTTTGGCTACCCAGCCAAAACTGCGTACCTCCGGCGGCCAATTGCCACAAGCCAGAAGCATTGCCTGCCAACATGGGCAAGCTGTACTTGATGGCGCCTTCTGCGGTCCGGTTGTTACCGCCCACACTGGCTGCGCCTGTTTTGCTAGACAAAGCCACATTCACAGACAACTCTTGGCCGCCTGCTCCTTTAAGGTTGCCTTGTAGGGCTGCTGTGGTTTTAAATGCGCCGCCTGCTACAGGCTTGGCATTGTCAGTGAGGCCCAGGGTGACGGGGCCATTGGACAAGTACAGAGTAAGAGAGTCGGTATAGGTGGCGCTGTTTAAATTGCGCTCGTGGCCATAGGCGGTTTGCAACAGGCCATTCCATTGCCACACGGGAGTACCAATGATGCCCGCCTGAGCAGGCATGGCAACCGTTTGCGCAGGGCTGAGCTGGGCTTTGAGGGTGGGTTGAATGTCGGGTCGCTGCAGCACGTCGTTCAAGATGGCGCGGGCAGAGCCCTTCAGACCCACCATTGCCAGCGCTTGTGCGTAGTCAAGTTGTGCACCTGGCAAATCAGGGTTGATCAACAGGGCTTTTTCTAACGAAACGGCAGCGGCTTCGGTTTGACCTTGCGCCAGCAGTTGGGCACCGCGGTGCGCATGAAAAAAAGCGTTGTCGTCGCAGGCTTCTGCCATGGTGGCCAATTGGGCCACGCTGGCTTGTTGCCACTGTGTGGGCGCGGGGCAGGCGGTTGTGCTTGCAGGCTTTGCAGTTTGCGTAGTGGGTGCAACTTGTAAAGCGTTTTGCGCAAAAGCAGGCAAGGCAATACCCGTGGCCAACAGGGCTAACAATCCCAGGGCAGGCACCGGCTTGGAGCGATCCATTTCGCAGCCAGACTGTCGACTCAGCACAGCGTTGATGATAAAAATAAGAATGGGTTGGCGATTAGCCGATCATACTGACTTCAGACGCAAATCCTGCGTCCAAGCCAGCCACCAAGTGCAGGTGCGAGGGATCAACCTCAATTTGCAAAGCGTACACAGTGCGCGGTGCGCGCATGCCAG
>JACCDN010240441.1_pt1 | contig 11313 bp, 5 predicted proteins | sample 7441691 | NCBI WGS metagenome assembly JACCDN01 (sample SAMN15323439, study PRJNA562643) | freshwater metagenome | isolation source: river surface water | place: USA:Blue River Watershed | collected 2017-08-16
AAGCACTATTGGCCGCTTGAATTCCGGCTACCGAATCTTCAAAGACAATCGAGTTTTCTTTGGATATTCCTAATTTTTGGGCCGCTTGCAGAAAAACTTCTGGATCTGGTTTGGCGTTGCTTACGTCATTACCATCTACAATTGCATCAAAATAGGATAGTATACCTGTTTTTTCTAGAATTGGACGTGCGTTTTTACTTGCAGAACCTAACGCAATGGGTTGTTGGTGTGCTTTCAAAAATTGTAATACAAGTAACACACCTGGAAGAATTTCGCTCTGATCCATATCGACCAAATAGGTCAAATAATCCTCGTTTTTTTGGATCAACCATTGGTTTTTTTGGTCTTGTGTAGCTTCGACTTTCCCAAGTTCTAAAATAATATCGAGCGAGCGCACGCGGCTCACTCCTTTTAATAATTCGTTGTGTTCGTGTGTGAAATCGATACCTAAGTTGGCTGCAATTTTTTTCCAAGCTAAATAATGGTATTTAGCTGTATCTACAATGACGCCATCTAGGTCAAATAGGAATGCTTTTTTATTCATTTATTTTATTGTCAACATTATCTTTTACTTTCAAAACTAAAAATGCAGCAATGATAAAGCTGATACCGCTCATAACGATTGCATACATTGCGTGGTTTCCATACACATATTTTACCAATGGACCACCAATTAAGGCATTTACAATTTGTGGAATGACAATAAAGAAATTGAAAATTCCCATATACACTCCCATCTTTTTGGGTTGAATAGAGCCTGCAAGAATAGCATAAGGCATCGCTAAAATACTAGCCCAAGCAAATCCAACTAAAATCATAGAGAAAATTAAGGCCTCTTTATTTGGCATGAAATACATTGAAATCAATCCGATTCCACCTAGTATTAAAGACAAAGCATGTGTTTTTCTTCTGCCAATTTGTTTGGCTATGTAAGGCAAAGCAAAAGCAACGATTGCTGAAACCAGATTGTAAACTCCAAAGATGATTCCGACCCAATCTCCCGCCGATTGAAATTCGGGGCTTTTTGTGTCGTCCATACTTAATCCGTAAATGTGTTGTGCAATGGCAGGCGTGGTAAATACCCACATACCAAACAATCCAAACCATGAAAAGAACTGTACCCAACTCAATTGACGCATGGTTACCGGCATTTTTGCAAAGTCGGTAAATACATCACTTAGTTTTGATTCTTTTTTTGAATCCCCATTTGAATTTTCGTCTTTTTGGTCGCTAAATTGTTCTAATTCTTCCGGCGAATATTCTTTGGTAGTGAAAATAGTTACTAAAATTGCTCCTACTAAAATAAGGGCTCCAATGATAAAAGAATAGATCAAGTTTTGAGGCACCGCGGATGTTTCTGTAGCTAGATTGCTTACACCAAACCAATTGGTCAGTACATAAGGCAACCAAGAACCCACTACTGCACCAATTCCGATGAGAGCTGTTTGTACGCTGAATCCAAGTGTGTGTTGGTCGGCACGAAGGTTATCTCCTACTAATGCTCTGAAAGGTTCCATAGCCACGTTAAATGAAGCATCCATGATCATTAACATTCCGGCACCCACCCAAAGAGCAGGCATGAAAGCGATGAAAATTTCTGCTTGCGGCATCAAGATAAGTCCAATAGAGGCGAGTAAAGCTCCGGCCAAGAAATAAGGTTTTCTTCTTCCAAATTTCCCCCAAGTATTGTCGCTATAATGTCCGATGATTGGTTGAACAATCAATCCCATCAAGGGAGCAATGATCCAAAACCAAGACAGTTCATGCACATCGGCACCAAAAATTTGGAGGATCCTACTTGCATTTGCATTTTGAAGGGCAAATCCCATTTGGATACCCAAAAATCCAAAACTCATGTTCCAAATTTGCCAAAAATTTAATTTACGTTTTTCCATATTGTTTATTTTTAAAGAAAAACAGGTGTTTTTCTTATTCTTTGCTAACTAAAATTTGATTTTATGTAATGAATGGTAAATATATAAAAGTTTTATAATCTCAAAAATATACGATTTAAAAAAGCGTATAAACAGCTAACGCAAACGTTTTTTGTTTATAAATTGTGCTTGTTTAGGGTAGATTCACGCTCTACTAATTCGGTGATGATGATTTCTGTTTTGTATTGTTCTTCATAATTGTCGTCTTCTTCCGATTCCAATTTTTCAATAAGCATTTTTGCGGCCTTCTCACCCATGTTGATGCCATTTTGCCCCACGGTTGTTATGGATGGTGAGGAGTATCTAGAAATGATTCCGTCTGTAAAACCAATAATGGAAAGGTCCTCGGGTACTTTTTTACCCAGTTTGATCGCCGACTTGATTGCGGTTACTGCAAAAATTTCGTTGACCGCAAATATGGCATCCAACTCATTGTTCTCTATCAAAGCAATAATTTGTGATTCAAAATTATCGGTGTCTTCAATCTTAATGACGATGTTATCATCGTACGGAATGTCGCTATTTTTTAATGCGTTACAATACCCTTCGGTGCGAAGTTGTCCAACACTTACGTAGTCAACAGTTGTAATCAATCCTATTTTTTTACATCCATTGTTGATGAAAAATTGGGTCGCGTTAAAAGCAGCTAATTTATCATCAATAATTACTTTATCACATAAAACATCATTGGTTACACGATCAAACATAACTACCGGCATTCCTTGGTTGATGACTTCAGTTATGTGGTGAAAATCTTTTCGTTGTTGGGTTTCTTTAGACAACGACATGATGAAACCGTCAATACTTCCATTGGCCAGCATTTCCATGTTGATGACCTCTTTGTCAAACGACTCGTCGGATAGACAAATGATTACATTATAGCCCTTTTCGTTGGCAATTTTTTCAACTCCACTGATTACAGAAGTGAAAAAATGATGGATGATTTCAGGAATAATAATGCAAATGGTTTTCGTTTTTTTGTTTTTTAAACTCAGTGCAATATTGTTGGGTTTGTAATTGTATAACTTGGCAAAAGCTTGCACTTTTTCGCGGGTTTCTTCACTAATTTCGTTGCTATTTCGCAACGATTTTGAAACCGTCGAGATGGAAATATCAAGCTCTTTTGCGATGTGTTTTAAAGTGATTTTTCTTCTCATCTACATTTCTGAATTAATAAATATCAAATAATTCTTTTCTTATTTTTAATGATTCGCAATTTAAGTCAATAAATAAAGGGATTTCAATAAAGTTGTTAACACGAAAACGTTTTCGAAAGCTATTTTTCGTCAGTTAATTTGTTTATCTCATTTTAATATATAATTTTAACCTTCCAAATAAAAAGCTACGGCTTCAAAATTATTATTTAACCTAAACAAAATGTATGAAAACAATTTACAAAAAGTTGTTATTTTTATTCCTCTTGTTGCCTGCTAGTTTACTAGCTCAAAGCACATTAAATGGAGTGGTTGTTGATTCTAAATCAAACCAACCTCTTCCAGGAGTAAATGTAATTGTAGAAGGAGCACAACAAAGTGCTGTTACCGATTTAGACGGTAAATTTCAATTATCTAAATTGAAGAAAAATGATGTTATTTCATTTTCTTTCATTGGTTATACCAACCAAAAAGTAGTTTTTGCTTCTCAAAAATCACTTGAAGTTAAACTTCAAGAATCTGAAAATCAACTTCAAGAAGTAGTTGTTCAAGTTGGTTATGGATCGGTAAGAAAGAAAGACGCAACAGGTTCTGTAGCTGTTTTGTCTTCTAAAGACTTCAACAAAGGAGCGATTACAAACACTGAAAATTTACTGAATGGTAGAGTTGCGGGTGTTGTAGTTACTCAAGGGGGTCGTCCTGGAGATGGAGCTGCAATTAGAATTAGAGGTGGAGCTTCATTATTTGCATCAAATGATCCATTGGTGGTGATTGATGGTTTGCCAGTTGATAAAGGATTGTCTTCAATCAACCCTAATGATATTGAATCGTTCTCTATTTTGAAAGATGCTTCTGCAACTGCTATTTACGGTTCTCGTGGATCTAATGGTGTTGTATTAATTACAACTAAAAAAGGATCGAAACAAGAAGGAACTAAATTCACTTATAACTCAATGACTACTCTTAATACAGTTGCTAAAAAAGCAAATGTGTATTCTGCAGATGCATTTAGAAATTTGATTACAACGTATGTTCCTACAAGAACAGGTTTGTTAGGTACAAGTAACACGGATTGGCAAGATGAGATCTTCAATACAGGAGTTACTTCTACCAATGATTTCTCTGTAAGAGGAAATTTAATGAAAGTGTTGCCAACGAGATTATCTGTTGGATATACTAATATAGATGGGGTATTATCTACTTCAAATTATAATAGAAAAACAGTTGGTTTGTCTTTGACACCTTCTTTTTTAGACAATCATTTGAAATTCCAATTGAATGCAAATTATGCATTTGAAAAAAACAAATATGCTGATGAAGGTGCTATTGGTGCTGCGATCTCTTCTGATCCGACACAATCTGTATATGACGCAGCTTCACCATTTGGTGGATATAATGAAAACTATACGTTGAATTCACCTAATAACTATACCGTATATGGTGCGGCGAACCCGGTTGCTTTATTGAAACAAAAATCAAACATTGGTAGAAATGACAGAATCTATGGTAATTTACAAACAGAATACAAATTACACTTTTTTGAAGATGTAAAAGTAGTTGTGAATGCAGGTTTTGATAAAAACAGTTCAGATGGTGTGTATCAAGTAGACGCTAATTCTAGATCAGGATTATTCAATGCAGGTCAATTAGGAGATTACAGTACTTCTTGGGCAGAATCTGAAAACACTTTGTTGGATTCTTACTTGAACTACAACAAAAAATTTGGTAATGCGAAAGTTGATTTAACAGCGGGTTATTCGTACCAAAACTTTACTTACGAAACATACAATTCAACGAATACATTATTGCCTATTGCAAATCAAAACCCGGATGTTTATACATCTCCAGGTGTAAATTTACAAGCGTATTATGCAAGATTGAATGTAGATTTAAGCGATAAATATTTATTGACTGTTAACTACAGAAGAGACGGATCTTCAAGATTCTCAGAAATAAACCGTTGGGGTAATTTCCCAGGAGCCGCTTTGGCTTGGAAAATTTCTAACGAAGATTTCTTGAAAAACTCAAAAACAGTTTCTGATTTAAAACTTCGTTTAGGATGGGGTGTTACAGGACAACAACAAATTGAAGGAGCTTACGATTATTTCAAAAGATATAATTTAAGCGGACCAAACTCGGGAGCTACGTACCAATTCGGAAATGAATTTTTCCAATTAGGTCGTCCTGAAGGATATAATGAAGACTTAAAATGGGAAGAAACTACTACCTATAATATTGGTTTAGATTTTGGATTATTCGGAAACAAATTAACAGGAACGCTTGATGTGTACAACAAAGTAACTTCAGATTTATTTGCTTTTGTTCCAGAAGGAGCGTTACAAAACTTTAGAACGTATGGTACTGCAAATATTGGAGAGTTAACTTCAAAAGGAGCAGAATTAGGTTTATCTTACAAAGCAATTGAAACTAAAGATTCATCTTTGACTTTCAATTACAACGTAGCATACAACAAAATCAAAATTACAAACTTAGAAGGTTTAGAGTACCCAACAGGTTCTGTAGGACTTGATTTAAATACGCAAATCAACCAAGAAGGTTTATCTCCATACTCATTTTGGTTATATGAGCAAGTATATGATGCCAACGGAAAACCAATCGAAGGGTTATATGTAGATAACAATGGTGATGGTCAAATTACCTCTTTGGATAAACATGCAGTTGCAAAACCAAATGCAGACATTACCATGGGATTCATGACCAATTACAACTACAAAAACTGGGATTTCTCTATGGCTTGGAGATCTAGCTTAGGAAATTATGTTTATGATAACGTAAATGGAAGTAGAAGTTTCCTTTCTCAAAGTATTTCAGATAATAACGTAAACGCAATTAACAATACAACAGTTGATTTCGATAATACGTTGTTTACTCAAAAAAGAGCAGAATCTGACTACTATGTTAAAAATGCATCTTGGTTAAAATGGGACAACGTAACGGTTGGCTATTTATTGAAAAATCCATTTGGAGCTAAAACTCAAACCGTAAGATTATACACAGGTATTCAAAACGTATTGACAATCTCTAAATATAAAGGAATGGATCCTGAAATTTATGGAGGTATCGATAGTACAATTTATCCACGTGCAAGAATGTTCTTATTTGGATTAAACTATAATTTTTAATAACAAAGTATTATGAAAAAGATAAAATCATTAAATTTTAAATTTCTTGTATTTTTTGGATTGATCACGTTTTTCACTGCTTGTACAGATGATTTAACGGTAACTCCAAAAGATGACGATGACTTTTCAGCAGAAGCGTTCTATGCAGATCCTGCTTCTTACAAACAATTTTTAGCTAAAATCTACGCAGGTTTAGCTGTAACAGGTCAAAACGGACCTGCAGGAAGTGCAGATATCCAAGGAATTGACGAAGGGTTTGGTCAATACCTTAGAGGATTATGGCAGTTACAAGAACTTCCTACAGACGAAGCCATGGTTTCTTGGGGAGATCCAACGTTACCAGAACTAAACAACCATACTTGGAATGCAGATAACCGTTTTGTTAAAGCATTTTATGCTAGAGTTTTCTATCAAGTAGGGATTGCTAATGAGTTTTTACGTGAAACTACCGATGCAAAACTTGCTTCTAGAGGTGTTTCAGATGCTTTGAAAGCTGAAATTAAAGTGTACAGAGCAGAAGCTCGTTTCTTAAGAGCATTGTCTTACTACCACGGAATTGACCTTTTCGGTAAAGTTGCTTTTGCAACAGAAAACGACTTGGTAGGTACAAAACCAGTTGAAAAAGACAGAGCCTTTGTTTTTGATTATTTGGTTTCTGAATTGAATGCAATCGATGCAGATCTTAAAGCTGCAAGAACAAATGAATACGGTAGAGTTGATAAAATAGCGGCTAAAATGTTATTGGCTAAATTATATCAAAATGCAATTGTTTACACAGGTGTAAATAAAGATACAGAAGCTTTAGCTGCTTTAAATGCTGTAATTGCTTCTTCTTATGCTATTGCAAATGTACCTTACGGTGATTTGTTCCGTGCAGATAATGATAGAGCAGCAGTTCAAAGTGAAATCATTTTCCCAATCCGTTTTGACGGTACCAACACAAAAACATGGGGAGGAACAACGTTCTTAATCCATGCTTCTACAGGAGACTGGAACTCAGAAGTGGGTGTTGATGGTGGTTGGTATGGTTTAGCAGCTCGTAGAGAGTTTGCTAACGTATTTTCTGATTTAACAGGTACTACAGATAACAGAGCTATTTTCAATAGCAGTTCTACTTTAAACATTGCTACAGTTTCAGATTTCTTCGGAAACGGTGGATTGAAAGTGAAAAAATTCAACAACAGAACTTCTACGGGTATAGTTGGAAGCAATCAAACTCATGCAGACACAGATTTCCCTGTATTTAGATTAGCGGATGCTTACTTAATGTATGCTGAATTAGCAGCTAAAGGAGTAGGTTCTAAATCTACTGCAAGAGGTTATATCAATGCTTTGAGAACACGTGCAAATGCAGCAACAATTGCTACCGATGCTGAGGTAACTGCTGATTTTGTTCTTGACGAAAGAGCAAGAGAATTATACTGGGAAGGACACAGAAGACAGGATTTAATTAGAAATAATAAATTCTCTGGAAGTGCTAAGTTATGGCAATGGAAAGGGAATGTATTGAACGGTGCTTCAATTGATGCTAAATTCAACCTTTATCCAATTCCTCAAACAGAATTAAATACAAATTCAAATTTAACACAAAACGCAGGGTATTAATTTTTAATCCAAGGGTTGATTTTGGTCAACCTTTGGAAAAAATTGAACTCTATGAAAATAGGTTCAATATACCTTAACAACATAAAATAAAAAGTTATGAAAAAAATAATTTTAAGTTTAGTTTTAGTGACGGGTTTGTTTACAGCTCTTGTTTCATGTAATGATGAAGCATTAGATCCTGTAGCATCCGTTTCACAAAGCATTGTATTGTCTGCTCCAACAGGTGGAACTTATACTTTGTCTGCTGCCAATGCATCAAGTAATGCGTTTACAGCACAATGGACTTCATCTGAGTTCGGATTCTCTGCTGCAGCGAGATACACGCTTCAAGTAATTAAAGCAACCGGTTCATTCGATAATAATCCAGGGGTTTTACCATTGGGTGATTACAGTGTGAATTCTGTTATTGATTTAGAAAAAACAATTACAAACAGACAATTAAATGCAGCTTTATTAGGTGCAGGTGGTACCATTGGTGCTTCTCAATCTTATAAAATTAGAGTAGTTGGAAGTCCCTTAGATCAATCTTCAACTGTTGTTTCGGCTTATTTAGCTGTTTCAAATGAGGTTACGATCACTGCAACTGCTTTTGATACCTACGATGAGTTTGATAGAATTTATGTGCCAGGAAGTTATCAGTCTGCAAGTGGATATCCAAACGCTACAGGTGGTAGCTGGGCTCCAGAAGCAGCACCAAAATTATTTTCTCCAGGAAATGATGGTAACTACGTAGGATATGTATATATGAATGAAGCTGTTTCATACTTTAAATTTACACCAGGGCCAAGTTGGGCTGTTAATTATGGTCACCAAAATGAAGGGGATTTTACGGTTACTACTTCATCAACAACCAAAACGGTTACACCTGATGCTGGGAATTTAAAGGGTACTGGAGTTGGAACATACCGTTTAAGCGCTAATTTTTCAGGCGCAACAAAAACAGTTACAGCTCAAAAAATTGATTATGGATTAATTGGACAATTCAACGGATGGTCATCTGATGTAAACCTAGATTTTGATACAACTTCAAAAAAATGGGAAAAAACAGTGACTCTTGCAACAGGAGGAATGTTGTTGAGAGGAAATGATGACTGGGGAATTAAAATGGGAGCAATGAGTGGTTCTGCTGCTGATGCAAACTTAGTTCCAAATGTGCCTATCAAATTAAAAGAAGGTGGTTCAGATATCCAAGTACAAGTATCAGGATCGTATAAAGTAATTGTAGATTTGAGAAATTCTGCAAACTATACAATGATGATTGTACCTAACTAATATTTGATTAAAAATTGAAAAGCACTTGACTTGTCAAGTGCTTTTTTTTTCTATTTTTACAGACTGTTTATAGTCAATACGTTAGCAGACCAAAATTAGCGTCATTTCGAATCAATCCCAACAACAGGTTTGAGATCTTTATGACAAAAAACACCCAAAATAAAACATGAAAAAGTTACTAGTTTTACTATTTGTACTTCCCCTTTCCCTTTTTGCACAACAGCAAACAGCCACTTATTCCTATTCGCCTTCGCCTACGTTTGAGGGTACGCAAGCACTCACCATTACCGTTAATGGAAGCTCTATTAATGAAAGTACTTGGGGTGTAACCAACAATCAATTGTATGCATGGGTATGGGCTTTAGATACGGCAAATGCATTAATTACGTACAACGGAAACGGAACCTGGGATAATTCAGACACGAGTAAATTAATGACTTATAATGCAGGTTCAGATACCTATTCATTAACATACAACACCAGTGTTTTTAACTTTTTTAATTCAACCAACGTTGCCAAAGTTGGTTTTTTGATCAAAGCTAAAAATGGGACAGGTGATAAAAAATCGCAAGACATTGTGCTTAGTTTAGGGTCTTTTCAAGTGACCTTATTGAACGGAATTGTTGCGGGTGGGACACAATTTGCGACTACTTCTTATGCGATTGCAGCACGACATACGGGCGGAAATGCCAACTATGTTTTGAAACGCAACGGAACCACAATTAACACACAAAATAACCTACAAGCTTCTGCTGGTTCGCCAAGTTATTCCTACAATGACAACGCTTTGGCAGACGTTAACAACTACACATTAGAAGTGACTCAAAATGGTGTAACCAAATACTATTCTTTTACTGTTTTAAAAACGATTACACCTACATCAAGTGCCATACCAAGTAATCTTGTAGACGGAATCAATTACAACGCCGCCGATCCAACAAAAGCGACTTTGGTGTTGAATGCACCGTTCAAAGACTTTGTGTACGTAGCAGGTAGTTTTAACAATTACCAACCTACTTCGGCTTATGCGATGAAAAAAGACCCGAGTTCCAATAAATTTTGGCTCGAGCTAACCGGCTTAACCGCTGCCCAAGTATACACTTATCAATATTGGGTATGCGATCAAACAAGCTTACCAGCCAATTCGCCAGCTTTGGTAAAAACAGCTGATCCTTTTTCGAAATTAGTTCTTTCGCCTTTTGATGACCCAGAAATTGGAACCTTAGGTGTATTTCCTAATCTTCCAACCTACCCAGTAGGGCAAGAAAGAGAAGTTACCGTTTTGCAAACAGGAACCAACACCTTATGGAGTTACAACTGGAGTGCAGCAACGACCAATTTTATCAAACCAAAGAAAAAAGATTTGGTTATTTACGAAGCGCTTGTAAGAGATTTTGACGCCAACAGAACCTACCAAAATCTAATTGATAAAATCGATTATTTCAAAAATCTGAAAATCAATGCCATTCAATTAATGCCCGTAATGGAATTTGAAGGCAACGAAAGTTGGGGGTATAATACCGTGTACCACATGGCATTAGACAAACGATACGGACCCCCTGCCAAGTTGAAAGAATTCATTGATTTATGCCATCAAAATGGAATTGCTGTCATCTTAGACATTGCCCTCAATCATGTTTTTGGAAGATCACCACTTACCAGAATGTGGATGCAAGACACCGACAATGACGGATGGGACAACGGGGTTACCACGGAAAACCCATACATCAATCAATTTGCGACGCATACTTATAGTGTGGGAAGCGACTTAAACCATTTTAGAACCCCAGAAAACTTAACCAATAATTACGTAACCGAAACCATCAAAACATGGATGATCGATTACAAAGTAGACGGTTTTAGATGGGATTTAACCAAAGGTTTCACCAACCAATGTTCTGCTTCTGATTACGCTTGTACCGAAGGATACCGCACCGATAGAGTCGCTAAATTAAAAGCGTATACCGACATCCAATGGGCCATTGATCCTACCTTTTATGTGATTTTCGAACATTTAGGAACCTCTGCAGGATCGTATCAAGAAGAAGTAGAATGGGCCAATTACCAGCGTTCGGGAGATACAAAAGGGATCATGCATTGGAGAAAAATGACCGATTCGTATGCAAATTTGTTAAAAGGAAATTTTGCTGATATTACCGCTGTTGCCGAGTCAACGGATCGTTTTATTGGCTATGCAGAAAGCCA
>JACCDN010794284.1_pt1 | contig 11312 bp, 13 predicted proteins | sample 7441691 | NCBI WGS metagenome assembly JACCDN01 (sample SAMN15323439, study PRJNA562643) | freshwater metagenome | isolation source: river surface water | place: USA:Blue River Watershed | collected 2017-08-16
GAACGAGGGTATGTTGTTCGTAACCTGGATGAGTATATGGTGGACGGCCTTTGCGGCCGCCCCCTTCTTGTTCTTCCTCACGACGCTCTTCATCCTCAGCCGTCGGACGGCGGGAAGGCTCTCAGGCCACAGCCTCCTTCTGTCCCTTCTCTGGGGACTGAACGGGGCGGCCCTGAGCGGGCTCTCGTACTGGGTCCTCGCAGTCACCTTTCCCACGGGAGGCTGAAGAAGCAAGGCAGCAAAGGAGGGGCTGCCGACAAGACTTGCACCAATCCTCCATCTCAATTTCTAAATCGAAAAAAACAACTTCCTTAGAGGGAGTTATTTTTTTCTCTTGAATTCAACCAACCCGAGCATTTGAATCAATTGGTTGGTTCGAGCATATGAAAAAAGAGGAGGAATACTTGAACGTTCCCGACAAAGTCGGGATATGGACCAATGTCTGACGAACGTTAGTGAGGAGTTTTGGTCCATAAGTGAAAGTGTTCCCCTCTTTTTTCATTGCGAGAAGTTTTGGCACAACCTTTTGTACAAAAGGTTGTATAATTAACTTTTCTCATCAAAATCGATTTTGAGTCCTTCACTTGTCATGACAAATCCTCGTATCATAAGCTTCCCATCATGAACTTTATTATGACAATCTTTACACAGCGGTAAAAGATTGTATTTATGGTTTTTGTGAAAATGTCCGATATTGCCCATCTCATCTGCAATTTCTTGAGGAGCAATATGGTGCGTATCTTCGACCATTCCTTTACAAATAGCGCAGGTTGTCAAAAATAAATCCGGATGATATTTACTTTTTTGTTTTTTCGTAAGAAGTTCCAGCTCTTTATAATCTTGTGCTAATTCTTTACGAATGGTTTGTGCACGCTTCATAAAATCCTTATCAATGTGCAGTGATTCGGCAAATTCGAGTCCATAAATGCTACTTCCACTGCCAGGTTGGAGTTTTCGTTCAAAACGAAGCACATCATTTTTTTCATCATAATGAACTGACAAATGAACACTCACGACCGATCGAATTTTTTGAATACGCTCTAAATTACACAGTTGATGCAAATGGGTGGTAAACAAAAAGAAACAATTTTTACTACTGAGGTGTTCAATCGTCGCGCTTACAATGGAAAGAGCCGATAATGTTTCCGTTCCATGACTAATTTCATCACCGAGAATCAAACTTTTGGAGGTACACCTATTAAAAATATTTTTGAGTTCCATCATTTCAACTCCAAAAGAAGAAAGGCCTTTTTCAAAATTATCCTTGGCTAAAATTCTTGTAAACAGTTCTGAAAAGACAGTAAAACGCATATGAGAAGCAGGTACATAGAAACCACTTTGAGCCAAGATGAGTGCGACACCAATACTTTTCATAAACGAAGATTTTCCACTTGAGTTTATTCCATATAACAATACACCTTGTATATTTTCAGGCGTCATTTCTGTAAAAAGATTTTTCTTTTGAGAATGTTTTTTATCACCAAGAAAAATATCATTGGGAACATAAATCCCGTTTTCTTCTCGCGCTTCAACGAGCAGATGCCGTAAATCCATGATTTCCAAAAAAGTCTGTGGCGCATCAATGATCTCTGGTCGATTGAGATTATACTTAATACTTGCTTTGATATTGGAAAGCGCGACATCAATTTGTGCCAAAAAAGTACTCGTATGGCTGAAGAGATCCAAAAATTCTTCTTCCATTTTTTGTAATTCTTTGACGTAGAGCTCTTTAGTCGTTGCAATAATTTTGGTCTGCAAAGAAACAATCTCTTCAGAAAGAGTATCAATAACTGGAGCCGTTATTTTTACGTTTGTTGTTTGAATTTTGAAAGAAAAGTCTGAAAAGGCATAGACCATTCCATCAAGTGAAACAAATGCCCTTTTTATTTTTTGTTCAATCAAGGCAAAACGACTTCGAGTAAGGGTAATATGATGGCCTTCTTTATCGAGCTGTTTAATTTCCACATAGTCCCCTTCTGATTTACCCGTTACTTCTTCCAAGACCTCAAGTATCTTGGCACGGATAATTTGCATTTTTTCATCAAGAGATTGTCTTTTCTGCATCAAATCGTCCAGCTGCCTGTCATAACCCGACTGAAAAATACTGGTAGAAATATTTTGAAATGTCACTTTTGAGGTTTCATCCAGGTCAAATGTCCGTTTAATTGCATGAAGACAATTTTGCAATTTACCCTTTTCTTCTTGAAACTGAACCACTATTTTTTGATGATTCATGGCTTCAAGAGAATCAGCAATTTTTTGGCTACTCAGAATTGAATCAAATAAAAAATTTATTTCAAAGGGATGAAGACGCCCAAGCTGAATTCGACGAATGATACGTTCAAGATCATACACGCCTGAAAGTTCTTGATCTATTTTGAGATATTGTTTTTGAAGTGCATCTGAAAAATTATAGCGTTCCAGTAATTCTGTTCGATTCGTAATCGGATTACAAAGTCGTTCTTTCAGAAGTCTCTTTCCAATACTTGTTACCGTATGATCAATGAGTTTTCCAATCGTTAAATCGTTTTGGTCAGAAGAGAGAATATTCAACTGTTCGAGTGGATTATTTCCTAAATAGAGATAAGATGATGTAGATAAGAGTGTTGGTTTTTCGAGCTTTTGAATCACCTGATAATCATGATCAATAACAAATTCAATAAGAAGTGCCAATGCTTCTGATGTAAGAGGATTTTTTTCAAGATCAAGAAATTCTATGGGGGTTAAAAATGATTTAATAACATAGGTTTTCTTAAAAAGTTCATTTTGATAAATGACACTCAGTCGTCTGGTATTTATTTTTACATCACTTTCGAATAACTCCAGGTACTGCCGAACACTATATTCATCAACTTGAGAATTCATGCAGGTAAGAATAATCTCAGTTGTTCTCTGGGCTTTGAGCAAACGAAAGGCTTCATCAAGGGCAAAATTTGTATCCTCTTTTGTACTATGAATTTCTTGCAAAAAAGTTTTTCCTGTGGTGACATCAATGGCTGCATACCCTACAGAATACAGGCCTTTTATTTGATCAATAAAAAGAGAGGCAATAAAATTTTCGTCATGATCAAGTGTATAGTCAAAATTAACACCAGGAGAAATGATTCTTTCAACAAACCGGGTAATCTTAGGAGGCACACCAGCTTGGCGTACGACAACGATAGTGTATTTATTTTCTTGAATTAGACGACTGATATACCTATCAAAAGCAGCCGTTGGGAAACCAGCCAGAAGCGGATTTTTGACACTATTTTGGGCAATAGTTTTATTTTTTCGAGTAAGTTGAAGATTCAAAATCTCGGCTAGTTCCTTTGGCTTACCAATTTTTAATTCTTCATTATCAACACCATATACTTCGTAAAAAGATCCAACTTCAATAATAACGACCGTATTGGCGCCATATTTTTCTTCAAATTGTTTTTGCAGATCAAAATAAATTTCAATCAAAGATCGATCCGTATCTTGAAGTAATTTTTCTGTTTCTTGGGTATCCATACAAATTTTCTGGTGCCCCTATGGTACCAAAGAAGGATGGATGGAGCAAGAGAACAAAAAACCGGCCAGAAGCCGGTTTGAAAGAATCGATTAACGTTTTCTCCATTGATGACCACGACGAGCTTTGTGCAAACCAAATTTTTTACGCTCTTTCGCACGTGGATCACGAGTCAAAAAACCTTCAGCGCGAAGTACAGGACGAAGGGTTTCATCCCATTTCACAAGAGCACGAGCAATTCCATGACGAGTAGCTTCAGCTTGTGCATGCACTCCACCACCAGAAGTTTTTACAGATACATCCAAAGTTTTTTCACGGCCTACAACAACCAAAGGCGCCATAACTTTATCTGACCAAATTTTTACTGGAAAGTATTCAGTATGGATACGATCATTGACAGTGATTTTTCCACTTCCAGGGAGGATTCGAACACGAGCAGCCGCTGTTTTGCGTCTTCCCACGGCTCTTTCTTGTGAATTGTTTTTCTTTGTTTCAGCCATAAGTAATTATTAAGCGGTAATAGTGAGTCGTTTCAATAAATCCTCACGTTGACGATTTTTTGGAAGCATACCTGATACTGCGTGGAGGATCACTTCAGCTGGATCTTCTTCAAATACATGCTGCATTGCTTTTCTCTTGATTCCACCTGGGTACATACTGTGGTGGTAATAATCCTTTTGCACAAGTTTATTTCCAGTGAAAATAACTTTTGAAGCATTAATAACTTTTACCATATCTCCAGTATCAAGAGATCGATCATAGTCTGGTTCATGCTTTCCCATGAGAATCATGGCAATTTGACTTGAAAGGCGACCAACAGCTTGACCAGTAGCATCGATTTCAATTGTTTTTCTTTGCTTTTTCATAAAATTTAAGTAATGACAGAAACTTAAACAAATTCAATTCTTGCCATTTCAGCAGCATCATTGGCTCGTGGTGCAAGTTTGATAATACGAGTGTAACCACCCTTACGTTCGCTATAACGAGGAGCAATATCTTTCATCAAAACATCCAATGCTTCCCTTGTAAAAAGGGCTTTTTTGATATTTCTTAAATTCGCTATATCTCCTCTTTTTGCTTTGGTTACGAGTGGTTCGACAACACTACGAAGTGCTTTTGCCTTTGCTTTGGTGGTACGAATTGAACCATTCAAAATCAAACTCTCAGTCAAATTTCTCATGAGAGCCTTACGTGGGGCAGTTTCTCTTCCCAAAGTAATTTTTTTGCTGTTATGTCGCATACAAAATTTCGGTATTTAAATTTATTTCTTTGCTTTCTTTTTCGTTTTTGGTTTTTCTTCTGCATCTTCATCAGCCACATCAATTGCTTCTCCTTCACTTTCTTTTTCCTCTACCACAGCCATTTCAGTGCGTCCTGAACCAGAAATATTCAAAAGGAGTGAAAAATGATCCATTAAGATTTTGGTTGATTCAAAAAGAGCATCTTTTGGAGTAACCGTTCCATTGGTTTCAATAGTCAAAACCAATTTTTCGTAGTCAGTAACATCTCCAAGACGAGTCAGTTCAACCGCATATCCGACATCACGGATTGGGGTAAAGAGTGAATCAATCACAATAGTTCCAAGGTCAAGATTTTTCTTTTCTTTTTCTGCTGCAGCAACATATCCTAATCCCTTTACAATTGTAATTTCCATTTCCACTGGAGATTTTGTTGATGTAATCGTAAAAAGTTTCAGGTCTGGATTCATGATTTCAACCGCAGAATTTTTTTCAAAATCTGCTGCAGTTACAGGACCAGATTCTTTTTTACTAAGAGTAAGTATAACCGGTTCATCACTGTATGATTTTACGGCGAGCTGCTTGAGGTTCAAGATAACTTCAATCATGTCTTCTTGAACACCAGGAACAGCAGAAAATTCATGACTGACTCCACTCAGTTTCACGCAGTCGACAGCAGCACCAGGAAGGGATGACAAAAGTACGCGGCGAAGAGCATTGCCAAGAGTCGTACCATACCCCTGTTGACATGGAGTAACCACAACTTTACCAACATGAGGAGTTGTTCCTTCTAAAAATTCAATTGATGTTGGAAGTGAAATGTGTTCCATAAAGTAAATTTAAATCCGAGAAAAACTCGGTTAAAATTAGCGAGTTGAGTAGTACTCGATAATAAGTTTGGTATCAAAAGATTTTTCAAAATCAGCATCAGCTGGGGTTCCCAATACCTTGCCTGATTTTTTACTTCCATCAACAGAAAGCCAAGAAGGGAGTTCCATTTTTGCCATTTTTTCTTCAAGATTTTCAAATGCTTTACTTTTTTGTTTTGATTTTTTCAGTTCAACCACATCCCCAACTTTCACAAGATATGATGGGATATTCATTGCTTTTCCATTCAGCAAAAAGAGATTATGAGAAACCATCTGACGAGCCTGAGCCCGAGTAACAGCAAAACCAAGTTTGTAGACTACGTTATCCAAACGTTTTTCCAAAAGCTGTTGCAAGTTTACAGAAGAGTTTCCAGAAAGACGGGTTGCTTCTTTTACATATTTACTAAATTGAGCTTCACGAAGTCCGTAGATCAATTTTGCTTTTTGCTTTTCAATCAATTGCTTTCCAAAGCCTGAAGAAGAACCACCACGTTTTTTTGGTCCATGAACTCCTGGCGGTTGAGCAAGGCGCTTGGCAACTTTGGTCGGATTGGTTTTGAGTCCAAGATTTATACCAAAGCGGCGTGCAATTTTATTTTTTGGTCCAATATTTCTACCCATAACATTATAATTTCAAAAAGTTAGACACGGCGGCGTTTCGGAGGTCGGCAGCCATTGTGTGGAATTGGAGTAATATCTTTAATAGAAAGGACATTGATTCCATTGGCATTAAATCCACGAATTGCTCCTTCGCGCCCTCCACCGATTCCTTTCACAAATACATTTACTTCTTTGAGTCCATACTGCTTTGTCGCATCAACGACTTTTTTCACTACCTGTCCCGCAGCATATGGAGTTGCTTTTTTTGGTCCTTTAAAACCAATCATACCAGCACTTGCCCAACCAATAACATCACCATTTTGATCAGCAAGAGTCACAATAGTGTTGTTAAAAGTGGCTTGAACATAAGCACGACCATTTGGAACTTGCTTGTTCAATTTTTTCTTTTTGGTTGTTTTAGAAGCTTTCGCTGTTGCAGTTGCCATAAGGGCATTCAGTTTAAATATGTATTAATGCTACTCTGTTTTAGGTCTTTTGTGCCGCTGGTTTTTTACCACTTGTTGCAAGGTTACGTTTGTTGCCTCGAACGGTTCGTGAATTTGTTTTTGTTCTCTGACCACGTACTGGCAATTTTTTTGCATGTCTCGTACCTCGGTAAGCTTTGATATCCTTGAGACGTTTGATGTTACTTGAAACTTCACGACGGAGATCTCCTTCTGTTTTATGCTCTTTTTCAATTAAAGCGCGGAGTTTATCTTCTTGATCCTGAGTCAAATCTTTTACACGTGTACTGTGGTCAACTTTTGCAGCATCAAGAATACGAACAGCAGTAGTCTTTCCAATACCATACACATAAGTGAGTGCAATCACAACTCGTTTATCGCGTGGGATGTTAACACCAGAAACTCTCATATTACAAATTCTAAACTAAAAAATTAATAGTAAAGTTAGGCAGCACTTTTGCGCTGTTTCGCTCCTTGTCTTTGTTTATGGCGTGCAATTTCACAAATAATATAAACCGCACCGCGACGGCGGACAGACTTACATTTTGCACAACGTTTTTTGACAGATCCTTGTACTTTCATACACTGTAGTTAATGAAGCAAAAAAATACCAACCACTGCCGCGATATCATTGCTTGAAAAAGCTCCACCGCACTGGTTGATATTTTTTTAAATATTGAAATATTTAAAATATTTTTTAATTTTAGAACCGGTAGGTAATACGACCTTTGGTAAGGTCATATGGTGTTAATTCTACCTTTACCTCATCTCCAACTCCCAGTTTAATACGATTCATTCGCATTTTTCCTGAAAGATGAGCGATAATTTCGAGGTCATTTTCGAGCTTTACGCGAAAGGTTGCTCCAGGCAAAAGCTCTTCAATAGTCCCTTTTACCACGATAACATCAGTTTTATTTGCCATGGGGAAAAAATTAACTGGCGGTATTATATCCGAAGTTTATACTCCTGTCAAGGAGATAAATCCTCTTCCAGATGTGAATAAGTAAAAATATTAATTTTTAGCTAATTTAAGGTGTTTTTTCTAAATTTTTCAACTATGCAGAGAGCTTGATTTAATCCCAATGACTGATGCAATATGATTTGATACTTTTTGCGCACCTTCAACTACCCCAGGAAATTGCTCTTTCACACGATTACTGACATACTTTTCAAACTCTTTAAGACCCTCCTCACCAGCAAAGAGGGTTTTAATCACATAATTTGTATCACTCTCTGGTTTTGAACCCTGCCCAACTGGAGTCCAAAACATTTTGACAATATAATCAGTGAGCTTTTGGCGGAACTGCGATTTTTCAAGGTGTAATCGAGCAATGGTGGAATACATAAACACATGAGCTGCTTCTTCCCGAGCAATAGAACGCAGAATATAGGTTAAAACAGGATGATTGGCCTTTTCCCATAGCTTACGATAGCCATTCAAAGTTGTCATTTCATGAATAGCACCAATCGTCATATGGACAGGCGTAAAACGGCTTCCAAACATATTGGCAGTTGCCGAAGCTATGCGACTGGAAACTTTATAGGAAAAAGGGATATTTTTTTTCACTTTTTCAAACCATTTCTCTTCTGATGGATAGCCAAGTTCTTCAAGAAAGCGATTAAGCGTCTCTCCATGAACAGGCTCTTCGGTACTCCACTTATCAATAAAACGGCGAACAAAAGGATTGCGTCCCGAAGGAGTAGAGAGAAGCTCTCTGTAATAAACTTCGGTCAGACGCTCAACATCACGCATATAGAAGAGCACGGGAATAAACTTTTCATTGATCTCATGCTTTTTGACTTCATTCCAGGGAATGTTATCCAAAAATTCTTTGGTCAAAACCCTAGGCTGGGATTCATACCAGTCAATAGCTTCTTCTTCAGTGTGAAATTGGGGCATAAAAATTATAGATTTCTAAAACAAAGTATAGTAAAAAAAAACAAAAAAAGCAATATATTTACAGCTTTTTAGAAGAAATGGTGCGATGTATGCTAGAAATTGCGTGGTCAGAAGCAAGGAAAAAATTTTTACAAAACTCAGTAAATTTTTGTTCAGGCAACAGAAGAAAAGAAATAAAGATCAAGATGAAGCGAAATGGGATTTTTTGCAAAAAACTGCTCCATATCACAAACAAAAAGTTTGATAGTTAAACATTTTAGAAAAAGAAAAAAATGAAGGGAATTGGCAGAGGGATGGCTCTGCCAAGAGGCGGGGGAAATCTAGAGGCCGCGGAAGTGGCGGAGTTGCGAGAGAATATAGGCCGTAAACAGGTTTTCGGCCTTATACTCCCGCACCACCGCCTCGGGGAGAGATTCAGCTCCGAGATTGAAACCTCGGCAGCGAGCGCTCCCACAGATGCAAGATATGGGAGGATAAAAAATCACGTCGTTACGCCACTGTGACATGGCGTAGTCGAACGTAATTTCTTCTCCGGCAGGGATAGGACGTCGGGCATAGAGCCAGTACCGCCCAGCCCGCAGCCGGAGGCCACAATTGGGCTTGCAAGAGTGGTTCGTCCACCGAGCCAGTCCCAAAGCATCTCGCATCTGTAAAGGACCAATCTGGATGGGGAACCCCTGCACGGCGGCAGGCAGTTCCTCATCCAGAACCGCATGGTAGATAGCGCCATCAAAGGGAGCCAGAAAGGCTCCCTGCTTGACTGGTCGGGAAGAAAACACCCCCGATCCAGACATGGCGCTCGGTCCCCGGTAGAGAGCCCGATTATCGTTCGGCCCCTGCCCGGGAACCTTTTTCTTCATCTACACCTCATGTTAAAGTTTTCTCCCAGAGCAAACCCAAAACCTTCCCTTCTCGATCTTCGTAAGCTTTCCCTACGAAAAGAAAAGGATACAAAGGTTTTGAATTCTGCTTCGAAAGAAAAAAGAACGAAGACACCCCCTCACGGTGTCGCTTGACACACTAACTAAGAAGGTGTATTTTGACAAACAATCGATACAAAATAACTATTTTTTAAACAAATTGTTTAATTTATGCTCGCTAGTGCATACAAAAATCTGGAAGATTCCATTATCGAAGTCCTTACTGTTAAAAAAGAACTTTCAGAGAAAGAAATACAGGAATATCTCTTCAAAAAAGGGTATGCTCCTACCGTGCAAGGAATTTACCGAGTCCTGCGCAAGCTACAAAAAGACGGCGCTCTTGTCAAACATAAAAAATATTTCAGCCTGAGGCTAGCTTGGCTCCTCGAGCTCTCAGAGCTGGTAGCCAAGATGGAAGACACGTATCTTCAAGAATCTTACCTCCAGCAATTCCTTCCACTCCAAGAAAAACAAATCACATGGGGCTTTACTGATCTTTTCAAAATGAGTAGTTTCTGGTCTCAGCTTCTTATTGCTATGGCCAAAAAATCTACCAGTAAAATCGCTTTTAACTATTCTCCGCACCTCTGGTATGTCCCCCTTCAAGCTGAACAAGAAGAGCAATTTCTTAATAGTTACATGCCTGAACTTAAAGCATCATACATGGTTATTGGTAGCCGATCGCCTTTTGACAAGTATAATCTCATGCTGATGAATGGAATTGATGCGAAAGAACAGCGGTACATGGCCTCTTCTGCGTCGGAATATATTCAAAAAAATCGTCATCAATATATTGATATTATTGATGATTATGTTCTGACAGTGCAGATTGATAAAAAAATTGCAGAAAAAATAGAAGAAATTTGTCAGTACCCGACGCCTCATCCCCAAAAGAACATCTTTCAAATCGACCGTATACACAGCAAAAGAACCAAATGCAAAATCACCCTTAAGCACAATCCTCAAAAAGCTGAAAAATACAAAAAGAAATTCGCAAAAATTTTTGGTCCAATTTCATAACCCCTCCTTGAAGAAAAGTTTTGAAATTATTCCAAGATAGCCTTAATACGTCGAATACCAGCACTGCAGGCTTCTTCTTTGACAATTTTGAAGTGTCCCATGCTACCCGTATGTTCAACATGCGGTCCACCACAAAATTCGCGACTAAAGGTTGGTGAAGCTATGTCTGCATTTGGAAGTCCTTCTGGATCTCCCACCGTATAAACCTTAACCATTGTACCATAATTGTCTTCAAATAATCCAATGGCTTGTTTTTTCTTGGCTTCTTCAAGTGGCATTTCTTGAAAACTGACGGTATAGTCGCGCGCAATTGCAGCATTGACCAGATCCTCGGCGGCTTTAATCTGCTCTGGCGTCATTTTTTCATTGTGAGCAAAGTCAAAACGCATACGCTCGGGCGTAATATTGCTTCCTTTTTGCACAGCACCTGCTCCTAATATTTTTTGAAGCGCAGCGTGAAGAAGATGAGTTGCGGTATGATATTTTACACTCATTTCACTGGTATCAGCCAGGCCGCCTTTAAATTTTTGTTCTGCTCCGGCGCGAGAAAGTGCTTGGTGTTTAGTTTTTTCTTCTTCAAAACTTTTGGTGTCGACAAGAAAGCCTTTTTCTTTGGCCAGCTCTTCGGTAATTTCGAGTGGAAAACCATAAGACTGATTGAGATCAAAGGCGTCTTTTCCCGAAATTTGGTTCTTTTCACTTCGTGCCAAGATTTCTTCAAAAATCTTGAGTCCTTGCTCGAGAGTATTGCGGAATTTCTTTTCTTCTTTTTCTATTTCACTCATAATCTGTTCTTGTTTACTTTGCA
>JACCDN011158563.1_pt1 | contig 11312 bp, 12 predicted proteins | sample 7441691 | NCBI WGS metagenome assembly JACCDN01 (sample SAMN15323439, study PRJNA562643) | freshwater metagenome | isolation source: river surface water | place: USA:Blue River Watershed | collected 2017-08-16
ACATAATGCGGATAAACCGATGCAAAACTTAACTTCGCCATTTTTTCGATATGTGCAGGAGTCTCTTTCATCAATCAAATTATTTATAAATAGCCCGTCGGGATATAATCCGATTTCGGGATCCCCAGTCGTTGAAATAATTCCAAACATTGCGCCTGCAATTCAGAGGGGATTATTTTATTCTCAAAATCCTTGGCCTCCACTTCGATAAAATAATTGCCATCCGGCAATTGATCCATATGTATTGTTACGTTATTGAGCTGGTATAGGGTCCGACTTTTTTCGGTCTCCCCCACAACCTTAAAATTCAAGAACAATTTTCTAATCTCGTCTTCGCTTGGATTAACATCATATCGATAAACTTGGGTCTTCTCCACAAGATCAACCACGGTTCTTTCGTAATGCGTTATCAGTGTGCCTAATGTTCCCTTTCGGTATTTCAACTTCCCATGAGGAACCTCAAAATAGGTATCATGCTGCCTATCCAAACCCATGTATTGGGCTCCCAATTCTAATAAAACTTCAACCAACTCTTTCGAATTACAGATTTTAGCCTTTAGAGTTATATCTTGATATGTCAACATGCTTAATACCTGGTACTAAGTTCCCAATTTTATAAATAAGTTAGTACATTTTGCTGTTTTTTGCACTAATTTACCTCTTGTAAATAAACCTGATCTATGAAAAACCTGGTACTAGCCATGGGCTTACTTTTTACATTTGCATCGTATGGACAAATGTTAAATGATAGCCCATTTGATGCGGATATCGCTCATCCCAAATATAAAAGTGGCCAAGGGCCGTCCATTTTATTCGATGCTGGTCATTTTAATTTTATCGTACACATGGGCTTAGCCAAACCCTTGATAGACGTGGCAACTTCTGATGGGTATCGCGTTACAGTTGATTCGTTAAAATTTACCAAATCCTATTTGTCGAAATACAAGATGCTTGTCATATTCCCAGCCATGCCATTTACCTTTGGCTCGAAAAAACAAGTGACCAACGAAATTACATTTACCAATGACGAATTAACCGCCTTGCATGACTGGGTAAAAGCCGGTGGCTCGCTTCTGATGTTCGACGAGCATGCCCCTATTGATAAGTCGGTAACCCCCCTTTTCAACAAATTCGGGATCCAACTAAGCATCGGCATTGTTGCTGACTCTGTGCATCATAATACTTCCTTGAAAATGGGAAGCAAGGAATCCTATTTGATGTTTACAAGAGAAAATGGGCTATTAAACAAAGAACATCCCATCACGCAAGGCGAACAGCCAAACGAACAAATAAATAATATTATGACCTATGGGGGTGGTGGATTAACCGGGGGGGAAAACTATACAAACATCTTTAAACTCTCCCCAACAGCCATCGTAAATAAGTATAGCGGAAGTCCTGCATCCGGGACGGCAATATCACAGGCATTGGCGGGGAACTTCGGGAAAGGTAAAGTTGCAGCCTTTGGGGACTGTAATGGTTTTACAGCCATGTATGTAATGTCGGGAAAAACCAAATTTACAGCAGGCATGCAAGTCGCCGATTACGACTGGAAACAATTGGCATTAAATACACTACATTGGCTGTCGAAATAAAAGCATAGAAAATAATGACAAATCGGCGAGTATTTTTAAAACAAAGCTCCGGGCTATTTGCCCTTTCCACTTTTGATTTTTCAAAGACCAAAAAACCGCTGCTGTCTTTTTCGACTCTCGGTTGTCCTGCCTGGAATTTTACACAAGCCCTCCAACATGCCCAAGCAAATCACTACGCAGGAATCGAAATCCGGGGAGTCAAAGGGGATTTGGATCTGCCTAATAATCCGATTTTTTCGGCGACGAATATGGGGGCGACTCGCCGACAAGTCGCTGACGCAGGATTAAAGATTGTGAATTTGGGTTCATCGGCCAACATGCATTTTCTGGATTCAACGAAGCGCCAAAACAACCTCGATGAGGCGAAAAAATACATTGAACTTGCGAGCCAATTGGGCTGTCCATTTATCCGTGTTTTTCCGAATGACCTACCTAAAGATCAACCTGAAAACGAGACGGTGGATGCCATCATTCGCGCCCTTCAAGCATTAGGGGATTTCGCCAAAACAACGGGAGTGAAAGTGTTGCTGGAATCCCATGGAAAGGTCATCAAAAGCGACATGCTTTTACACATCATGGAGGAAACGAATCACAAGAACATTGGGCTTGTTTGGGACTTCTTTAATATGTGGTCGGTCACCCAAGAACCCCCCGCCCAGGTTTACCAAGTCCTAAAAAAATACATTCTGCATACCCACATCAAAGACGCTATCCTTAGCGGAAGCGGTGAAAAATATACCCTCTTGGGACAAGGAAACGCTCCCGTCCAAGAGGCCTTGCATGCTTTAAAAACCGGGGGCTATTCAGGCTATTACAGTTTTGAATGGGAGAAACATTGGCATCCGGAAATTGAAGATCCGGAAATTGCCATTCCGCACTATGCCAAAAACTTTTCAAAATTCTGGGTTTAACCATGGATAGCAAAGCAAAACGTACGTTTGACGCGATCGTCATCGGCTCGGGAATCAGTGGCGGTTGGGCCGCCAAAGAACTCACCGAAAAAGGGCTAAAAACCCTGGTCCTAGAACGTGGTCGGGACGTGAAACACGTCATCGATTATCCCACGGCCATGCTGAATCCCTGGGAATATCCACACCGCGGACAGGCGCCGATTGACCTCAAAAAGGAATACAAAACGGCTAGCAAGAATTACATCTTTTCCGAAGCAACTTCACACTTCTTGACGAAAGACGGCGAACAGCCTTACATCCAAGACAAACCCTATGATTGGATTCAGGCATATCACGTAGGTGGTCGATCGCTTTTGTGGGGCCGACATACCCAGCGCTGGAGTGACTTTGATTTCAGCGGTCCGGCTCGCGATGGCTTTGCGGTCGACTGGCCCATTCGTTATCAAGATATCGCTCCCTGGTATTCATACGTTGAAAAATTCGCCGGTATTTCCGGAAATAAAGATGGCCTAGAAACTTTACCCGATGGCGAGTTTTTAAAACCCTATGAATTGAATTGCGTGGAGAGCCATTTTGGCAAAGCGGTTAAAAACAAATACCCGAACCGACATGTCATCAGCGCCCGAACGGCGAATTTAAGTCAAGCCGAAAAGATTCATTTGACGGTAGGCCGAAGCCAATGCCAAGGCAGAACGCTCTGCGAACGCGGCTGTCCATACGGCGCCTATTTCAGCAGTAATTCGGCTACTTTGCCTGCGGCTTATCAAACCGGAAATTTAACGCTAAAGGAATACTCCATTGCGCATTCCATCATCTACGATGAGCGAAAGCAAAAGGCGGTGGGGGTACGCGTCATCAATGCCCAAACCCTCGAAATGGAGGAGTATTTTGCCTCTGTGATTTTCGTGAATGCATCCCCTTTGGCGACCAATCTAATCTTGTTGAATTCGACTTCATCCCGCTTCCCGAATGGCCTTGGAAATGACTCAGGCATTTTGGGAACGCACATGGCATTTCATTCGTATCGCGGTCGGATCACCGCCGAGTTTGACGGAATGCTGGACGTCACCACGGAAGGCAAACGGCCTACGTCGGGGTATATTCCCAGATTCCGAAATGTATACCAACAGGAGACCGATTTCTTGCGGGGTTATGCGAGTAACCTAACGGCGAGTCGAGCAGTGGAGAACGCCCAAGACCTGATGGGAGAATCCTTGAAGCAGGCTTTGGTTAAACCGAAATTGGCCAACTGGCATATTAATGTGGGCATGATGGGTGAGACGATTCCGAAGGCGCATTCGACGGTACGTTTGGATGAGCAGGCCAAAGACAAATATGGCTTGCCCCAGCTTCGGGTTTCGATTGGCTATGATGAGAACGACGAGAAGATGTTGAAGGACTTTCACCAGCAGTTCACGGACATGTATGAGTCGGCGGGTTTCCATAACATCCAAATAATCGATACCAAACGCCTCCCTGGAAACGAGAATCATGAGATGGGTGGGGTGCGTATGGGCAAGGATCCGAAGACTTCGATGCTGAATGCCTTCAACCAAATGCATCATTGTTCGAATTTGTTTGTGACGGATGGTTCTTGCATGACCTCGACCTCGACACAGAATCCGTCCTTGACTTACATGGCCTTGACGGCGAGGGCGGTGGATTATGCTGTCAAAGAAAAGAAAAAACGTAATTTTTAACTCATGAATAAAATACCATTAGTGCTATTTACTTCCATTTTGAGTTTAATAATGAATAACCAAACGATGGGCCAAAAATTAGAAATCCCGGGTATTCCCAAAGCGTTGTATTGGGAAAACAAAGCCAAATCTTTCACGATCAATAAGTCCATTCTCCGCATTACTTCTGGGGAAAAGACCGACATGTTCCGGGATCCGAATGTGACCTACAATACCGATAATGCACCGAAATTGCTGTTTGAGGCAGATTCGAATTTCGTGTTTACCGCGGCGGTGGAACACGCCTTTGCGAACAAGTGGGATGGAGGAGCTCTGGTGTTAAAACAAGACAGTTTGAACTGGGTAAAATGTTGTTTTGAAAAGGATTACACGGGAGCTAGGCGAGTGGTCAGCGTTGTAACCAAAGGCATTTCGGACGATTGCAATTCCGTTGAAATCAATAGCAACAAGGTGTATTTTAAAATCGCCAAGGCGGACAACGTGATTACGCTATATTATTCTCAGACGGGTAAAAACTGGTATTTGTTTAGACACTTTACCTTTGATAGCACAAAGGATTTAAAGATTGGCTTTTTGTCGCAATCGCCTACGGGGGCCGAGTGCAGTGTGACCTTTAGTGAAATCACCTATTCAACAAAGAAAATAAAAGACCCTTATTTGGGCGAATAGGTGAAGATCTTCTTTTTTTGATAAGTTAGACCCCTATCCATTTTTCTGCATTGGCAATTTTCCAAACGCTGACCATGTGAAATAAGGCAATAAAGATATTGCTGATAATCACGGGGTTCGTAAATGACCCAACCATAATGGGGCTCAAAAGCTTATAAATGATTTGGACCGTTAATAGCGCCATCACAAATTTGGGATCAAATTTGAAAATTAAGATTGCGGAGGAAATCAGAATCGCTAAGTAAATAGATAATAGTATCCCGCGCGCTGGTGTGTCAACTCCATAGGAATCAACCGCCCAAAAGCTATTGAATAAAATACCTGAACAAACGGGTATAAGTACGAGAATATTTAAGATGAGGGAAAGTTTAGGAAAAAGCATTGGGACCGGTATGATGGGGTTTCGTAAAAATATTCATAAGTTTAAACCGCATGTTCAAACTAATTGTTCAGAAATATGAAAAATAGAAGCAAGCAATTGATTTTAGGCCTTTTTCTTTGGGGCACAAGCATGGCGAATGCCCAGGTCATAGCGAATTTGAAGGTGAAGACGCCTGCCAATGAGAAGGAACGCACAATGATGTTAGACATACTTCGTGCCACGATGTACCCAGAGTTTAAACAGGAATTAATCTACAAGGTCAATCACTTTAAGATGGGGGGAGGTTACGCTTATTTCGTGGGCGAAGCTTTCCGAAAAGACGGGCGGGAAATCCAATTAGATGAAGATAATCCGCATGAATGCTGTTATGTAGGTGCCCTGTTTGTCAAAAAACAAGATAAATGGTATTTGGGAGAGTCGTGTATCTTTCCGACCGACGCATGTAATGTTGGAGTGAGTCAACGTAACCCGCGCGCGCCCAAAGGTATTTTTGATGCATCGGCTTTAATGAAAATGGAAGGAGAGGAAAACTAAATCTTGCTATCGGCAAATTTGCTTTGTTTACTCCGACCAAATATCCCGTAAAAGCAAGAATAAAAATACCAAGACCCCTACGATGATTTCGTTGCGGTACTTTTGAAAAAATGAGGGTTTTTCGTTCATGATACAATACGTTTTCTGCCAACTAATATATAAAGTAATCCGGCTAATCCGCCTAAAAAAAGAACGGCTACTGTCCACATAATTTTCTCGATACGTTCAATTTTTCCCGATTGCCAAATTTCAAACATCGCAAGAATCGCGACAAGGTAATGAGAAATAATCCCAATAATCAACAATTCCTCCGCGATAGGCAGGTGCATAATTTTAAAGAGAGGGCCCATGAACTGAAAGGCAAAACTCAACCAGAAAATTTGAACGAACTTCATAAATCGGTAGTTAATGCGTATGAAATTTAGAGGCTAATGTAGCATTAAAAATGAGCCCAAAAAGAATTTCACTCCCAAATGTATTCGAATGTTTGGCTTCTGAACGTAGTAAGACTTTTTTAGTTAGTGTGTAATCAAGGGCGAATGATCGCGTCACGTCTTCAAATGCAGCGGGCATGATAACTCCACGAGGGTCCGAATAATATTCCAATCGACCACTCATTCGCAAACGGGAAGCCGGCCTCCAAGTCAAATACATTAATCCACCATGCCAGGTATTTCCTGATTCCAATCCGAGATCCCAACCAATCGTTCCGCTCCATTTGGCTGATATCGGAATTTGTGCGTATTGGTTAAAAAAGACCCGCGTGCCTTTACCTTGATTTCCTAAAAATTGGCTCGCATTAATCTTCAAGCCGGATGAGGAACTGTATCCAAATTGTGTGCCCAAAGCCGGATTAAATTTGGCAATTTGTTGCCAACCGCTGAGTGCCAACACGCGCATGGAAAATGGCGATTTAGGCGTATAATTCCAGGCAATCCCTGTCTCGTAATACGGCGAATTCTCCGCCAAGTAACTTCGCGAAAAGAGATCATTCTCAAGGTTTTTTGCAGATTCAAGTCCAATGTGAGATGGGAAAACCCCCACTTGGAGTTGATTCGATGGATTCAATTGATATTGAATGCTTAGTTGATAGACATGTCTCCAAAACTCAGGCTCCGCCGCCAAGTTTTTTTGGGCGTAAGTCCCCAGCATAAACGCGCTTTGCAGAGACCATCGTTTGTGTTCCGCCGCGAAATCCAAGATCCCCAGGTTAAGTGCGGGCTGTTGGGTAGTCGTGTGATTGTAAAAAATGGGGGATTTTTGACCTTGGTCGGAATGCAGGTAGTAAAACTCTGAATATACTTCAGCCCTTAGTTTAAGCGTATCGGATTGTCCCAGGATGGGCGTGTTTCCAAAAAAGATAAAACAAAAAGGCAAAAAAAGTTTTGCGGCAGGTATATTCAAGCGTTTTGTCTATGAATTTCTCAACAAATTTGGTTAAAAAGTAAATATGTTGTGCCATCTAAACTCAATAATTCCATTGTCATAATCATCTGTAGGGAAGTCTTACCCCATTATAAATCTTATGCATGGATATTCATGAATTATATAAATGGCGTGGTAAAGAAAAACGTCTATTTCAATCCATCAGGGATATGAATCCTCAAATTTTTAACTAAATTCAAACACCAAACCTATCAAGATAACCATGAAAACGATCGCATTATTGCTTTGCATCTCTTTTGCCGGCTTCGCCCAAAACAGCTATAACCTCATTCCTTTGCCGAAGGAAGTTGTGCCACAGACGGGTCAATTTGTGGTGAAGAAATCGACGAATGTTACTTATTCGCATCCGGAATTCGCGCCAGTCGCGGAATTATTGCAGGACTATCTTCAAAAAGCGAGCGCTTATCCGATTAGCACGAAATTGGCCAAAAGTGGATCGATTCAATTTGCCCAAAATACCTCCTTGGGCGAGGAGGCTTATACGCTTCAAATCAGCTCTGGTAAAATTTCCATTCAGGCGAAGACTGGCAAAGGTGCTTTTTATGCATTGCAGACACTCCTGCAATTGATGCCTGCACAAATATATTCGGGCACCAAATTGGCGGGAGCTATCGCGATTCCCAATGTCCAAATTAAGGATGAGCCACGATTTTCCTACCGAGGTTTGATGCTCGATGTGGGCCGATATTATTACCCAGTCGAATCCGTAAAACGCTTCATCGATTTAATGGCGATTTACAAAATGAACACCTTTCATTGGCACTTAACGGAGGATCAAGGCTGGCGGATCGAAATTAAAAAATATCCTTTGTTGACCTCCATTTCCTCGGTCCGGAAAGAGAGTATGCTGGGTCATTACAAGGACCAAAAGTACGACGGTAAACCGCACGGAGGTTTCTACACACAAGAACAAGTGAAGGACATCGTGGCGTACGCGGCCAAAAAATACATCCAGATTATCCCTGAAATTGAGATGCCGGGTCACTCGCAGGCGGTATTAGCGGCTTATCCACAGTTTGGGGCGAATGCCGACAAGCTTTACCAGGTCAAAACAAAATGGGGGGTGTCGGAAGATGTCTTATTCCCACGCGAGGAGACCTTCACCTTTTTGGAAGATGTGTTGACGGAGGTGATGGCGCTTTTCCCAGGACAATACATTCACATCGGTGGGGATGAATGCCCAAAAACACAATGGAAGGAGAGTAAGTTTTGTCAAGATTTAATCAAGAAATTAGGGCTCAAAGACGAGCATGAATTACAGAGTTACTTTATTCGTCGGATCGATAAATTTGTCACCTCCAAGGGCAAGAAATTATTAGGTTGGGATGAAATCCTGGAAGGGGGTCTATCTCCGAATGCAATGGTCATGTCCTGGCGCGGAACGAAGGGAGGAATCGAGGCCGCAAAACAAAATCACGATGTGGTGATGTCCCCGAATTCCTATTTCTATTTGGATTACTACCAAGCGGATCCAAAAACGGAGCCGATTGCGATTGGCGGGAATTTGCCTTTGAGCAAGTGTTATTCGTTTGAGCCCAACTTGCCTGAATTGACCGCAGAAGAGGCTAAGCATGTGGTAGGTATTCAGGCCAATGTGTGGACAGAATACATCAGCAATATTGGCTACGCAGAATACATGACCTATCCGCGCGCATTGGCGCTGTCGGAAGTAGCGTGGTCAGCGAAAGAATCTAAAAATTACGCGGATTTCAAGAAGCGCTTAACGGGTCATTTGCCATCCATGGATGCGATGAAGATTAATTACTCGAAGGCCTTTTTAACACAGCCCTAGATGAACGAGGTGCTTTCCATCTATTTTTATTTCGTCATCAGTCTCCTCTTTTTAATCATAGGGGTTAACTTCTGTTTTAAAAAGGGGCTCTTGGCTGCGAAGTTTATTGGGGCCGACTACCTTGTCATGACATGGCTGATATTCGTCTCCTATTTTACTAACAGCGCGCGAATTCTCGAATACCCCCATTTTTATCGGCTATCTACCCCATTTGTCTACCTGATTGTACCACTTGGATATTTATTTCAAGAATATTTATTGAATCCCGCACGAAGGTATAAGAAAAGAGACCTTTGGCACTTTGCTCCGTTTGCATTAACGCTGATTTCTTTGATTCCATTTTATGTAAGTCCTGGAGATGTTAAAGTAAGTTTTATTCAGGAGGTCATGAAGCAACAATCCTTGGTAAAAATGCCTGCTAGCCCAAGTGGTTGGATATCCATGCAAACGCATCTGACCTTGCGGAGTATACAATTTATTGTATATCAAATCGCGATCATGGTTCACCTGTGGAAATTTTACCAAGGGAAAAGCGCTCAATTTATTCGAGCAAATCGTTTAGTATTGAATTGGGTGTTACTATCCGTTGTATTAAAATTTATAACGAAGGTTTTTCTGATTACTTTAACCTTCTTTCACCCTGGGAGCTTTTTCTTTTCGTTCCACTGGTTTGACCTAATGAAGATCATGGATTACATCGTGGTCGCCATTTATTTATTGCTTAACCCGCGTCTGTTGGATGGCAAATCATTGAAAGAACTTGTCATCAATAAACTAAACCGCAGTGAGCATTTTGAAGAAATAGAGGCCCACAAACTAAAATCGGGTTTAGATGACTTTGCGAAAATCGAAAAATTGCTTCTCGAAAGTGAAGCATATTTGAACGAGAATATAACCCTAAAAAGTCTTTCTGAGCAGATAAACATTCCTGCCCGAAAAATATCAGCAGCACTAAAAAAAGGGGCGAATCTTTCGTTCCCGGATTATATCAATAGTCTTCGAATTCTATACATCGAGCAAAAGTTACGTGCTGATCAAGAATGGATGAAGTACACATTTGAAGCGATGGCCTTTGAATGCGGCTTTGGGAGCCGGTCAAATTTCTACCAAGCTTTTAAGAAGTTAAAAGGCCTATCCCCGAAGGCCTATTTTGAAAGTTTGTCCTAAAATTTACACAAATACATTTTTCGGACATCCCGCTGGTTTTTTAATAGTAGGTTTAATCAACTATTCTAAAAATCAAACCTATGGCTTACTCTACATTGGCCTCTATAAAGGACTTCTCTACCTATCATTTAGATGAGATTACCCAATTGGCTCAAAATATGGATATGACAATCACATTAAATGGCATGTACAAAATTGTGCAATGGTCTGATAAAAAGACATCGCTTACCGTTGAATATCATTTAGGCGGGCGATTTCACCGATTCGTAGAAGAAACTTGGAAAGAGACACAACAGACCTTTAAGCGTTGAATAAATTTAGATACGATCATTTTCTATCGTTTGCCCTAAAAACAAACAAATGCTTACTTTACTAATGAAGTAAGCATTTGTTTTGTTAATCAATTTTAATCTGCATAAAACTTGCGGTACAATTGTCCGGTAATGAAGACAGCGTTGGTACCTTTATTCTTCTCCGACCAAGCCTTGAACTTGGGATGGTCGTGAATCAATTTATATTCCGCCTCTGAACTCCAGTGTCCAATCGTGCAACTGCGGTATTTGCTCGTCGTATCCGAGGCCGCCAATTTCAAATGGGTGTAATAGTTTTTGGGATAACCCATCTCCGCCATGATGGCATTGATTTCTTTTAAACTAGCGATATAGGTTTTTTCCATGTCCGCGTTTTTTACGTCGTAAAAATGGACTGAATTGATGGCATGTTGTGCGGATGCCACACGGCTGATGCCTAAGCCAAGGACAAGAAGAAGGATGATTTTTTTCATGGTATGTTTGTTTAAGTTTTATTGTTTTTTGTAAAGAAACCACATGGCACGTGTGATCATGGCCGGCGTCACGGAGACATGCGTCTCATCTGCAAATTCCACAAATTGGGATTTCATATCCGGATAATGCGTTTTTAATACGCGTTCAAAATCCCGCAAATCATCGATGCCGTCTTTCGCCTCTAAACTCCCAAATGATAAGAAGGCGCGCACCGGATAACTCTTATGCGACTCGGCATATTTTGCCTCGATGCGTCGGATTTCATTCTTAAGCCAAAGTCGTTGGGAAGAACTATTAATCGCAAATCGCTTAAATAGATCCTTGGTCCCAA
>JACCDN011234703.1_pt1 | contig 11312 bp, 13 predicted proteins | sample 7441691 | NCBI WGS metagenome assembly JACCDN01 (sample SAMN15323439, study PRJNA562643) | freshwater metagenome | isolation source: river surface water | place: USA:Blue River Watershed | collected 2017-08-16
AAGCAAAGCCTTGCATTGGTATGCTACCCGCGAGCGCCGTTTTGGCAAATTAACCCATTCACACCTAGAAAAAGCCGCATGACAGAACAAACCGTAAGCCACTACGAAGACGATGAAATAAGCCTGCTAGATATCTTGGTCACATTGGCCGAGTCTTGGAAATTATTGGTGTTTGGCCCGCTCATTGCTGGTGTGTTAGCGGGTGCTTTGAGCTTTTTGTGGCCAAAGACGTTTGAGTCTGTCACGGTTGTTCGTTTAACTGAGGCTGAATTAGCTTTGCTTTACTCAGTACCTGTACTTGACCCATTGGTTGAGAAGTTTGGTCTGCTTGTTGAGTTTGACGGCATTCAAGAGGATGCTCGTCAATACTTATCTAAGAAAATAGTAGGCAAGTTTGATAAGAAAACCAATTTAGCTACCATCACGGCAGCGGCTAATACGCCTAAACGTGCGCAAGAGATGGGGCAGGCTGTAATGGATGCTTTGCTAAAGGAGCTTTTGCCTAAGGGTAAAAACAAAGACCAAATTGAGCAAAAGATTATTAGTAATGAACGTGTGATTTCAAGCAACAGGGATGCTTTAGACCAGCTACAAAAGCAAATGGGCAAGACGGGGGGGGGTGAAGCGGCGCTTGAGGTTGTAATGAAGTATTACGCATCATTGACGGCTGAAGTGGCTGCAAAAGAGTTGGAGAACATTGAACTTCGCAAAAGCTTATTGGTTAAAGGGGATGAAGTGTATGTGCAGCAGGTCAATATGCCACAGAAAAAAGCATCCCCCAAATCAAGCGTAGTCATATTATTGGCATTTATAGTATCCACATTATTACTGTTGATTTACACCTTTTTGAAAAAAGGATATCGGAACTTGCTTCACCGCAAATCGAGTAAAGAAAAAATTACAAAAATAATTGAATTGATGCGTTTCTAAATTTCTATTTTTGAATATGTTAAAGATGATAGTGGCCAAGTTTTTAAAAATATTTGGAAGGTATGGTTTGTTTGGAACCATTCGGTTAATTAGAGATGTAATGGCATCTCGTATGCTTTATGGAAATGTTAGGTTGATGCGCTATCCATTTTATTTAAGAGGTTCAAAATATATAAATTTGGGACGTGGTTTCACTAGTGGAGTAGGCCTACGGTTGGATGCATTTGGTGAACATAAAAGCACTCAAATAGAAATAGGAGATAACGTAGAGGTTGGTGACTATGTTCATATCGGGGCAGTCAATAGTGTAAAGATTGGTAAAAATTGTCTATTTGCAAGTAGGGTCTACATATCTGACCACGATCATGGTGTTTATTTTGGTGATATTCAATCTCATCCGACTGAGTTTCAAAACCATAAAAAAATTCATGCAGAAAAAGTTGTAATTTCGGAAAATGTTTGGATTGGCGAGGGAGTAACTGTATTAAAGGGGGTAACTATAGGTGAAAATAGCATTATTGGCGCATCCTCAGTAGTTACGGAAAGTTTGCCTCCAAACGTAATTGCAGTTGGTATTCCAGCAAGAGTAATTAAAGTCTGGAATTCTGAATTATCAAGCTGGGTGCGGCATGAGCATTGAGTTATTGTTGCTAACTTTAATTGTAGCGCTAAACACGGGAGCATGTTTATTAGATATTGATTATCATCTAATCAGAGGGGGTGTTAGTCAAAGTGGGCGTACTACGTTATTGGGCGTCTCTTCCTGGGTTCAATATCAATCAAGAATATGTACTATGCTTTCTATAGTGGCCTTGACATATATATTCGAATCAAATAGTAAAGGTTTGAATATTTTGGAGTTTATAGGTGGGTCATATTTTATAGCTTGGTCTTGTGGTTATGTATATCTAAAATTCGAAAAAGTCCACAGGGCTCTGTCGTGGCTTGTGCTCATGCCGACGAGGCTTGTTTTTTCAGAATTTAAAGATAACTCAATTTGGTATAAAAAAGAATATTCTGTTGATAAGTCTTATGTATATGGTTTTACCTTGTATTTTATGTTTGGCTTAGCAGTAGTGGTTCCATTTATATTTGCAAGTTTAGTACCAGAGTTGCGTATGACATTTGCATTAACGGGACAACTGTTGAACTTTTTAGGTTCGATATTGGCATTTACTGCGGTTGAGCCTCGTTACTTTAAAAGTGTTGACAAACACGATGATATATATGTATCCTGCAACTTGGTAAATTCAAGGTTGCATGCAACTTTGGCGCTTTCAATTGTTTTGTTAATATTGTAAGTGAAGTTTTATATTTTTACATTGTGGTTGATTATTATAGCCATTTATTATGGAGTTGGCGGCGAAGCCTTTCCTGACTATTTAAATTATGTTACGATTTCGCAGAAAGGTGGGTATCTCTTTTACGAGGATGAATATCTTGCTGAATGGATATCTAGGTTTTGGTTATCAAACGTAGGTCAAATTTTAGGGGATCATTATCTTTCTGTGGATATATTTGCACTTATTGTTCAGATTGCGTATTTGATTTGGGCTTTTTCGGGTAAAGATAAATCAGTAATTTTAGTTAAATTTTGGGTTACTGTTTTTATGGGGCCGTTGCTATTGACTACAACTTTAAGAGCCACAATTCCTTACATATTGTTTTTTCAGTTATTTTTAGGTCAAATTACAATTAAAAGAATAATTGTTCTTGGGTTATTAGCGCTATCATTTCATGATAGCGCAATGGTGCCATTTTTTATTGCATTCATGATTCATATCCTTTTTAAGGAATCTAGTTCAATTAATCGAAAGATTGCGCAGTTAATGTATGCGGCTTCGGTGCTTGTAGTTTTGGCGGGGGAGTATCTCGCGCCAACAATATTGCCTTTGCTATCCTCAATTGGTTTGGGAATACGAGATATTTATTTTATTGATTTCGTGCCGGCTTCTGGTTTTAAAATCGCATATGCATCTCTCATTATAATTATGACGGGCATAATATTTTTTCATGCTCCAAATGAGCGCTTGGTGTTAATTGTTATAAGTATGTTATGTGCAAGTTCAGTTTTGTTTGCAATTTCGTCTACTCCCGCCATAAGAATGTACCTATTTGTATTTGGTGCATGCATATGTCTTTTGTCGCGGGGAAAGAGACTTGAAAAAATTATAAGCAATCCAATTGCAATATTTATGATTCCTCCATTGGCTTTGTTTGTTTTGTTTTATGATCTTTTCAGAAATGCGAATGTGTAAAATATGAAAATAGCAATTCTTTGTGCAACTTATAATGGTGGCAGACATCTAAATGCGCAAATAAAAAGCATTTTGGCTCAAACAATATCTAATTTCACGTTGTATATAAGAGATGATGGCTCTGAAGATGATACGTTAAATATAATAAATGATTTTCAAAAAAGAGACGGGAGAGTAGTCCTAATAAGTGATGGCTTTAAAGGTACTGGAACGCCTGCAGGGAATTTTTTTCGTATTTTACAATTCGTAAATTTAGATGAATACAGCTATGTCGCTTTTTCAGATCAAGATGATGTGTGGGACGATCGAAAATTAGAGGCGTCATTAAAATTTTTGGAAAAAGGGTATGAAGGTTATTCGTCTGCTTTGCTCGCGTATGACTCTGATAGGAATAAAGCTTGGTACATTAATAAATCTAATAGAGAAACAAAGTATGACTATCTGTTTCAAACCGCTTCTGCTGGCTGTACATACGTAATTAGTAAAAAGGCTGCATTAATTGTCCAAATGAAAATCAATAAAGCTGATTTTCAAAGGCTAAAAAGTCTATCTCATGACTGGTATATTTATGCGGTATGCCGTGCCGAGAATTTTACATGGTATTTTGATGCTAAATCTTACATATTTTATAGGCAGCATTCATCTAATGCGTATGGGGATGCGGGTTTTATTGCCGGATTTAGAAAGAAGATCAAGCTTTTGCTTGATGGTTGGTACAAGCGACAAATATTAAACATTCTTTCGCATCTGGAAGATAACGAGAAAAATTTAGAAATTTCTTCCATATTAAAAGGAGGCTCAATTTTAAATAAATTGAAGATAATTAAATACTTTGATCAGCTCAGGCGTAAAAGGTGGGAGTCGTATATTTTGACCTTATTCATCGTATTATTTTTTTGAGTTGCTATGAATTGAAGGGGCTATTAACGCAAATCTAAGGCTTATTAAGCGGTCCATGAATTATAGGCTAATAAGATTGGATTAAATTTTAAAAAATTAAAAATATTCAATTGATTGTGCTTTTTGTGTGGAGAACTTGTTTGCGTGTAAAGTAGCAGTCCTAGTAAAGTTTTTATGGAATTTAATTTTAAGTTGACTAAGAGGACTAATGTAAATTTTTGCCATAAAAGAGTTGTGTGAGTAGATAAATAATTAATTAAGTAGTATGGGGGTATTGTGAAACGGTTTTTTGATGTGCTGGTTTCCAGCTTGCTATTGATAATTTTACTACTGCCTCTTCTAATTCTTGCATTGTTAGTGAGAATAAGACTGGGTAGTCCGCTGTTGTTTATCCAGGTCAGGCCTGGCTTGCACGCTAAGCCATTTCGCATGGTAAAGTTCCGAACAATGACAGATGCGCGTGATGCAAATGGAGCTTTGTTATCTGATGCAGAGCGACTTACGGCTTTTGGTGTTTTTCTTCGATCAAGTAGTTTGGATGAGCTGCCTGAGCTATGGAATGTCTTGCGTGGTGAGATGAGTCTAGTTGGACCAAGGCCGTTGCTGATGGAGTATTTGCCGCTATATTCAGAAGATCAAGCGCGACGTCACGAGGTCCGGCCGGGCATTACGGGCTGGGCTCAGGTGAATGGCCGGAACGCGATCGCTTGGGATGAGAAGTTTAGTCTGGACGTTTGGTATGTGGACAATCGCAGCTTTTGGTTGGATCTGCGCATCTTATGGCTGACGCTGCATAAGGTGCTGGTACGTGACGGCATCAGTGCAGCGGGGGATGTAACGATGCCTCCATTTGTAGGTGTGAACCCGTCAGATCATAGTGGCATACAGAATCAGTCAACTAATAGAACTCAGTGATGCTTGCTGCTTAAATATAAGTACGATAGTTTTGCAAAAACAGAAATCGTTAATAATTAATAAATGAATTGGGGTTAAAAAATGAAAACAAATATATTAGATTATCTGGAGCGTGGTGGTCTGCTATCGGCGCCTGATAAAGTCTGGATTAGGGATGGAGACTTGTCGTGGACTTTTGCGCAGTTTGCGGATCGGATTAGCCGAATCGGAACTGCATGTATATCAGCGGACGTTGGCGTCGGAGGTGTTGTTGCTGTAGTAATGGAAAACAGTGCTCACATGCTTGCTGCAGACTTCGGAATCGCAAAAGCTGGGGGCGCATTTATTAATATTGATATTAGTCTTCCAAGCGCTCGGATGCATGCTATTCTTGATAGCGTACTTCCATCGCTTATAATTGTTAGTAGGGCGCAGTACGACAAGGTTCCGATGAGTATGCGCGCAAAAACTTTGATATACGATTCAATTCTTGAGTCTGTTATTGATGCGGCAGCGCTGACTACTCGGCGTGCTATGGTAATTGATACTGACCCAGTTTGTCTAATTTGTACATCTGGTTCAACAGGTGTGCCAAAAGCTGTTGCCTTGTCGCACCGTGGCTTGATTGACTTCGGAGATTGGTTCGATCGGTGTTTTGTCTTTGATTCCAGCGATATTGTTGGAAGTCTATCGCCACTTTTTTTTGACGGTTATATCCCCGGTTTATTGATGTCTCTATTGCATGGGGGGCAGTTTGTAATTTTACCCAAAGAAGCAGCCTCTTTTCCTGTAAAGCTAGCAGAGCAATTGGCACTTAATAATATTACTTTCATATTCTGGGTGCCTTCCACTTTAGTCCCGATTGCAAAGTTGCAAATCCTTGATCAAATGCGTTTACCGCATTTGCGTTTTGTGGGTTTCGCTGGCGAGGTTATGCCGCCTTCTACTCTGAGTTATTTGCGAGGAGCGCTACCGCACGCTCAGTTTGTAAATTTCTACGGTCCAATCGAAATATCAGTAATCTGCACTTATTTTGTTGTACCTAAGGATTTTCCATTCGATAAGTCGGTACCTATCGGTCTTCCCTGTTCAAATACTCGTGTTCTGATTCTCGATGAGAACAATTTGCCCTGCGAATTGGGTCAGCCGGGCGAGCTCTGCGTGGCTGGTAGTTGTGTCGCTTTAGGTTATTGGAATAATCCAGAAAAGACCGCGGCTGCTTTTGTAAATAATCCTTTGATTAGTTCTTATGTTGAAAAGATCTACCGAACTGGTGATCTTGCCTCCCGTGAGGCTGATGGTACAATTTTATTCATTGGGCGGAAAGATTTTCAGATTAAACATCAAGGCTACCGTATAGATCTTGGCGAGATAGAGCATGTTGCAGATATTCATTTGGGCGTTAAATCTTGCAGCATCTTATACGACAAAGAAGCGCGTAATATTGTGCTGTTTTATGAATCTGATACTGAGTTGAGTGCTAAATATATTCGCACAAAACTAGGCGCACACTTGCCAAAGTACATGCTCCCGACAAAAATTTTTAGATTGGACAGCATGCCGCTAAACCCAAATGGTAAAATTGATCGAAAGCTTCTTGAGACACAAGTCAATAAAATTTTAAAAGAGTCATACAATGAAAACAAAAATTCTTAACCTGTTGAAATCGATATCTCCAGAGTCGGACTTCGAAAACTCAAGCAATTTTTTAGCTGATGGTTTAATGGACTCTTTTGATGTTGTTGTAATTACAACTGCACTTGAAGAATGCTTCAAGATAAATATTCCCGGAGACCAAATTACGCCAGAGAATTTCGAATCTTTGGATCGGTTGCACGAACTTGTAATTCGTTCTACTGTTTAGGATGTATTGTGAAAGCTTACTTTGGTAATATTAGGATAGCTGGTGTACTCGGTGTTGTGCCAAGCAATGTAAGTTATTTTGACGATGAAGTAGCTAACTACAGTCATACTGCTTCAAATAGTCGAAAATTAAAGCTGGCCATGGGCTATGATCAGCATCGCATAGCGGAGCCCGGGGTTACTACCTCTGACCTTGCGTGTTTTGGTCTTCGTAGGCTTCTGGAAGAGAAGCTAATAGATGTTGCAACTATTGATGCGATTTTTTTCGTCTCGCAGACATCGGACTATTTAGTGCCCCCAACAAGTGCCTATATCCACGGTAAATTTGCTTTTAAACAAGATACTTACTGTATAGATATCAATGATGGTTGTTCTGGATACATTAAAGCACTATATGAAGCAGCTGCATTCTTATCATGCACGGCCTCACAACGAGTAATAATTATTGCGGGTGATGTGCTTAGTCCGAAAGTTAGTGTAAATGACCGCAACTCTTACCCTTTAATCGGTGATGCTGTAACTATTACGGTAATGGAAAAAGCAGACTCATCTTCCTCGATTGATATTGAGCTCCTTTTTGATGGAAAAGGTTACGATAAATTGATTATTCCTGCCGGTGGTGCTCGCCTGGCGTCCAGTGTGGCAACGGCCGAGATGCAGACAGACGACGATGGCAATCGCCGTTCGATGGATCACTTAGTCATGCAGGGGCGTGATGTATTCGCATTCACTCAGACTGTAGTGCCGGAATTCATGACTGATTTTTTATCAAAACATGATTTAATGCCATCAGATATTGATAGGTTTTTTCTTCATCAGGCGAATGCTTTTATTCTTGATAGATTGCGTCTCAAGCTCGGAGTGGCCAAAGAAAAAATCCCAGATTTAGTTATTCGTAAGTATGGTAATTCCTCTTCTGGCAGTATACCTATGTGCATAGCATCATCTTTGCTGCCTCCGGGTGGCGTTAAAGCAATGGCTTGTGGATTTGGCGTGGGTTTGAGTTGGGGCGCTGCGTTATTTGAGTTGAAGCAACTGGAATTTTGTAAAGTAATTGATTTTTAAAGGAGAAATAATGCTGAATGAATTTATTCTTGCACTTGAGGAAATATTGGATTTATCAGAGGGGAGTTTGACCGAAAACACCGACTTTAAGTTGCATCCAGAATGGGACTCGTTGGCTGCGCTATCAACATTGGTAATGATTGAAGATAAATACAAAAAGGTAATTGATCCATCTATTCTGGCAAATAGCAATACTATTGGTGAATTGATTGCAAATATTGAAATGGATTAATTGGTGGGACGCTTCGTAAATGAGCATCTGCTAGTTGTTGGTGCTACTTCTGAAATTGGTATTGCTATATCTAGATCGCTAGTCCGTGAGGGGGGGCGAGTTACCTTGACAGGCCGATCAACTGAACGGCTTTTGGCCTTACAGGCTGAAATGGGCAAACAGGCGCACATCATTCCGTGCGATCTTTCTGACGCACTTGACCGTCAGAGCCTTCTTGATAAGGCAGTGGCGGAGTCCGGTAAATTCACTGCGTTAATTTATGTGGCTGGTTTTCACAGGCTGATGCCTCTTGGGTCCGGGTACTCAGCTTGTTTGGCTCAGCATGTATCTATAAATTTGACTGCACCTCTAGACATCGCTCAAGCCTTTGTTGCAAGGGCGTGTAGCGATGCTTCGCAGCAACGCTCCATTACTTTTATTGCAAGTGTGGCCCACCGCGTAGGTGACCCTGCGCTTTCAGCTTATTCAGCTACAAAAGGGGCATTGGTAAGTGCCGCTCGCGCCTTAGCCGTGGAATTGGCCAGGAAAAATATTCGTGTCAATACGATAAGTCCTGGCTGGATATTGGGTAACAGCGCAGAGCGGATTGCAAAAAAAATTCCTCTCGCTACACAGGAAATTATCGCTGCCTCCTACCCGTTAGGCTTTGGTGCACCTGAAGATGTAGCTGAAGCAGTCGCTTTCCTCGCCTCCCCTGCCGCGCGATGGGTAACTGGTATCGATTTAGTAATCGATGGGGGGCGTACCTGTGTTTAAGTCTAAAATCAATTGGTGCTGTTCTGCAGAATTAACCTCGAATGAGTTGACTACAGCAGTCGATTGGTTAATATCAATGGACCGAGATTTTTATAATTTATTCGATTTGGAGAGTGATAAATTAAAAGTATTAATGAGTCATTTACTACGAGAGCATGAGTCAGAATTTAGCACTGCATTATTCGCTCGTTATGAAGGACTACTGGTAGGATTTTTAGCATCGTTCTCAGCTTCAGAGTTGTATTCGCGACGTATTTTTGTTCTTAAGAGTCTATTGGATGCGGCTCCTATCCCAGGCGCGGTTAAATCACGGCTTAAAAACTTCGAAGGTGCACCGTACTCAGTGCCGCAGGATTCGCTTTATTTGTCGAAAATTTATGTAAGTGTTGACATGCGTGGTGCTGGTCTGGCTGATGAGGTAATTTCTCCATTTCTAGATGAAGGAGAGAACATGGGAAGAAATTTATGTTTGCATGTTCATGGCGACAATTCAACTGCAATAGCCTTCTATCGAAAACACGGTTTTAAATTTAACAATCAAAACAATCAAAATAAAAGTACATATTATTTAATGGAGAAGAATTCCGAGAAGGGGCTGATTAATGAATTTTCATGATTATAGTGGTGAATATGTAATTTTTGGTGCAGGTGGCTTGGCACGTGAATTATGGGGTTGGATTAAGAATTCTCGAAATAATGGACTACCTAAACGTCTCGTGGCTTTTATTGATGACAATCCGGACGCGCAAGGTGAATATGATGGAATTCCAATATTAGGACGTGAAAAATTTGAAAATTCAAATATTTATTTTATTCTTGCGTTGGGAAGCGCTACAAGCCGCGGTGTTGTAGCTCAAAGTTTGGATGTTCAGGGTTGGCGACCCTTAACTTACATTCATGAGTCTGCATTACGCGGTGTAAATGTTCAAATTGGTAAGGGTGTTTTGATTTGTCCACGTGTTTCACTTTCTTCAGATTGCGCCTTAGAAGATTACGTTTTGGTTAATGGTGGTTGCGGTGTTGCGCATGACGTGATTGTTGGCCGCCACTCTGTGCTTTTAGGGGCTGTGAGTCTTAACGGCAATGTAACAGTTGGAGAAGGTGTGACTATTGGGGCTGGTGCTCTTGTTCATCCAGGTCGGCGCATTGGTGACGGTGCAGTAATAGGGATGGGCAGTGCAGTTTTTGCCCATGTTAAAGCGGGTGTTACTGTGGTGGGAAACCCAGCTCGTCCTTTCGGGATCTGAAATTCTGATGTTCACCAGTCAGATTCTGCAGAAAAATAAATCGCAGACGGTATTTTTGCTACACGGTCTATTTGCGACTGCTGGATTTTGGGTGCCCGCACTGCGTTATCTGCTCGATTACAGAATTGTCCTGCTTAACATTGATTACTCAAAATTTTTTTCATCACCGAATGGATTATCCTCATTGGAGGAATACTTACGTGATCCAAAGTTAGGACTGGATGATAAGGTTCATATGATTGGGCATTCCTTCGGCTCAGTATTAGTTGCCTCACTGGCTTTGCCAGCTGCGCAACGCTATCACTTATGCCCAATTTTCCTTGCGGAACATGCAGATATGCCAGCTTTTGCCCACGAGGTTGTTACGAGAGTACCAAAATGTGCAAATGTTCAGCTTGATCCATGGACCCAGTTACAACTTGCATTTGGGCTTGCACAAAAAATAAACATATCCGCTATCGCAAATCGTGGAGACTATTTTTTAATACCGGATTCGGATATTTTTTTTCGCTATGGTGCAGTGCCTGCAGGGGCATTGTCATCTTTCTATCCCGGCGATCATTTTGAGGTGGTGGGAGCACTATCTTCTTTGTTCAACGCATAATTTCTTTTTGATAACATGCTCAACACTTCTTTATCACCATGGCCGAGTTTCACATTACAAGAGGCCGATGCTGTGCGCAGCGTGTTGATCTCCAATAGGGTCAACTATTGGACGGGTGCAGAAGCTCGCGAATTTGAAAAAGAGTTTGCCGTTTGGAGTGGGGTGGCTCACGCTGTAGCGCTGGCAAATGGCACGTTGGCGCTGGATGTCGCGCTCAAAGCTTTGGGCATCGGTCCTGGAGATGAGGTGGTGGTGACGCCGCGCACCTTCATTGCATCGATTTCGTGCGTGGTGAATGTGGGGGCGGTGCCGGTGTTTGCCGATGTGGAGGCTGATTCGGGTAATGTGTCAGCACGCACGATTGAAGCAGTGCTGACAGCAAAGACAAAGGCCGTGATTTGTGTGCATTTGGCAGGCTGGCCTTGCGATATGGACCCGATCATGGCGCTGGCTGACCGGCATGACTTGAAGGTGATTGAGGATTGTGCGCAGGCGCATGGGGCGCGCTACAAAGGTCGACCCGTGGGCAGCATTGGCCATGTGGGGGCCTGGAGTTTTTGCCA
>JACCDN010549831.1_pt1 | contig 11311 bp, 12 predicted proteins | sample 7441691 | NCBI WGS metagenome assembly JACCDN01 (sample SAMN15323439, study PRJNA562643) | freshwater metagenome | isolation source: river surface water | place: USA:Blue River Watershed | collected 2017-08-16
AAGAGGTTTACCATTTGCATATGCACGTGATGGGTGGTCCTCGTCCGTGGAATAAAAACTAATTAGGAGCAATCATGGGTTCATTTAGCGTTTGGCATTGGATTATTGTTTTAGTTATCGTTCTCTTGGTATTTGGTACTAAGAAATTGCGTAACATTGGTTCAGATTTGGGTGGTGCCGTTAAGGGCTTTAAAGATGGCATGAAGGGTGGCGAAGAAAAGCCAGCTGATGCTGTTGCTCCAACGAGCCAAATTCCAGCTGATGGCAAGACCGTAGATGTTCAAGCTAAGGATGTGAATAAGGCCTAAGCCTTTAGCCGTCAAATATTTGACGGCTACTCACATTTAACATCACATAAAGTTCATTTGACATGATCGATCTTGGAGTTTCCAAGCTCGCCCTCATTGCGGTAGTCGCATTGGTGGTGATTGGCCCTGAGCGTTTACCTAAGGTGGCCCGAATGGCCGGCAATCTGATGGGGCGTGCTCAGCGATACATGGCTGAGGTGAAGTCTGAAGTTAATCGCCAGGTAGAGTTAGACGAGCTTAAGAAAATGCAGGAAGCAGCAACTTCTGCCATGAAAGATGTTCAGTCAAGTGTTAATCAAGTTGAGTCAGGTCTCACTGAAGTTGGACAAAATCTCAATGGAACCGAGACAACTGGAAACGGCTCTAATATTTCTAGTAGCTTAACCAGTTCATTTGATGACTATGATGATTTTGCAGATAACGGCGGATATTCCGTTCGTGAACCAAAAACTAATTTGAGGCAAGGCCGCGATAGTTGGGGTGTTAAGAAATCAGCAATGCCTCAGTGGTACAAGCGAAGTGCTGGCGTCAAAACAAGAGTTCAATCAGGTGCGGCGCGTGTAAAACGCTTTAGACGTTCAGCATCTCAGCAACGCCCACCTAAATCTTTTTTCTAAAAAATAAGATAAAAATAAATTTAAAAGAAATTATTTAAAAGATGACGCAGAACTCAAACCAAGATTCTCAGCAATCAGAAAAAGAAGATGGTCTACAAGAGACTTTTCTTTCTCACTTGTTTGAGTTGCGCGATCGTTTAATCAAGTCAGTTGGCGCTTTATTGTTTGTATTCTTGTGCTTGGTTTATTGGGCGCCAGATATTTTCCATCTATTTTCAAAGCCACTACTTGATGCATTACCTAGCGGTGGCAAGATGATTGTGACTGATGTCACTGGTTCATTCTTTGTGCCTATGAAGGTTACGATGTTGGTGGCATTTTTAGGTGCTTTACCATTCATCATGTATCAGATTTGGTCATTTATTGCGCCTGGGTTGTATAACCATGAGCGCCGTTTGATTTTGCCTATCGTTACAAGTAGCTATTTATTATTTATTTCGGGTATGGCCTTCGCTTATTTCTTGGTATTCCCAACGGTATTTCAATTTATGGCGCATTACAACGCACCACTTGGTGCTGATATGGCGACTGATATTGATAAATACTTAAGCTTTGCTATGACAACCTTCTTGGCCTTCGGCTTGACCTTTGAGGTGCCGGTTGTAGTGGTGGTCCTCGTGAAATTAGGTATGGTACGCATCAAAAAACTAAAAGAGATTCGTCCTTACATCATTGTTGGCGCTTTTGTGATTGCAGCTGTTGTGACGCCACCAGATATTTTGTCTCAGCTTTTGTTAGCTATTCCTCTTTGCATACTCTACGAATTAGGTATTTTGGTTTCTAGATTCTATGAGCCTAAATTAGACCCTGCAGATTTGGAAGCTGAAGCCGAAGCTTCTTAATAATTCTCACTCGCCATCCTCAGGTTCTTCCTCTGTAGAATCTTCAGAAGAAACATGGAGCATTTGCATTAATTTCTCCAAGCGATAACGGCGTTGCCTTAAATTACCTTCATCAACGATGTAATTGCTAAATGCATTTGCAAAAGCTTTACTGGCCATCATCAGTGATTTGCGTTGCTCTAAGGTTTCAATCAAAATTAATTTGGGTACTGAGCGTGGAAGATGTTCTCTGATATCAATAACCGCACCATGTTCATGCTGAGCGCTAGCAATATCGGTAAGTAATAGCTCTGCTTTTGAAAGATTGAGTTGATTGGCAACGATCACTCGGTGACAAGTTAAGAGCATATCCCCTGTAAAGCGATGCGAACTTTCATTCAAGGCCTTGGTGGTTTCAAGAGCTAGAGCTCTCCATCGATTCTGATTCGCATCGGGACAACTGATCATCACTTTCGATAAAAGATCCTGGGCGACTTTCACCCCTTGTTGTGCAGCATGCCAAATCCAATATGAAGCCTGAAAGCCTTCAATATCTTCATCTGATTGGCTGCGTTTCCGCCAAAGTGCTGCACCTTTGCGATATTGTGCTTCTGGGTGACCTAAGTCTGCCGCTTTATCAAAACAAGTATCGCTATCTTCAGCGCTGTACGCAGAGTATTGAGGCATTCGATTAATAAGACCTAGCGCATACCAGGCGTCTCGCTCACCTTTATTGGCAGCTTGCTTTAACCAATACACTGCGCGCTTTAATCGAGCGTTACCGCCGGTTTCAATATCAGCTGTTTGCTGATTGATATCACTCGGATCTTTTAAATCAATTTTTGCTAGGCGTAATCCAAGCGCTAATTGCGCTGGCGCATAAGAAAGTTCAGCTGCAATTTCTAAAGCATCACTATTGTTTAAATGCTTCCAGGCTGACCAATAAAGCAAAACATAATCAGCAGATGGTTTTTTGGCCAAAAGCAATTGAGGTAGGTGTACTTTAAGGGCTGGAATTAAATCTTCATCAAGATTACTTGCAAATGAACGCAAACTGTTAAGTCCAACTTCATTAGGCTTAATCGCCAAATGAATCATGATCTTTTTTGCTCGAGAGATATCGGTCTGGCCTAAGCGACCATCTTGTAGGCACTCAGATAGTAATCGTTGTGCTGAAGTTTGTTCTTTAAATGAAGATAGGTCTGCCAATTCTTCTAAATATCGATGAGCATGCACTTTAAAGCTGTCTATGCCGCCAGCATCTGCCCAATGCTTCTCAGTCATTTGTGTAAATGCCATTGCAGTAATAGGAGTTTCTGAGATGGCGCCTTTGCGCAAGCTAAAGTGCGCCACAACTTGAGCAACCAACCACCTAGCTCTGCTGTGGCCTGAGTGGGCGGCGTGTAATAGACACTTCCAGGCAAAAGGAGCTTGCTCGGATGATAGATTGAAAGCCAAATCTAAATGATCGGCGACTAATGTAGAAATATCCTCAATAAATCCGATACTTACAGAGGCTTTTTCAAGCCATAGCAAAGCATTTTGTTGGTTTTGAGGTATACCATCACTCCCAATGAGGTAATTTTCACCTATTTTCTGTTGCGCTAAAGCATCACCAGATCGTGCTAACTTCATAAGTTTCAGAAAATCTCTAGATGCCATTTGACAAAATCACCATATTTATTAGGGTTAATATGTATTTAACACCTAATTTGTCTTGAAATATAGGTAAAAGAAATAGGTTTGTTGCACAGATGCAACACTACTTTGAAAAGAAGCAAAAATCGACAGAAACAAAGGGGGTTAGACCTGCAAGCCCACATGAACAGACATCTAGAACGTGCAATATGACTGAGTCCCTAGAAGAACTAGGTACGTTTATTTCACATTATTTGGAGATTTACGAATGAAAAAATTATTAATCGCAACAGCAGCACTAGCAATGGTAGCTGGTACAGCACAAGCTCAGTCATCAGTAACTGTTTACGGTATTTTGGATGCTGGTTACAGTTCAGTTGACAACACTGTATCTGGTGTCAGCACTAAAACTGGTGCAATCGCTGGTAACGGTGAGTTATCAACATCACGTTTTGGTGTACGTGGTACTGAAGACTTAGGCGGTGGTTTGACAGCTAACTTCGTTATGGAATCAACTGTTAATGCCAACACAGCATTGACATTTGGTGGCCGTGCATTCTGGGCTGGTCTTGCAGATAAGACTTTGGGTGAAATTCGTGCAGGTCGTCAAGATGCGTTCGTTCGTTCAACATGGTTAGGTGCTGACCAATTAGCTGCTGCAAACGTTGCAGGTAACTTGGCACATGATCAAACAATTACTGGTGGCGCATCAACAGCTGCACACACAGGTCGTTATGAGTCTGTTAACTACTTTACACCACGTATGAGTGGTCTTCAGCTTACAGCTGGTGTAATGATCAACGAAGTTGATTCAACAACAGGTACAGCTAAAACTGCTACTGGATCACAATTTGGTGTGAACTATGTTGCTGGTAAATTCACTGCTGCTGCTGCAACTACAAGTGTTAAGACAACAACAGCTGCTGTAGCTGGTGTTACAGGTGTCACAGGTGCAGGATGTGCTGTAAGTGCGACTCTTGGAACTATTGTTTGTACAACTACTCCAGTTACAGCTGTTACTGCAGTTCCAGCATTTGACGTAAAAACTGAAGAAACAGCTGCTGCTTTGTCATATGATTTAGGCTTTGCTAAAGTTGCTTACATCTACAACGACAGAGATGTATCTAATGGTATTCAGCGTACATCAAACGCATTCAGTGCGGCAATTCCTTTGTCAGCTAAGGTTACTGCTCGTGTAGGTTACGGTTTTGGTGACTACGCAGCAACTCCAACTGCTACAAAATATGACATCTCAGGTGTTCAAGCTTCTTTGTCATATGACTTAAGCAAGCGTACTACTGCTTATGTTGTGTATGGTGATGAGTCACGTGACACTTCAGCTACTGCTGAAACAAAAACTAAAGAATACTCAGTTGGTATTCGTCACTCATTCTAATTTCTCGCTGGCCTAGCCAGTTAGATTTAGTTTGATTGGAACCCACTCTTCGGAGTGGGTTTTTTATTTTATTGGAGTATTTTCTTGATTTGATTCCTCAATATAGGGGCTTACCCCCTCCCATTGCCTCTGAAAATCTGCTAAAAAGTATAAATCTGGCTTTTGCCTGATTTGAGACTTATTGATTGGTTTTTAATAACAACAAAGGAGCAATAATGAAAAAGAATTTATTAGTGGCTGCAATGCTAGGTTTAGGTTTGATCGCATCCGCTCAAGCAGATACGCTTGCAAAAATTAAATCATCCGGTGCTGTAACTATGGGTGTGCGCGAATCTTCAGGCGCGCTGTCATATACAGTAGGTGATGGTAAGTATGCTGGCTACCATGTTGAAATTTGCCAACGTGTTTTAGGTGATGTTCAAAAGCAACTGAAATTAAAAGCACTTGATATTAAATATCAAGCTGTTACTTCACAAAATCGTCTACCTTTAGTAGCTAACGGTACAGTTGATATCGAGTGTGGTTCAACAACAAACAATGCAACTCGTCAAAAAGACGTAGCGTTTGCTGTAACTACTTATGTTGAAGAGGTGCGCATTGCTGTAAAAGCTAATTCTGGCATTACTTCACTATCTCAATTAAATGGCAAAAAAGTTGCTACTACAACAGGTACAACATCAGTTCAATTGTTGCGTAAGCATGAGCGTGCTACTGGTGTGAACTTTGATGAAGTGTTTGGTAAAGACCACGCTGATAGCTTCTTGTTGTTAGAGTCAGGCCGTGCCGATGCATTCGTGATGGATGGCTCTATTTTGGCTGGCAACATTGCTAACTCAAAGAACCCAGCTGATTTCAAATTAGTTGGTGAAGTGATTGCAGTTGAGCCTATCGCTATCATGATTCGTAAAGATGACCCAGCTTTCAAGAAAACTGTTGATGACAGCATCAAGAAGATGATGAAAGACGGCACATTGGCTAAGTTGTGGGATAAATGGTTTTTACAACCAATTCCTCCAAAAGGTAATAAAGTTGGTTTAGCTTTATCAGCAAGTACTAAGGACGCATGGGCTAATCCAAATGACAAACCAGCTGAAGAGTACGCAAAGAAGTAAAAAGTAGAATTAATTCCCTAACTAAGCAGAAGAAGGTAAATAAAATAGATGTCTTGGAATTGGGAAGTATTTTGTAAAAGTACTCTAGAAGAAGATTTCTCCCCTGTATGTTTCGGTACGGGTGGAGCAATTACTTATTTAGATTGGATGCTATCTGCCTGGGGCTGGACCTTATCGGTTTCAGCCCTTGGTTTATTGGTGGCCATGATTTTGGGTATCTTGATGGGTACCTTAAGAACCTTGCCGCCAGATAATTTACTCACACGATCACTGACTACCCTCGGTAATGTTTGGGTGGAACTATTCAGAAATATCCCTGTATTGGTTCAAGTTTTTCTTTGGTACCACGTGGTACCTGCCTTTATTCCTGCTATGAAGGGTTTCCCTTCATTTATTTTGGTGAGTTTGGCATTAGGATTCTTTACTTCTGCGCGTATCGCCGAGCAAGTAAGGGCTGGTATTGGTGCGCTACCAAGAGGTCAACGTTATGCCGCTATGGCGGTTGGTTTAACAACCGCACAGTCTTATCGTTATGTCATATTGCCGATGGCTCTTCGTATTGTGATACCTCCATTGACATCAGAGTCAATGAATATCATTAAAAATTCTTCAGTAGCTTTTGCTGTTTCTGTAGCAGAGCTCACTTTATTTGCGATGCAAGCTCAAGAAGAGACCTCTAGAGGCATTGAGATATATTTGGGCGTTACTGCGCTGTATGTCATCTCCGCTTTAACTGTTAACCGTGTGATGGCGATTATTGAATCAAAGACCAGAGTGCCTGGTTTTATAGCCGCTGCTAGCAGCGTTGGACATTAAAAGAGAGATATGTAAATGAATATTGATCTTTCTTTTTATAGCTGGGAACTCATTCAAAGTTATGTGCTGAGTGGTTTCTTATTCAGCATTCAGTTAACTGTTATTGCCACCGTTGGCGGCATCTTCTTTGGCACATTGCTAGCCTTGATGCGTTTGTCGGGTAAGCCTTTTTTAGAGATTCCTGCAGGTGCATACGTCAATATGATGCGCTCGATTCCATTGGTGATGGTGATCTTGTGGTTCTTCTTATTGATGCCAACGATCTTGGGTAGGCCTATTGGCGCAGAAGCTTCAGCCATAATTACTTTTATTGCATTTGAATCTGCTTTCTTCTGCGAGATCATGCGCTCAGGCATTCAGTCAATACCAAGAGGTCAAATCCATGCTGGACAAGCGATGGGTATGACTTATTCGCAAAATATGCGTTTAGTGATTTTGCCGCAAGCTTTTAGAAATATGATTCCCGTATTGCTAACGCAAACAATTATTTTATTTCAAGATACTTCTTTGGTTTATGCCATTGGCGCTTATGACATGCTCAAGGGTTTTGAGGTGGCAGGTAAGAACTTTGGTAGGCCAATTGAAACTTATTTAGCAGCAGCTGTGATCTATTTCTTGATCTGCTTTGGATTGTCTAAGCTAGTTCGAGTCTTGCAGCAACGAGTTGCCATTATTCGCTAAAGCTTAAGAAAAAGAAGTAAGCAAATTTGACCTATTTAATAACTAATAAAAAGACATAAGAGATCACCATGATTGAAATGAAAAACGTCTCTAAGTGGTATGGTAATTTTCAGGTATTAACTGATTGCACCACTGATATTAAAAAAGGTGAGGTAGTCGTTGTTTGCGGACCTTCAGGTTCTGGTAAATCCACATTAATTAAAACCATTAATGCCTTGGAACCATTTCAACAAGGTGAGATAACTGTCGACGGCATTGCTGTTCATGATCCTAAAACCAATCTCCCTAAATTACGTTCACGCGTTGGTATGGTTTTCCAGCACTTTGAACTTTTCCCTCATTTATCAGTCACTGAGAATTTAACTTTGGCACAAATTAAAGTTTTGGGCCGTAGCAAAGAAGAGGCGATTGCTCATGGTCTCAAGTATTTAGATCGAGTGGGTCTTTCAGCACATAAAGATAAGTTCCCTGGGCAACTATCCGGTGGTCAACAGCAACGCGTTGCGATCGCTCGTGCTTTGAGTATGGACCCAATTGTGATGCTATTTGATGAACCAACTTCAGCGCTTGATCCAGAGATGGTTGGCGAGGTGCTCGATGTCATGGTTCAGCTAGCTCATGAAGGCATGACCATGATGTGCGTGACCCATGAGATGGGCTTTGCTCGCAAAGTGAGTAATCGCGTGATTTTCATGGATCAAGGCAAGATTGTTGAAGACTGCGCTAAAGATGATTTCTTTAATAAACCAGAAGAGCGCTCGCCTAGAGCAAAAGATTTCTTATCTAAAATTTTGGCACACTAAATATGCCATTCCCCAGGATATTGATCTAGATCAATATCCTGATGTGCCTTACTTGATGCACATCAACTAAACATTCTTCTAAAGTGTTTAACCTTTCCTTGTTAGTGATGATTAATAAGGAAAATAAAATGAAAAAAGCAACGATTAGTAAGTTAGCTCTAGGCCTTTTGGCAGCATTGTCATTTGGCGCAATGGCTCAAGAAAATCCATGGATGGTTCGCGCACGCGCAACTCATTTGAATTGGGATAACAAGCAAGATGCTCAATTGGCTTCACAATCTTTACATGTTAATGCTAAAAATCAAACAATCCCTGAGCTTGATATTACGTATTTCTTTACTAAGAATATTGCCGCAGAGTTAGTTCTTAGTTACCCTCAACGAGTTGAAGTGAAGGCTGGCCAAACCTCTTTAGGTACTGTAACGGCATTGCCACCAACTTTATTGGCTCAATATCATTTCACTGATTTTGGACCTTTAAAACCCTACGTTGGCGCTGGCATTAATTACACTCGCTTTGGTAGTCGTAATTTGGGTTCTGCTAATGCATTCTCGGTAGAAACATCAAGTATTGGTTATGCAGCACAGGTTGGCGCTGATTACATGTTGACAAAAAACTGGGGTATCAATTTAGATGTTAAGTATCTTCAAATTAAAACAGATGTGATTGATAACACTACAAATGCATCTGCAGGAACTTTGAAGTTAAGCCCAATAGCTACTTCAGTGGGTGTTACATACAAGTTCTAATTATTGAGTAACTTTTTATGAGAAAGGGGCCTTCGGCCCCTTTTTTATTTCTTCTTCGGTCCAGGCCTCTTGCCTACCTGAATCTCAAGTTCTATATCTTTATCTTTTCTGTTGATGGTGGCTTTTACTTTATTGCCTGGTGTCACTTGTGAGATCTTGTTGAGTAATTGAGTGATGTCATTGATGGATTGACCGTCAATACTTTTTAAAACATCACCCGGTTTGATGCCAGCTTTATCAGCAGGACCACTTTGTAGAGTGCCAACGATAAGTACACCATTTTTTTCAATCTTTAATGTTTGAGCAAGTTCGCTAGTGATGTTTTGTGGTTCAACACCAATCCAGCCTCTTATGACCCCACCATTTTTAGTAATTGCTTCCATCACTTCTTTGACTGTGTGGACTGGTATGGCGAATCCAATGCCCATTGAGCCACCACTTCTAGAGTAAATGGCGGTGTTAATGCCAATCAAATGTCCTCGGGTATCAACTAATGCGCCACCTGAGTTGCCGGGGTTGATAGCAGCATCTGTTTGAATAAAGTTTTCAAAAGTATTGATGCCTAAATGATCTCGACCAAGCGCTGAAACAATTCCTGATGTCACTGTTTGGCCAACGCCAAATGGATTACCGATGGCTAATACAACGTCACCTACTTTGACTGACTCAATTTTTCCAAATGTAATAGAGCTTGGTAAGTTGGGAATCTGGATTTTTAAAACTGCAATGTCAGTATCTGGGTCACTACCGATCACAGTGGCTTTAGTTTTCCTACCATCAGCTAAGGCGACTTCAATTTGGTCTGCACCATCAATCACGTGTTGGTTGGTGATGATGAGACCTTCGGAGCTGACAATAACGCCAGAGCCTAAACTTGGATTGATGTCCTCCTGGTTTTCTGGCGAGTCACCAAAGAAAAATTTAAACCAAGGATCATTTTGATGTGGATCACTCTTCTTTTTACTTTTTGCCTTAGTTGAATTTTTGCTCGTAAAGATATTGACAACAGATGGCATTGCTTTTTTAGCGGCCTCATGATGTGAACCCGGATTAGGAGTGCTTGGGTCAATATGGGATTCTTTAATGGTGATTGTTCCTGAGCCACCCCAGTGACCAAAACCTGTAAAACCACTACTATCTAACCATTGCGGTTTGAATGTGCTGATAATAAATAAAACTGCCAGTAGGGCAGTGACAATTTGTGCAAAGAGTAACCAGAGTCGTTTCATCATGCTGTTAGATTAACGGAATGTTGGGAAAAATTCAGCGAAATATGAAATCTAATAAAACAACCCAGATTAAGTCTAAAACGCCATCAAAATCTATGAAGACAGTAGAAAGAGATCAATTAAACCTCTATCTAGCCAAGCTCCTTCAAATTGACCGCGTGAAAGACTATTGCCCTAATGGACTACAAGTTCAAGGTAAAGCAGAAATTAAGAAAGTTGTCACGGGCGTCACGGCTAGCTTAGCCTTGATTGAGGCTGCCATCAAAGAAAAAGCTGATGCGATTGTTGTCCATCATGGCTGGTTTTGGAAAAGTGACGATGTGAGGATTGTCGGACAGTTGCATGCTCGCCTTCAACTATTAATGGATCATGAGATCAGTTTATTTGCCTACCATCTGCCGCTTGATTTGCACCCTCAGCTGGGCAATAACGCTCAGTTAGCTAAATTGATGGGTTGGTCACAAGCTAGACCAGTTTCTGGAATCGGTGGCGGTGTCATGGATGGTTTACTTTGGCAAGGTAAACCCAGTGGTGCTCAAAAGAATTTGGGTCAATTAGCCAGAAGTATTGCCAGCTATTTAGGTCGTGATCCCTTAGTAGTAGGAGACTTGAGTCGTCCCATTAAAAACATCGCTTGGTGTACTGGAGCAGCGCATGGGTATATCAATGACGCTGTTTCATTGAAAGTGGACGCTTACATCAGTGGTGAGATTTCTGAGCCAACCTTCCATATTGCCCAAGAAATGGGGGTTGCTTACATCGCCGCGGGTCACCATGCTACTGAGCGTTATGGGGTTCAGGCCTTAGGCCAAGAAATAGCTAAAAAGTGGGGTATTGCCCATCAATTTATTGATATACATAACCCTGTATAAAGGTTTATTAGGTTTTTAATATTTTTAGAAAAGCAGTAAGTCTTTGTAAGTTGATGACTTTTTTCCATCTTTTACGTGTTTTTTGATCCAATGGGGTTTAAATCAGGGGGTCGCTTTCGCTATAATCGCTTGTTGACGTGATAAATAGCCTTTCTAGAGGAAAATCAGTAATGAGTGATCAATGCATGGATAAGAGCCGTCGTAATTGGCTCATCGCAACATCAGTTGCGGGTGGCGTAGGTGCAGCAGCAGTAGCGGTACCTTTAGTG
>JACCDN010702271.1_pt1 | contig 11311 bp, 7 predicted proteins | sample 7441691 | NCBI WGS metagenome assembly JACCDN01 (sample SAMN15323439, study PRJNA562643) | freshwater metagenome | isolation source: river surface water | place: USA:Blue River Watershed | collected 2017-08-16
TGTAGAACTCAAGTACAACGGTCAGTCATCTGCAAATGATGCTTCTGCTATCATGGCTGATAATATGTTTGCTGCTATAAATCAGTATCACAGTGACATCACCCGTGAGAAGACCACGCAGGCAGTACGAGCAAAAGCGATGGCTGGCTACTTCCCCACTCACGCACCTATAGGATATGTGAACTGTGCTAATCCAGATAAATATTGTGATCGAATAGCAAAAAGGATAATAGCTCCAGATCCAAGAACAGCACCCCTTGTACAGGAAGTATTCAAACTTTATGCTACAGGACACTATAGCGGAGAAGAATTAAACGACATGTTCTATGAAAAAGGTCTTGCCAATAATAACGGAAAGAAAATGACTCACAGCATGTTCCATGAAATGCTCAAAAACAGACTCTATCTTGGCGAGATAACGTGGCAAGATATACACGTAAAGGACGGCAAGCATAAACCTCTGATTGATGAGGACACCTTTAACAAGGCACAAAGAATTAGAGGGTTGCGTACTCATAATAGATGTCGGAGACGCAAATACCTTTGGGTTCTTGCCGGCTACATCTTCTGCCCCATTCATGATTGCCGTTATACAGCCGAATGGCATCTCAACAAATCAAAAGCATATTATCATTGCTCAAATAAAAGTGGCTGTGGGAAGTATGTAGAGAAAATAGAACTCGAAACACAGGTGGCTAACAAATTTAAGAATTTGGAATTCAAACCCGAATTCATACAAGCTGTTATAGAAAAAGTGAAAATACTCATTAATGGAAGAAGGACTAATTACGAAGCAAAACGAAGAGCCCTCTTGAATCAAAAGAACGCTTGGGATGCGAAGCTACAAACAGCAGAGGATCGTTTAATGGATCAGACAATAAAAAAGGAGGACTACCTACGCATTAGAGAGGATGTGGAAGTGGGTATCAAAAAGATTGAGGAGCAAATGAAGAAGTTAAGAAAGGATCATAACATCGACATTGATGTGGCGAGTGAGATCATGAACTTCACCAAAGACATCTATGGCACGTATGTTGATGCGCGAGAAGAATTACAGAAGAAGTTTCTCAACTTTTTCTTTGAGGGTTTTGACATAGAAAATGGCGTTATAATAAGCGATCGATACTCCCTCCTTTTTGGGGAGTTACTACACCTCAATGTCATCTTGTACACAAGCCCCTATACTTCAAAATCCCCTGAAATAAGGCGGAAATCGAAGGGTATAATAAGTAGTGAATTGGGTGCCGTCGTAGAGGATGTTAGAACTGCGTTTGAGAAGAAGAATGATGCAACGGTGTATATTCCTGTCTTTGATATAGCCATTTAATTGTATAGGTTTTAAGCAAAAAGAAAACCGCTCACTCAATTGAGTAGCGGTTCTAGTCATTGCATCCTAGAGATGCCTCACCTGAATTACTCTTTCATGACGATTAGGGTTTGGAGGCTTGAGCTTCCATAACAATGTCCTGAAAAACGATCATCGTTCACTGCTTCCACATAACTACCCCGTTGCTGACACTTGGTATTAGCGACAATCATCACAGAGTCATTTTCCACGACCATGAGATATTCTCCCGTCGGTTGGACGTACCGCTGGCGGAGTTCCCTTCCACTGCCATTGGGACAGGTTTTGTAGCCCTTCTCAATGTAGAAAGAGACCACTTGATTAAATCGGGGGCATTCCCCGTATTCTTTGACCAGCTCTTGGGCATTAGCGGCGACGTTAATGACTACATAGCCATCGCCAAGCTGTGGAAGTGGAGCATTCTGCGACATGGATGCAAAAGAAATGAACATTGCGATTGCGAAAAACAACTTTTTCATGTGATTATTTTTTGGAGTATTGTGCAAAATTGCAAGAAATCAATGAATTTGGACGAACTCACTCATTTCTTACAACTTTACGTTTTTTGACAAGGTTCAACTTACATATTATATTATACACTATGTATATACATAAGTCAAATTTCGAAGCTAAATTTTATACACTCTCATAACCTCATCAAAATTCTTAACTCTATTCTTCTCCCAGTCCCCTTGTTGTATGTAGAGAGCCGTGTATATCACTTTTGTTTGTCTATCATTTACATCCTCACACCATTTTTGCAGTCTCTTGAACTTGAGTATATCGTCTTCTTCTTCTCTACCCTTGGTTTCGATTATGTATACATTCTTATCGTCCGCCTTAACAAAAAAGTCAGGGTAATACGTAGCAATAAACCCTTCAGCGTTTTTGTACTCTATACGCAAGGCACTCGCCTCTTTGTTCTGGAAATTCTTGGCAAAAGAAATAATATCATCGCATGTATCAAGAAAAGCAGAGAATTCGAGTTCAAAGTTACTATCGCCAACAATTCTATTAAAGACTGATTTTTGTGGTATCAAAAATGATTTGTCGTTTACTACGAAAGGTCGAGCCTCGCTGATTTTTATATAATTCTTAATTTCAGTGTCTCCCTTATCTTGTACAGTGAGCTCATTGATGCCTTTCTTGAATACATCTTTAATGAGCTTGATGTATTCTATTTCAGATAGATTTCGAAGCAGGTTCAAATCTGATAGAACAACAGGACCATCAAACATATAATGCTCTACGAAGTCTTTAACTTTTCCAAAGAGAACATCGTAGCAACCAAAGAGCCGAAGCTCTCGCATTATTGCCTGTGCGAAGAAACCTACAACACTTTGATGATTGGGTTCGATATCGCCCGATAGCGTAGTTGTATGATGGACTTTCTCATCCACTACATCTTTGAATACAATCTCTCGCTTCTCTTCTTCAGAGAATGTTTTTATGCTTACTTTTTTGTTACCAAATAGAGATACGTCCAGACCACCGAGATTTTTATATTCCCTCTGTATTCGTGGCGACATGATAGGAATTTCAATATCAAGCTTTTCTATGTCTTTCTTTGGATTATCTTTATCTACCTCAACAACCATCGGGGAAATAGGTTTTGATCCACTGCCCATGAGTCGCTTCTCCAACAATACACCCTCCCCCTTAATAGACTCAACAAAGTCCATAAAAGCAGGGGTTCCAATAACGCTCACATACTCATCAATATCGTCTCTCCCGAAATACATACGCCTCAAGCCTCTACCAAGCGTCTGCTCGGGTAGTATCTTTGAGTCTGAGGCATAGGGGCGTAATCCCACTATAGTGGTCACATTCTTCACGTCCCACCCCTCTTTGAGCATCATAACGGATATGATCACCTTGAATGGACTGTTCCAGCTGTCTATATCATTTGATTGCTTGCGGAGTAGAGCCAACTCATCTTTATTTTTACTAGAAACAGTTTCGGAAATCTCACCACTTTTATTCGTATGAATAGTGAGCACTGCCCCTTTGAGATCAGCAAAACTTGTTTCGATATATTCAGCAACCTCATCACAGTTCTTTGTATCATCGGTCATGATGAACAGAATAGACTTTTTCCCTGTCGGCTCGAGTTCTGTATACGTCTTTCGCCATTCCTCAATACCGAGATTAATAAAGTCTCTATACTTTTCACTGAATAGTGCACTTTGATTTTCTTTCAGTTTACCTCTGCTCGCCTCATCGGGGACCACGGGATTTTTTACTATCTTTTGATGTATCGCCTCCACAAGCGGATAATCAGAAATAGTCTGTACGAAAATAGATCCATCTGTTTTCTTTGGTGTAGCGGTAACATCTAATTGCAAAGATAATTTACCACCCTTTTGTTTGAGTTTATTATCAATATCACGAATAGATCGGAGCCATGCATTTTCTTCGTGTATATGATGAGCTTCGTCATTGATAACAATCAGCTCGTCTATGTCTCGTATGATCATTCCCAAATCAACCGTTGAGTCATTTGTTTTTGTAACGGGCTTGTCTCCTAAAAAGTATTCTGTTGTATCGTCGTCGTCAAAACTTGCCTCGGCTACATCGCTTTCAAAAACTCGGTGAATGTTAGTAAGAAAGATATTCCCTGTATCTGAAATACCTCGCAAATCATCCTGCAAGTGCAATGTTACCTGAAAATCATCTTGCCAGTTTTGACCTTGATAACCATTGTCGGGAAGTACGGGATCACTAAAAAATATCTTGTTTCCTTCAAAATCATTCTTTATTCTCTCAAACACAATCACGTTCGGTGTGATCAAAAGAAAGTTTTTGGACAAGCCCGAATTAGGTTCGTACAATCTATGAAAATACGCCCAAGCTACGACAAGACTCATTACTTTGGTCTTTCCTGCCCCTGTAGCCATCTTAACAACCAAACGTAGCCAATCCTCAGTAAACATCTGCGGACTCAATATGCCCGTTGAGTTATATCGTATGAGATCGTACTTATCTTTGACTTGAGCCACCTCATAGAGCCATACAACCGTCTCCAAAGCCTCACGCTGGGCGAAGTAATAGCGGAAGTTATACGATGAGCCGTCTTTGTTATACATGATATGGTCCTCCTTAAACCACCAATTCAAAAGTGCTTTTGATGTATCACTTGCCCCCTCATAATTTGTATCTCTCCACTCTTTAACCTCTTTTCGTAGAGTTGCCACCAATGGCGGAATAAGTTTATCAAATCCCTTTTCTCGCAAATCTTCATCGGCAGGAAACCACCGAATGTTCGGGTCCAAGATTGCATAGGGGTCTTTTGGAAAATCAGGGTGTAGTGCCATAAGTTATAATCTGAATTCAGTATCAGAATAAAATTCCTTTTTCTTTCTAGTAATAATTTCGTCGATATTTATATTGGCACTAGATAGATTCTCTTTTAACCAGTAATATGATCCCAGCTCTTTACCAGAATTTGCAATAGTGGACTCAATATAAAAGTCTTGCCAATCATTCAAACTTAGAGCCCCATCCTCATAAAGACTTTTGAAAAAAGTTGGACCATAGCTAGATTCTATAATTTGGTTATAGACGCCTCTATTTTTCAATGAGTTTTGTATAATCTCCTTTTTCTTATCAACATCAAGAATGGAAAGATTGTTCTCAATAAACTGCAGTGGTGCTTTTGCTGAGTTAAAACTTGGTATAGATGCCAAAGATTCGATTGTTCTATCGACCAAAAACTTTTTATCAGCATTCGATATTGTAACCTTGTCTTCAATAAACTTTAGAAGCTCTACTTGAGATAAATAATTCTTTTCATGCTCTAATTGTAACTTTTCAACTACCACAAGAAGTTCTGTCGTGAAATTAACTACATTACTTTCTTGATTGGTTAGATTTGGATCGCACACATGTCCAGCTGTATGGCGATCTTGTTTCAGGCTTTTTAGTTTCTTTAGGAAATTGCTATCGATTGGATAAAGCAGATTCAGAAATCCGATAACCTCGTCATCATCTAGTTGATTATAAGCATATAAATTTCTTTTATCATACTTTATCAAGTCATACTTTTCCTGCTTAAAAATAGTTTTCCATTTTTGTTCAAAAACGTCTTCCTCAAGAAAGTAACGAATCTGCTGAAGTCGCTCATAAACAAAAAGCATGAAGAGTTTCCAAAAAACAATTATTGCAAAATCAAATACCCGATTTGTTTTAACAAGAGAATCTTCTAGTTGTTTCTCATAATTTTTATAATTGATTACTAGATCTGAGAATCTTTTGAGTTTTTCTAAGAAACCTTCATTCATAAGTTTTATATCTTTACCTCAATTACTCTAGTAGTATCATTCCCGAAAATATCGACCACTTTTACCGCTACTTTATAATTCCCTTTAGGTACTTCTTTCGGAGCAGAAACGAGGTCGAGATTTCTTTTCTTTTTCGTTCTGAATTCCTGCCACTCGTTATCAAAAATATAGTCACCAGTCCATACTTCCTCATACTCAAACAAGTCTTGTACTTTCCCTTTTTCAAATAAATTATCACCATGGGTCTTTGGTACTCGTATTAGTTCTTTCCTACTAGCGAAGTCATAATCGACCGCCCAGTAGTCAATCCAGTCGGTCCACTTTTTAGTGAGAATTTCACGACTCACTATTTCTGTTTTCTTATCTTTTGAAACCTTTATTACTTGCCCATTCTCAACAACAATTTTCGATCCGCCCGCTCTCAATGCCTCCTCGATCTCGCCTGTATTATCCTGATTATAAAAAACAGAAAAATCAGTAAGCTCTATAGAAAGCTCTTTAATATCTCCCCGCCCTTTTACGATTGGTTTTATATCAATATAGGCAACGTCATAAAACTTTACTTGTCCTTTCTCTACTGCCCGTTTATCAAAAACTTCTCTCGGTATTATTTTGAAAATAATATCAATACCTTCGTCTTTGTACTCTTGAAAATCAAGCCCCATTTCGTAATCAAAACCCAGTACGTCGATTTTAGTAACACCTTTTTCTTTACACTCTTTAACAATATCTTTAACCAAATTATGTGAGACAGGTGTATTTATAGGACCAATAGCAACAAGCCGATCTCTTTTCTTTGCCACAACATTTACAAAAGACTCCACCGACTCAGCCTTATATGCAGAAATGATTAGCTGTATAAATTCTTTCTCTTTTCGCTCTGCTTGTTTTGCTTTTTCTTCTGCTCGCAAGTCGTCATTTACAGCAAGAAAGCTTTCGCGTTCATATCTCCCTACATTCAAAATTTCGAAGGCTCTGAAATTATTGCCCACTTTTTTTAGTTCTCTCTGTACGCCAATCATTCTCTTGCGAGATGTATGGATACCGAATTTGCCCAAATCTGAACCAATCCATTTTCTACCCAACTTTTCAGCAACTGCAAGAGTAGTTCCTGATCCGCAGAAAAAGTCAGCAACAAGATCACCTTCATTTGAAGATGCTTTTATAATCAATTTAAGAAAGTCTTCTTTTTTCTCAGTTTCGTATCCAGTAGTAAAGGCATATGCAACAATATCATCCCAAATGGTGTCTCTTAAGTCTTCGGTGCTCGCTTCTATCAGATATTCTGGTCTGCCTGTTCTGGGATTTGGTTTCAATTTGCCATCTTTAATAGCTAAACTTGCTCTTTCCTGTGTCCATGCCCAATGTCTACCAATAGGAGGTTTGTGTCCAAATAACTCATAGTCCATGCCATTTCTTAAACCAGAAGCATCTAAAGCATGCCAGCGTTCAGGGCGATTAATCTCTTTTGTGGGTGGAATAATAAAATGCTGATTACTTTTTGCATAAAAAAATACTGTGTCATGCCCAGAATTTAAGCTTCTTACCCTTTCTCTTTCTTGGATATTTTTTCTTATTCTCCTTACTATGATTTCATTTCTAAAATTATCTTTCCCAAAAACTTCATCAAGGATTGTTTTTAAGTACGAACTCACACGATAATCACAGTGCACATAAATACTCCCATCCTCTGCAAGCAAATCGTGCATCAATCTCAATCGTTCATATATCATAGCAATAAAACTATCAGCTCCCTTGCCCCACGTATCACGATAGGCAACCTCCTCTATAACCGATGGCTTTTTGGTGAAGCTTTCCTCCTCATCGCCCTCACCTATTTTTATATCCATAGAAAAATCCGCTCCAACGTCAAAAGGCGGATCTATATAAATTAATTTCAAGCCACCCTGTGCCTCGATCTCTTTTCGCAAGGGACCATTTTTGAGAGATGAAAGAATAAGTTTGTTATCTCCCCAAATAAGCTTATTGGTCCAACCCGTAACCTGTCTACCTGAAGTATCAAAAAGTGAGTCTTGCAAACCGATCTTTTCTTCGCCTCTTGGTTCATCAATTTGCTCGATTGTTTGAAAAGGTAACACAACATTGGTCACCTCATTTGTCTTCCCATTCCACACAAGCTCAACCTCCCTATCATCCTTAAATAGCAAAAAACGGTACTTGTCTGGCAGTGGCTTTCCAGCTTCCAAATACTTGATCACATCTCTTTTTTCATTATCTGAAAGGTTTACCGACATAGTAATAGTAATTTTGATATAGATGACTATAAGTATCTATATAACCAACAATCTAACATAAAAAGAGTGCTACTCATAGTCCGTCGCCTTATAGGCATCATAGCAATACTCTGTATAGCAATGAATAAAACCAATGACATCAAAAAGTTATTCGGCAATCGCGTGAAAACTCTTCGATTAGAGAAAGGCATAACGTCTCAAATGGCTCTCGCACATAAGTCTGGGCTCGATAGAACCTATATAGGGGGTGTTGAGCGTGGAGAACGAAATATAGCTCTCGAAAATATAGAGAAGATTGCGAAAGCTTTGGGTGTGCGAATCGAAGATCTTTTTAAGTCCTGAAAAGACATACCGCAATTAAATTCATTGATTTCAACGCATTAGTAGATATACTGGTGGAATAAATTACTATTACTATGAGCAAGTCAACCTATAGCTTAAAAGTTCTTGAATTAGTTGCTAAAGCGATAGGTGATTCTCTTGCTGGGTATAAAATCATACAGATACTTAAATCATTAAAAGTTCCCGATGAGTACATAAATTATCCTAATACAAAGTGGCGAACCATTTATGAAGTTTTTGAGCATATTAAAAGTAAAGACAGCGATGCTGATAATACGATTTCAAAAGTAATTACAGAATTTATATATCCATTAAATCATAATGCAGATGAAGACGTTGCTCATAAACTATCTAAAGAAATAGAGAAGTACCTTAAATACGACAAGTTCTATATCACGGGTCCTAGCAACGAACTATTTGTTGTTGATGAACAAGAAATGGATGAAATGCACACATTTTCTCCAGCAGAATTAATTCAGCAAAAAGAGAGGGTAGAAAACAGACAAAGGCTCGATGAACAAAAAATAAAAGATAACATAGATACTGTAAAAAAATTGAAAGACAACCATCAGACATATATGGATATCATTGAAATCTTTTGTCAAAATACTAAAAAACCAACAAAAGAACTCAATGATGCCTATCTATTCCTTGTAAAGAAAATTGAGAGTGCGATAAACCAATTAGGACTCCAGCAATCTAAGGTAAACTTTTATAAACCCTTCAAAAATGACTTATACACCGCAGAAATTGAGTGGAACGGTACAGAAGATTTTGGAAACGTAATGTTTGGACCAAAGCTCTCTTGGGATGCTGTAAGACCCTATTTACATAGAGTTCATAGTGAAATAACAAGGATATACAATATCTCTGAGGAGAATACTCAAATTACTGATGATGACAAAAGACTAGAAGAAATAACTAATTTGATTACAGAAAAAAGAACACAGCAAGCACCCGTCAAGAAAGATGAGGTTAAAAAAATGGAAATTTTGCATAGATATGAAAAAGCAGATAATAAGTTTTATATAACTCAAGATGGATATGATTTTAAGTATAAAGGTAAGACACTTAACATTTCAAAAAACAACGACTACTTCAAAGTATTCTGTGCCTTGTATGCACTAATACCTGAGGGTGGAGAAGTAAAGTATAAAGAGCTTATTACCGAAATAAAAAGTCGTATGCCCGAGGTAAAATCAAAAACTGAAACAGAAATGCGTAAGTTTATACAAGCAAATCTAACAGATAAAAGTAATGGTTTTATGCGGTATGCAGAGATACCAAAAACAGAAGATAATGGCAAACCTCTCATTAAAGTAATACGAGGCTTTGGAGTCTGTTTCAACAACAGAGGGGATTAATCTTGGGATTTCCTGAAAAATAGTTTGTATTACATAGAAAACACCTTTGAAAATAAGGTGTTTTTGTTTTCTCAGAAATTGCAGGAAATACGCAGAACACTTTCAAAATACGAATATTGTAATTGAGAGCACGAAACTCTCATATTACTAATAGCGATAGAAAAGATTACTCTATGAAAAGCAAAAAAGTTTCTCTAAACGATCCAGACTTTGTATTTACTACATACGATTTGGGCTGTAGTACTGCTCTCTTATGTGTAGGTTTTGAGCTTTTGGATATAGAAAAATCTAATCCCAAGAAAGCACTGTTTATCTTCAAAAGAGATAACAACATAGACGAGGTGGCGAATAGTTACTTTGCAGACAAGTTAAGTGTGAAGGCACGGTCGTTTGCTGACAACCTAAAAGCTCTCAAGAATAAGCTGTACGGCAATTAATTCTATGGTGTTCTTAGACGAGGACATCATAAAGTTTCAAGCCCTCTATAAGAGCGAGCTTGGAATTGAGATCAGCCGAGAAGATGCCTATGAAAAAGGTATTAAGCTTTTGCGATTGATGTCTATCGTTTATACGCCTATGGCAGAACAAGAATATGAAGTTGTTCAAGCTCACAGAAAAAATACTGTTGAGCTTCTTGAAGAAAAATTGAATTGAAGCTACCAACAGGATTCCTTGAAATATACCGACAACATTAATTACTCATAAATTAACATTACAATTACTATGGATACCGTTATTATAAAGATACCCAGCCCGAATACTTTCAGAATTAACAATTGGTCCCTATTTTTACCAGAATTAACATGGAGAAAATATGAAGAGCTGTCTCATACCGAGCGAGCCTCTATTCGTCCATATCTCCGACGTTTTGTACTTCGCTCAAAACAACAAGATGACTACCTTCCCCGTGTCGAGGTTTTTGAAACCTTAACCAAGGATCGCAAAAATATATACTATATTCTGAAAATTGAATTCTCTGTACCAAAACTGCTGTACTGGAATAGCCTGCAAGAAGTCGGAGAAAACGATAGTGAAAAAGTATTTTCGGCATTAAGAACATCTCTCAAAAGTGTCGGCATAGAGATAAAAACTGAAACTATTGCACGTGCTACGCTCGCATCAGTACATGTATGCAAAAATATACCACTTCCGAAAACAATGCAGATGCGAGAAGTCATAAGCGAACTTGCTAAAATGGATGTAAGCAAGGCATTCGATGTAAGTGATAAACAGTGCAAGAAAGGTGCTCGTGTACTCAATATCTATTCTGGAACAGTTGATTGGTCCATATACGATAAGATCTCTGACTCTATGCGACCAAAGAATAAACGTAGTGATAAGAATTATATAAATCACGAACGAGCAACCATTGAACGCTATAAGCTACAAGATCAAGAAGTATTTCGATATGAGTATCGTATAAAGAAAACGCAGACGGTGAAGCGAGAGATAAATAATTTGCTCGAGAGACCATATCAAACACAGGTCATTTTCAAAGACCTTTTTACACCCAATTTACTCAAAAGACTGGTACTTAATTCATGGAATGCATTCATAAAGAAAGCAGAAAATCAGCTATCACTTTTTAGTACTGTTGATAGTCTAAAACTCTTTTTGCACATTCTTGGTGAAGCAAAGAAACAATGCCAAAACGCCCATAGTCTCAACAATGCCCTCATATCCTATGGATTAGCAATTGCAATACGGGACCATGGCGTAAAGGAA
>JACCDN010008467.1_pt1 | contig 11310 bp, 11 predicted proteins | sample 7441691 | NCBI WGS metagenome assembly JACCDN01 (sample SAMN15323439, study PRJNA562643) | freshwater metagenome | isolation source: river surface water | place: USA:Blue River Watershed | collected 2017-08-16
TGCCAAAAGGCACTAACAGACGGATGCCGAGTTTTAATGGCTGATTGTTCGCGGATTCATCTTCAGGCAGTAGGTAATCAAAACAATGACGCAATGGTTTGAAGACTGCAACATGGAGGATTGTTTGAGGCATAAGGTTTAAACGCAACGAAGCAGCCAGACAAAAGAGGCAGGTTTTGAAAAAAGCCTAGATGGTTTTCCACCAAAAGTTTGCTCAATGTTATTTAAAATACTCTATTAAGCTATGATCGCGTTCTTGGCCAAATAGTCTAGTGATAGTTTGGTAGGCACGAGTGGGATCGAACCACCGACCACCACCATGTCAAGGTGGTGCTCTACCACTGAGCTACGTGCCTATGCGTATACGTCATGTTACCTCTCAACCTTGATTGAGGTCAACAATTGATAGTTTTACATCAGCAATTTCCGCTTGCTTGTGAATACCGCCTGCCGTCATTTGCATAATTCCATGACTTATTTTTACGGAATGGCATCAGTATCGAATAAATACTGAAAATGTTATAATATCTTTCATTCACGTATTAAAAAATAATCATGCTAACTATCAAAAGACATCACACGATTCCAGTTAAAGTAGGCAGCATCACTGTAGGCGGTTATGCGCCGGTTGTTGTGCAATCCATGACAGATACTGACACCGCTGATGCAAAGAACACCGTCAAACAAATTCAGGCTTTGGCAGAAGCAGGTTCAGAAATTGTGCGCATCACTGTAAACAATGAAGATGCAGCCAAACAAGTGGCTGTTATTCGAGATCAATTATTCTCTTTAAACTGCCATGTCCCCTTAGTTGGGGATTTTCATTACAACGGTCATTTATTACTGACTAAATACCCTGAATGTGCTAAAGCGTTGGCTAAATATCGCATTAATCCGGGTAATGTCGGATTTGCAGACAAAAAAGACAAACAATTCGCCACCTTAATAGAAACAGCCTTAAAATACGATAAGCCCGTGCGCATTGGCGTGAATTGGGGGAGTCTAGATAAAGCATTGGCAGCAAAACTGATGGATGAGAACGCCAAATTGCCTAATCCAAAGACGGCTGAAGCCGTCATGCAGGAAGCGTTGGTGTTGTCAGCCTTGGAAAGCGCCAAATTTGCGCAAACGCTCGGGTTAGGCGAAGACAAAATTATCCTGTCGTGTAAAGTCAGCCAAGTTCAGGCTTTAATTGCCGTTTACCGCGAACTGGCAAAACGCAGTCGTTTTGCCTTACATTTGGGACTAACAGAAGCCGGTATGGGCTCTAAAGGCATTGTAGCTTCCAGCGTAGCGATGGGCATTCTATTGCAAGAAGGGATAGGCGACACCATTCGCACATCGCTTACCCCTGAACCAGGCGCTGATCGCGCAAACGAAGTGATCGTGTCGCAACAGCTGCTGCAAACCATGGGACTGCGCGCTTTCATGCCCATGGTGACTGCGTGTCCTGGATGCGGGCGTACCACCAGTGTTTTCTTCCGTGAGTTAGCAGATCAAATTCAGACCTTCTTGCGCGAACGCATGCCTGTTTGGCGGGATCAATATCCAGGTGTAGAGCATATGACGGTTGCAGTGATGGGCTGCGTGGTCAACGGGCCTGGCGAAAGCAAACATGCCAATATTGGCATTAGTTTGCCGGGCACGGGCGAAGAGCCTGCTGCACCAGTTTTTGTTGACGGCGTAAAAACAGAGACTTTGCGTGGCGCTAACATTGCCCGTGAATTCATTCAACGCGTGGAGCAGTATGTGGCTACCAAAGATTGGAGAGTTGTTTTGGAAAAATAGTTGTAAGACTGACATGGCGTACGAGGCAATCTGACGTCCGCCCCTCGTCATTGCGAACCCACGGTTTGCGTGGGTGAAGCAATCCAGTGTTTTTAAGGATATGGATTGCTTCGTCACAAACTACGTTCCTCGCAATGACGATGTCACACATATATGGACTTCGTCCATATATGACAAACCCATGCATCGTCATTGCGAGGGAGTGTTTTTTACGACCGAAGCAATCCAGGAAACATCAAAAAAATTCTCACTTTCAAGTACAAGCAGTATATGACCTAAATTTCAAATGCTAAACATCAACTATCCTACAATCCGTTTCCTCGTCTTTTTACACGATATAGCAATGATTCCCATTGCCTGGGCTTTGGCCTATTGGCTGCGTTTTAACCTTGGCGCAGTCAATCCAATTTTTTTCAAACAAGCCCTTTATGTCTTGCCAATCATTATTTTGGTACAAACCTTATTTTATGGACTATTTGGGTTACACCGCGGCATATGGCGTTTTGCTTCCCTTCCCGATTTAATTCGCATCTTCAAAGCAGTTGGCACAGGAATTGTTTCAACTGTCATTATTTTATTCTTAACAGCACAACTTTTTAATATCCCGCGTTCTATTTTCCCCCTGTATGGGTTATTGCTAGTTGTATTCCTGGGTGGATCAAGGATAGCCTATCGTCTATTCAAAAATTATGCAGAAACTAAAACGCACAATGCGCAAGCGCAACGCGTGTTAATCGTGGGCGCCGGCCAAGCAGGCGAAGGCATAGCACGCGACCTATTGCGTCATACGCAAACAAGCGTTTCAAAGTGGCGAAACGCTCATCAAAAAGAATACAAAGTCATTGCTTTTGTAGACGACAGTCAAAACAAAATCGGTCAAGAAATTCATGGCATACGTGTATTGGGTAAAATACAAGATATACCAAAATTAGTCAGCGAACATGCCATCAACTTAATCATGATTGCTATCCCTTCATCGGTTTCAGCGCAAATGCGTCGTATTGTACAATATTGCGAACAGGCAAACGTGCCTTTTAGGACTTTACCCGGCATTCAAGACTTAGCGAGCGGCCATGTACAAATTGATGCGTTACGCGCCGTGTCCCTGGAAGACTTGCTAGGACGCGATCCCGTTTCTTTAGATTGGGACACTATTCGTGCAACCATAGAAAACAAATGCATTCTAGTTTCTGGAGGAGGTGGTTCCATAGGCGCTGAATTATGCCGACAAATTGCCAAATTTTCGCCTAAAAAATTAATAGTGATAGAACAAAACGAGTTTAACTTATATTCACTCGCGTTAGAATTCGAAAAAAAAATGCCCATGTTAAATTTTTTCGGACATTTGCTAGATGTTACCGATAGCGTTGGCGTACAAGCGGTTCTACAAAAAAATTCGATAGACATGATATTTCACGCTGCTGCTTATAAACATGTGCCTCTATTGGAACACCAACAACGCATTGCAGTTAGAAACAACATACTGGGAACTAAAGTGTTAGCAGAAGAAGCCGCACGCGCGGGTGTACAGAAATTCATATTAATTTCAACTGATAAAGCGGTTAATCCCAGCAATATCATGGGCGCCACTAAACGCGTTGCGGAAATATTCTGCCAAAACTACAGTCTGAACGCATCAACTCCATCCCATGAACAAATTTCACAACAGCAAAATTCTTGTCAATTTATCACCGTACGTTTTGGGAATGTGTTAGGTTCCACCGGCAGCGTTATTCCTTTATTTAAGCAACAGATTGAATCAGGCGGACCTGTTACAGTGACGCATCCGGACATCACTCGATTTTTCATGACCATTCCCGAAGCGTCACAGCTTATTTTGCAAGCGACCCTAATGGGCAATGGCGGCGAAATTTTTGTGCTAGATATGGGAGAACCCATAAAAATCAGCTATTTAGCTGAACAGATGATTCGTTTGGCTGGATTTACGCCAGGCCAAGATATTGCGATTGAATACACAGGACTAAGACCAGGGGAAAAATTATACGAAGAATTGTTTCATGCTGCCGAGTCCCTAGAATCTACACCTCACGAAAAAATCATGAAAGCCAAATATCGCCCAACTGATTGGAAGCGTTTCATGGAAATTTTTCAAGAACTAGAAATGGCATGTCAAAAAAATAATGACGCCGCACTACTGGACTGTCTCAGACGCTTAGTGCCCGAGTTTCAACCCACATAATTATGACAAAACTCTCAACCGCCGTATCACTGCTGAGAAAAGGCAGCATCATCGCCTACCCCACTGAAGCCGTTTATGGTTTGGGCTGTGATCCCTTCAATGAATCTGCTGTTTTAAACTTACTCGCGCTAAAAAACCGTTCGATAACTAAGGGTTTAATACTCATTGCAGCCACACTAGAACAACTAATGCCCTATATCGTCGCCATTCCCAAGAAACAAATGCAGATTGTGCTCAAAAGCTGGCCAGGACCTGTCACCTGGCTATTCCCCAAAACCCCTAACCTTCCTTATTGGATTTCTGGCAACCATCCTACTGTAGCTGTACGCGTGACAGCTCACCCTGTCGCCAGCGCACTATGCCGCGCCTTTGGACAGCCACTTGTTTCAACCAGCGCCAATGCAGCAGAACATCCGCCAGCGCGCCATGCAGAGATGGTCAGTAAAATATTTTCGGACAAAATAGCGGGCATTGTAGAAGGAGATATAGGACAACTCGGTAAGCCTACCCCCATTTATGATGCGATGACCGGTGAAGTTATACGCGAATAACACTAATCGTTATAGGATTACTCAAATGACAGCAGGTAGTGTTCATAAGCAAACTGTCTGTCGCATGGACGCGACAGCCAAGCTACAGGGATGTATTGACGGCGTGTTTGCGACTGAATCTACCTGCTGTCATACATAAATTTATTTCTAAACCCATGACTATTCTACGCTTAAAAAAGATGACCACTGTATTCGCCAATCCGGTACAATACAGTCTAACCCTAGAAAACCAGCCCCTTTTGCTCAACGCATTACTGGGCCAAACCATTCGACTGCGCTATATGCAAGAAATCTACTGCATACAATGCCAACGAAAAATTGCTAAAAGTTTCCAGCAAGGCTATTGTTTTCCCTGTTATAAACGTCTATTAGCATGCAATCTATGCATGATTCATCCCGAAAGATGCCGATACTATGAAGGCGCATGCAATCCTGACGATTGGGCGCATGCCCATTGCGGACAACCGCATGTTGTGTACTTGGCAAATTCTTCGGGCTTAAAAATAGGCATAACCCGGGCTGACCGTTACTACTCCCGCTGGATAGACCAAGGCGCCACACAAGGATTGCTTTTCTTTAAAGTCCAGAACCGCTTTCAAGCCGGCACGCTGGAAACCCTATTTAAAAAGTGGGTAGCCGATAAAACCAACTGGCAAGCCATGCTAAAAGGCAACCATCCCGATTTAGATTTAATCGCAAAACGCGATGAGCTTTTCCAAAAAGAAAAAGACGAAATTGAAATATGGCAAGAAAAATTCAACCATGAGATACAACACCTAACAGACAACGCTATCACACTCATTACCTACCCTGTCTTAGAATACCCAAGCAAAATAAAAACCTTTGATTTGGAAAAGACCCCCTTAGTAGAAGGTAGCTTGCTTGGCATCAAGGGACAATATCTACTATTAGACACCGGCGTTATTTCCATCCGCAAGTTTGGCGGCTATGCCGTGGAATGGCATCATGCGTAAAACAATACCCCTCATTATACGCGACATTGGCTGTTGTGATTACCAAACAACTTGGCAAGACATGATGCGGTTTACCCAGCAACGGACTGATGACACGCCGGACGAAATCTGGCTGCTACAGCATCCGCCTGTGTTTACCCAGGGACTGGCAGGAAAACCCGAACACCTGATCAATGTGGGCGATATTCCCGTCATACAAACAGATCGCGGCGGACAAGTCACGTATCACGGACCCGGCCAATTAGTGGTTTATGTGTTATTAGATTTAAAACGCCTCAATATAGGCATACGCCAAATGGTTAGATTACTAGAACAATCCGTGATAAAGATGCTCGCCAACTATCACATCACTGCCATAGGACGCTGTGACGCGCCTGGGGTATACGTACAGGCATCTCGCAACAGCAAAATGCCTGATTTAGCATACGATAAAATTTGCTCGATTGGCTTGCGCGTAAAGAAAAATTGTACGTACCACGGCATTGCACTAAATGTAAACATGGATTTAGAACCTTTTGCGCGCATTAATCCTTGCGGATTCAAGCAACTAAAAATGGTTCAGATGCGTGATTTTGTGGCTACGTTGAAGATGAACGAAGTTAAAAGACGATTGGTGACCCATATGAAAGAGAGTTTTGGGTATTGTGCAGAACAGATAACCCCATGTCACGGGCTCCATCTTTGATAAGCTCATTAGGGTCTAAAGTGTAGATTTCCCACTTGAAAACTTTCCCATTTTGGGCTATTATATAATATGAGTTTGGAAAATCAGAAAATAAATTGTTTGTGAGGTAAAAGTCATGTTACATAAAATGGTAAGGCCAGATTCTAAAGGAAGGGTTACTTTGGGTCGATTAACGGAAGGAGTTAGCAGCTTCTCTGTGAAAAAAGATAAGAACAACAGAATTATTTTAGAACCTTACCTAGAAGTCCCAATGCGCGAAAAATGGTTATTCGACAATAAAATTGCTTTAAAAAAGGTTCAGCAGGGCATCAAGGATGCTGCTTTGAACCATGTTTCTGAGAAAGGAAGCTTCGCACAGTACATAGATGATGATATCGAATAATGCCTTTCAAATTATTGTTTACTAATCAGGCGAATAATGATTTGATGGAGTTGGAAAATAATCCTGCTTTATTAAAACGCCTTAAAGCAATTAGAAAAGCGCTTGGACACCTAGAAAATAATCCTAGACACCCTAGCCTTAACACACACAAATATAGTTCATTACATGGCCCACAAGGCGAGGAAGTCTTTGAAGCCTATGCAGAGAACAAAACGCCAGCAGCTTATCGAATTTTTTGGTATTACGGGCCAAAAAGAAATGAAATAATCATCTTGGCAATTACAGCACATCCCTAGTCAAAAATACTCTTTCCTAGATTCCGGTTTTCACCGGCATGACGTTTACCGCCACAATTGCGCTAAAATAACCGCAGCCCCAAATAAAAAGATAAGTGCTAATCCCCATTTATTTACGTTAGCGCGATAAGCAATGTGTGCACTTTTTGAGGCAAATGCACGTATGGCTGCCCTCCTCCTGTATCGACCGCTCCAAATGATGCACACTGGCAAAACGACTGATAAAATCGCCAAAAAAACGCCAGCATATCCCAAAGCAAAGATAAAGCCATCCGGATAAGCAAAAGCAAAAACAAGCGGCGGCAAAAAAGTCAGCATCAATGCAAAACTTCGACCTTTTACTGTTTTTCTGCCATCAAAACTATCCAGCAGAAAATCAAACAATCCGCAAGAAACCCCAATAAAAGAAGTCATAATGGCAAAAAAAGTGAATAGCTTAAATAAGGTCGATATCCAGCTTTTATTCAACAGATGATCCAACGATGCCGCAAGTCCTGTGGCTGGTTGACCCAAAGCCCATATCTGCATCAACCCACCATTTCCCTCGGTGGGCACTGCGCCTAAAATGACAAATTCCCACATGCTATAAATAAACAGTGAAATCGTACTGCCTATTACAATCGCCAAACGCAGTTTTTTCACATCATCCTGAAGATAAACCCGCAACACAGGAACAATATGCTGAAATCCAAAAGAAGTGATGACAATAGGCAAGGCTAGCCAAGCATGACTAAAATGAACAGTCGCAAGCTGCGATACGTTAACAAATGCGATAATAGCAATAACCACTGCCACATACGTGACAAGCTTGCCAAAAAAGAAAAGACGGTTGACATAATCAACGGAGCGCAAGCCCAAAGAAATAGCCAAGCCTACTAATAAAATCAACCCTAAAGAACCCACACCCGTTGATATGACCACATAAAATTGACTTTCAACCGCATGGCTTACCAAATCCCCCATGCCAGAAATATACGCAGCCATCAAAGAATAAAAAAGCAATAGATAAACGCCCCAAGTGACTGCCTTTCCCCAAACGCCTAATGTTGCCTGCGCCATGGAAACCAGATTAGCGCCTGGGTTTAACCACAAATTTGCCTCCAGGATAAGCAAGCCTGACACCATCATACAAAGCCAACATACTACAAACAATGCGATAGAAGGAAAAAACCCATAAGCGGCTGTTGAAACCGGCAGCGCGAGCATTCCCGCACCAACAGAAGTCCCAACAATTAATAGGACAGAGCCTAAAAACGGGTTTGTTTTCATTGTCTACGACACAGCGTATTAGGGGCTAGAATCAACTAGGAATAATATCTGTAGTCACAACAGGGTGTTCTTCCAGCGGCGGGCTGTTTGTATGACTATTGACTGCCGTCGTTTTAGTTTGTTCTTCTGGCTGCGAGACACCGAATGGGTAATATACCCCTGGCTTACAGGCGGTTAATGCCATAAAAGCTAATGCTGCAGCAATGAAAATATAAGTTCGTTTAAGCATGGTTTCTTACTCTCTATAAAGACTAGCCGCGCGATCATCCGTCATTCCGGCGAAAGCCGGAATCCAGAGAAGCCGCTTGTGGCAAACAGCGATTTTCACTGCGAAACTTAGTTGCACTCTAAGAACGTTGCAACAAAAAGTGGCGTATGAGATTCTAACCTGGATACCGGCTTTCGCCGGTATGACGATCTCATTGCGAACTCACGGTTTGTGTGGAGCAATCCAGGATTTTCATGTCTTTTTTAGATTGCTTCGTCGCAAAAACCGCTCCTTCTAAAGACGCAAAGCGTCTTTTCTCATATTTCCACACGTTTTTTGTGGGGTGGGAAGCTCGCAATAACGATATCCCTAAATGCTATAAAGTGTACTTCGCCGCCTGATAAAAAACAACTGCAACCACATAAGCCAAACCTGTCGTCCACGCCACCGAAAAAAAAGCCCAACGCTTGCTGGATTCTCGCGCCAACGCTGCTGTAGCAGAAATACAAGGAAAATACAGTAACACAAACAAAAGATAAGCCACAGCGCCGATTTTACCGTCAAAATGACGCGACATCACGCCCAACGCAGACGCATTCATGGCAGCATCGCCGGCACTTGCCGCAATGGGATTACCCAGACTATCCTTCAAGCCTAAAACCTGCTGTGGAACAGAAAGCAAAGCGTCTTTCATGGCAGAGACAAAATGAAAGCTTCCAGCGGAATTTGCCAAAGGCAAACGAGCCTCCTGAGAATAAAGGGTATTTAAAGTCCCCACAACCACTTCTTTAGCCAATACCCCAGACAGCAAGCCCACTGTCGCAGGCCAATTCTGCTGATCTATGCCCATAGGCGCAAAAACAGGTGTCATGATTTTTCCGACAGCGGAAAGCATGGACTCTCGATTGCCCACCTCAGGCGCCAAAATGAAATCTCCTTCCACCGTAAACGCATTCAAAACACCCACCAACAGGCAAACAGGGATAATATAACGTCCTGCGTTCAACAAAAATCCTCTTAGCCGCTGCCAAGTGACACGCAGCAAAACAATCGGTGTTGGACATCGATACGGTGGCAATTCCAAAATCCATGGCGAAGACGAACCCTTCAAAACAGTTTTGCGCAATAAAAATCCCGTCATAACCGCAACAAAAATACCTAGAAAATACAAAGCAAACACAATATTCTGTCCACCCTTTGGAAAAAAAGCAGCAGTAAATACCGCATAAATCGCCAATCGCGCGCCGCAAGACATGAACGGCGTCATCATCAGTGTTAATAAACGATCGCGCTGATGTTCCAACGTGCGCGTTGCTAAAATAGCCGGCACGTTGCAGCCAAAACCAATAATCAAGGGCACAAATGCTTTTCCCGGCAATCCCATAAAACGCATGACCCTATCAACCACAAATGCAGCACGCGCCATATAGCCTGAACTTTCCAAAAAAGACAGCCACAAAAACAAACAGCCTAATACGGGAATAAACGTAACAACCGTATTAATTCCTTTTCCCAACCCCAACGTCAATAAGGCAATCACGACGTTAGGCACATGCAAGGCACTTAAAGCCTGAGCGCAGCCCTGTACAAAAATCGCATCGCTGCTCTGGTCAAAAAAAGGCTGAAAGACGCCTCCAATATTAATAGAAAAAAAGAACATCAAATACATAGCCGCTAGGAAAATTGGGATTCCCAGAACACGATGCAAGACAATACGATCAATACGCTGAGTTACAGTTTGTTTTCTACGCGTTTTGTCCGTAGAAACCACTGGTTTATCCTGGATAACGGCAACAGCAATCTGATGCGCGCCCGTATAACGCGCATCCGCAACGACTATATCTATCTCTTCATCCAATTGAATTTCCACCAAACGACGCTGCTCTCCTACCAAAACAGACAATTCGTTTGTATTAGCACCTAAGGAGGCCATGACGGGAATATTTTCCAGACAACACAATGCCAGAAAATACGAAAAATTAGCATGCTGCGGAAAATGCTGGGCAATCGCTTTTGAAACGATGTGTACAGCATTATTTAAAGGGGCGGGATAAAAACGATCTGTGGGATTAGGATATTGCAAGCCAGGTTGCGACGATAAGTGTGGTGCGCACACGGCATCTTTCAAAGCCTGAATACCTGTTTTGCGAGCGGCAGACAACCCAACGACGGCAGAACCTAATTTTTCGGACAGCTTAGCCAAATCAATGGTCAGATGTTGCTTATCCAGCATATCCAACATGTTGACGGCAACCAGAAGAGGTACACGCGCCTCCAATAATTGCAGGGTCAAATAAAGATGACGCTCCAGATTGGTAGCATCTACAATATTAACCACCCAATCTATTTCTCCCGACGTAATGACCTCACAAGCAATGCGTGCGTCGATAGCCATATCGGCATCTGCCAAAGAATAAATGCCTGGCAAATCGATGACTTCAACCTCATTATCATCCTGGCGAAAATAGCCGTTCTTGCGTTCTATGGTAACGCCCGGCCAATTCCCTGTTTTTTGATGACTCCCTGTTAATACATTAAATAAAGTGGATTTTCCACAATTTGGATTGCCTACTAATGCAATTTTAAGTGTTTTCATGGGATGTTATACTCCCCGCGTTTGAAATCTTGGGTTTTTTGAAAAAGATTTTAATGTCGCGGGGAGTATAATCTGTTGATGTTTAGGGGGGGGAAACAAACCATTCCCCCCTTAACAATCCCCTGGCTTTGTTGCGTTCGAGCCTTGCAAAAACCGCAATGCTTGAACGCGAATACTATAAAATATGCTCAAGTTTTAAAACGGCAATCTCATTTTTGCGCAAACTTAACATATATCCTCTTATTTCTATTTCAATAGGGTCGCCCAAAGGCGCGATGCGGGAAATTCTAAATTCAATGCCAGGCGTTAAACCCATCGCAAGTAATTTTGTTCTGTAAAGACGAGCGCTGTCGGGTTTAAA